>Ga0208040_1003973_pt1 | contig 11567 bp, 9 predicted proteins | sample AD_UKC083_MetaG_FD_184431 | JGI IMG/M metagenome (GOLD analysis project Ga0208040, IMG submission 184431) | Active sludge microbial communities of municipal wastewater-treating anaerobic digesters from USA - AD_UKC083_MetaG (SPAdes) (version 2) | ecosystem: Engineered > Bioreactor > Anaerobic >... | reverse complement strand
TAGGTTCATCGGAAAGATTCGTAGGCTTTTTAACGGAACACTTTGCCGGAAATTATCCTTTATGGCTGTCTCCTCTTCAGGTATCGATAATACCTTTAGGAGAAAAGCATATGGAATATGCAGATACTATTGAAAATGAAATAAGAGATTTGGGATTAAGAGTGGAAGTAGATAGAAGAAATGACACTATGCAGTCCAAGATAAGAGATGCACAGATGAGAAAAGTTCCTTATATGCTTATACTGGGAGATAAAGAAGTAGCAGAGAATAAAATAAGTCTTAGGTTAAGAACGGGGGAAAACGTAGGTAAGATGAATAAAAATGACTTTTATACTAAAGCAAAGGACATTTATTTGACCAAAGGCCTTCAATTGTGGTAATTTATCCAAGTCCTAGGAGGTAAATAGTATACAAAACAAATACATAGTAAATCAATCAATTAGATGTAAAGAACTTAGAGTAGTAGATGATAAAGGTGGTAATTTAGGTGTCATTCCAACTGAAAAAGCGTTGGAAATAGCCAAGGAGAAACAGTTAGACCTTCTTCTAATAGCACCAAATGCAAATCCTCCGGTAGCCAGGATAGTGAACTTTAACAAATATCTTTACGATGAAAACAGAAAAGAAAGAGCAAATAAATCAAAGATAAAAAAAACAGAAATAAAGGAACTGAGAATGACACCTATGACAAGCAATGGGGATATCGTTCGTCTTTCTAAAAGAGCAGTACAGTTTATGGAAGATGGGAACAAGGTCAAAGTAAGCGTAAAGATGAAAGGAAGACAGATGGCTCATCCTGAGGTAGCAAGAGAGAAAATAAATAGGATGATCGAGGAATTATCTGAAAAAGCTAAAACTGAAGGAGAACCAAAACTAGTCGGGAGTCTTCTTTGGGTTGTATTTTTATCAAAGTAAGTAAATATTATTAGAAAGAAAAAAATGCCAAAAATAAAAACCAAAAAAACAATATTAAAAAGAATAAGAATAACCCGAAAAGGTAAGATATTGAAAAAAAATACCAGAATGGGTCATTTAAAAATAAAGTTTGATGCTTCCAGAAAAAGCAGAAAGTCCAATATGGTATCGCAGGATAATAAAGGACATATAAAAGTAATTAGAAAATTAGTGGGAAAACACGGAAAGGGTTTAGGTAAAAAGTAATATGCCAAGAGTAAAAGGAGGATTCCGAACAAGAAGAATACATAAGAAGGTGCTGGCTCTGGCTAAAGGGTACAGGGGATCAAGAAATAGGCTCTTTAAAAGAGCAAATGAAGCAGTTGTAAGAGCAGGGGAGCATGCTTTTGAAGGCAGAAAACAAAGAAAAAGAGATTTCAGAAGATTATGGATTGCCAGAATAAACTCGGCTTTATCCGGAGAAAATATACAATACAGTAGATTTATAAACGGACTCAAAAAGGCAAATATTAACTTAGATAGAAAAACATTGTCAGAAATGGCAATTAACAATCCGTCTTCCTTTTCTGAAATAGTAAGTAAAGCAAAAGAAGCTATTAAATAAAATATAGTGCCCAATAATACGACCGAAAATAAAGAGGATAGTTATAAAAGAATTAGTTTTAATCAATTCTTCAAAATAAGTTGGTGGACATTTACTCTTGTTTATAACATATTTCCTTTAAGAACTATTGTATGGTTAGTGGCAACAATTATATTAGAATTAGAATCAATTCTGTACACCTATATATTTGCTAAGACAGTAGATGCATTAGTGAATACCGCTCAACAAGATAACGCAGTAATAAATTCACTCTATCCCTATATCTTAATTTTATTACTCTATAGTATATTTACACTAGCTGTAAGGTTGATTAAAAATACATCCTATTCGTATATAAGGTTGAAGAGCTCGGCGGAGATTAGAAGGAAATTCTATACCAAAATACACTCACTCGGTATCCAAACACTGGAACAACCCGGCGTTAACGATAAAATAACAAGAGCAGATGGATATCTTGGAAATGTTTTATATTATCTTTCAGGATCAATTACCTTAGTATCAAAATTTATTAATACTATAACCATAGGCTCTCTATTATTTTCAATACTTCCATGGTTTGCCCCTCTCATAATATTAATTACGATACCTTATATCTTATATGACAAAAATATGAGAATGAAAATATATAAAGTGGATTACGAAAATACTGAAAAGAGAAGAATAGCATCAAATGGTGCCCATAATTTATCCAATATTTCTACTCTCCAGGAAATTATTATTACAAATGCTATATCCTTTCTTGATAATAAATATATATCATTTCAGAACTGGATTAGTAATATATTTATTAAATTACAGAACAAAGCTAGGGTAGGTACCAATATTCTATCTTTATGCGCTCAAATATTAGTACTTTACGGCTATTTTCATGTTTTTAAAAAGCTGTTATTTAAAACCATAACCGTGGGAAATACACTATTCTGGATCAGATCGTTGGATATGTTTAAGGGATCGCTTGAGAGTTTATCTACTACCTTCAACGATCAGTTTGAATCATCAATACATTTAAAAGATACTTACGAACTGTTTATGACAAAACCATCTTTTAAAGATGGGTCTACGATTCTTCAAAAATTAGATAAAGGTCCTGAGATATTATTTGAGAATGTATCATTTAAATATCCGAATACAGAAAGATATGTCTTAAAAAATCTTAACCTTAAGATTAAGTCTGGAGAAGAAATAGCTATTGTTGGGGTAAATGGCGCCGGAAAAACCACCCTGGTGAAATTAATATCCCGATTTTATCCTGTTACTGAAGGAAATATCTACATCAATGGAATAAATATATTGGATATAAAATCAGAGTCTTTGTATAAAAATATGGGAGTATTATTCCAAGATTATAATAACTATAACTTTCTGACTGCAGAAGAAAACATATACATAGGTAAATCTTATGAGCCTTTTGATGATTTTAAAATGAGGGTTTCAGTACAAACAGCGGATGCAATGGATTTTATAAATGAATACCCCAATAAATTTAAACAGATACTAGATCCAAGGTATAAAGGAGGGATAAAACCAAGTACGGGACAGTGGCAGAAATTAGCTATAGCCAGATTTTTATACAGGAACGCTCCCTTAGTAATATTTGATGAACCTACAGCTTCTATAGATGCATCATCAGAATATAAGATATTTAACTCAATATATGACTTCTTTGAGAAAAAAACGGTAATAATTATCTCTCATAGATTTTCAACTGTAAGAAACGCAGATAGGATTATTGTTCTAGATAACGGCGATATTGTAGAAGATGGAACGCATAAAGAACTAATGGAAAAGAAAGGAAAATACTATGAATCATTTAGTTTACAAGCTAAGGGATACACAGACTAACATAATCATTCATAGCTCCATTATTTAGTGATAAAATCAATTAAATATTCTATGAATACAGACGATTTATTACAAAAATTTAATTCTGATATATCATCAGCTGTAAATAAAAAAGCTGTTGATGAGATATATCTAAAATACTTTTCTAAATCAAACGGAATAATTACAAATCTCATAAAAGAATTGTCTTCACTAAATATAGAGGATAAAAAGAAACTTGGTCCTTTATACAACAATCTATCTAAGGAGATTAAAGACAGGATAGATAAAAAAAGAGAGGAGATAGAAAACAATATTAAGAATAACCCTATGGTTGATTTAACTTACCCTCTTCCTGCTAAAAAGATAGGTAATTTACATCCTACCACAGAAACAATTAGAAAAATGAATGACTTCTTTAGATATTATGGATTTTCAATAATTGAAGGGCAGGAAATAGAAACAGAGGAATATAACTTTAGAAAATTAAACTTACCCGAGGGGCATCCTGCTACCGATTTACAGGATACTCTCTATATTTCACAAAAGAACGGGATTCTTCTTAGAACACACACATCTTCTGTAGAATCCAGACTTCTTACTCAATATAAACCACCCATAAGGGCAGTAACGCCGGGAAGATGTTATAGGAATGAAACAACAAATTCAACTAACGGAGCTTTCTTTTATCAATACCAGGGTGTTGTAGTTGATAAAGGGATTAATATACAGAATTTAAAATCTACGTTAGAGAATTTTCATAAGTTTTTATTTGGAAATGATGTAATTTTAAGATTTAGATATAAATATTATCCCGAAGTATCCCCGGGTATGGGAACTGATATTCAATGTTCATTTTGTAAAGGAAAAGGGTGCTCCATATGTAAATATAGGGGTTGGGTAGAGGTATTAGGTTCAGGAATGATACATTACAATACGCTAAAATCCTGCGGGATAGATCCGGAGATTTATACCGGTTTTGCGTTTGGAATAGGTGTTGATAGATTAGTAATGCAAAAATACGGGATTAAAGATATTAGGGATTTATATGAAGGAGGAATGATTTATCTATGAAAGTACCTTTAATCTGGCTTAAGGATTATATAAAAATAAATAAAAATCCAAGAGAGATAGCTGAATCATTTACATATTTAGGTTTAATGCTTGATAAAATTATAGATGATAAAGTATTAGATTTAGAGCATAGAATGGATAGATCAGACTGGCTATCTATAACAGGCTGTGCGAGAGATTTAGCTGCATTTGAAGGTAAGGAATTTATTAATCCTAGTATAGAACATCCCGATGGAAAACCAATGAATGAAGAAAGTAGAATAGATGTAAAAATTCAATGCCCGGAGTTAGTTAATAGATTTAACACAAGAGTATTTAAAGGTATAAAAGTATCTGATTCTCCCCAATGGCTTAAAGAAAGATTAGAACTTTACGGAATTCCTTCAATAAATAATATTGTTGATATAACAAACTTTGTAATGGTAGAGATGGGGCAGCCAATGCATGCTCAAGATATAGATAAAATGCAAAAGAAGGAAATAGTAATAAGAAGAGCCAAAGAAGGGGAAGAAATAACGACATTATTAGGTCAAAAACTATCACTAAATAACAATCAATTTGTATTAACACAAAATAATGTACCTACAGTTCTAGGAGGTATAGTAGGTACACATTTAACATCAGTTGATTTGAATACTAAAAATATTGTTTTAGATGCAGGTAATTATGATCAAGTAAGTATAAGAAAAAACTCCAGAGAATTAAAAATTCAAAACGAAACAGTATTAAGATATGATAAATATTTACATCCTCATTTAGCTGAAACGGCTATGGAAAGAGCTACAAAGCTAATACTGGAAATAGCGGGAGGTGAATATTTTAATAACATAGATTATTATCCTAAAATAATTCCATTAAAAAAACTGAGCTTAAGATATTCAAGAATTAAAATGGTATCGGGTATAGAAATAGGGCAGAGTAGGGTGGAAATGATATTAAGAACCCTGGGTTATAAAATTTTAAATACTACTGATAAAGATATTTCTTTGGAAGTACCATATTTTAGAACAGATGTAGAAGTTGAAGATGATCTTGTAGCTGATATTTTAAGAATAGGCAATTATTCAAACATACCTTCTACACCAATACATAATGCTCCTCCAAAAGAAATAACTCCTCCAATCTACAAATTTCAGGAAAAATTGAGGGATATATTATTAAATCTGGGTATGAACGAGCACATAACAAATCCTCTTCTGCCCAAAAATAACAATGATATAAAGCAGATAGCATTGGAAAATTCCTTCTCGTCAGATAGATCTGCTCTTAGAACAAATATAAAGGATACATTAGAATCTGTAATAGATGTATATAGAAAGAATAAAGTAAAAGATATTGGAATATTTGAAGTAGGCAATATATATACTAAAGAGAAGGAAATTAAAAATATAGATAGTCTTAAAGAAACAAGTGTGTTAACAGCTATATATGACAATACTGAATTAAATGAATATGAAATATCAAATAAGCTTAAAAGCATACTGTCGGGTATATTTTCATCTCTTGATATTAAGGACTATGTATATGTTAGAGAAGGTAAAAATACTGTTATTTATGTAAATAATAATATGGATAAAGAAAGAGTAGGGGAAATTGAATATAATTCATTTTCATTACACTTAGAAAAATTGATGGATATGGCCAATTACCCAAGAGTATCGCATATATGCACCAGGATAATTTCTAAAAGGACAGAAGATATATCTTTGATTGTTAAACTAAGGCAGGAGATAGGACCTATATATCAGCTAATTAAAAATTACGATAAAAATATCTTAGAAGTAGAGGTTAGGGAAGTAACAATAGATGAAAATATAAAAAAAGACGCCAAGCTGATATTAATAAAAATATACTATGAAGGTGAGTTTAAAGAAGTTAAGGAAAGAATGCTCGCAGAATTAAAAGATAAATTCAATATCGAAGTAAGATCCTGATAATTAATAACCTCCAATTATTAACTTTATATCGGTATCTCCTTTATTCCCTTTCTCATCCTCAGCTACTACTTTGAATTCATGCTCTCCAAAATCTTTTGGTGTAAGTTTAAAATTGTATCCAAATGGTTCGTTGCTGTCTTCAGCTTTCTTGTCATCATCCATGTATATTCTTACTTTCTCTATATCATGGTATGAAGATGTTTCTATATTTAGCCTAAATTCCATTGGCACAGTATCCCCATCATCTAGTCCTACTATCTCAACAAATACTTCATCTTTGTTGCTTACTTCATCATCATCAAACTCTAATCTAGATACCATCTGTGGAGGAAAATATTCATCTTCTCCTTTGTATTCTTCTTTAATCCAAGCATCTACTGCCGGCTGCCACTCAGGAAGAACATCTTGTATTTTTATAAAATTCTTAACTGATGTTTCTTTAGCTTTCTTGCAGTCTTCGTTTGTGATTCTTCCATCAATCTTGCAGATCTCTATCTTTATATACCAATCACTCTTTGCTGTAGGTGAGGTAGATTTAATAAACCATTCATTTCTTTTCTTTCTATCTTCGTAAGGAAGACCTCCTGTGAGAGAATCTACCTCAATCTTCTCTACATCTTTTGGAGCCTCGAATTTCTCATCTTTTTTATCTTTTAAATATTCCGTTAAATATTTATGCCATATGGGTGAGGCCCCTGTAATACCCGATGCAATATAGGGATCCATTCTTTCATTATTATTATTTCCTACCCACACACCAACAACTACAGAAGGAGTAAAACCCATTGCATAATTATCTCTTTTATCATCTGTTGTACCGGTTTTTGCAGCAACTGTATGCCCTGATATGTTTAATAAACTACCTGCACCAAATACATCACTTCTCGCCCCATCATCAGATAATATATCTGAAATTAAAAATGCAACTTTTTCATCCAATGCTCTTGTTTCTAGTGATGCCGGTTTCCAAACGACATTTCCTTCAGAATCCAAAACCTCAATAATTGGGGTAGGTTCCCTATAAATACCCTTAGCTGCGAATACTGAATAAGCTGCAGTTAATTCTAATAATTTAGTTTCCCCTCCTCCCAAAGTTAATGCTAAACCATATCTGGTTCTATCTGTAAACGTAGATATACCCATCTTCTCCGCTAGATTTATCATATTATCTATACCTGCTATCTTTAATGCCTTTACAGCAGGAATATTCAAAGAATTAGCCAATGATTTTCTTAAAGAAACAATACCTCTGAATATGCCATCATAATTTTCAGGCACATAAGGTTTATCGGGGGAAGATCCTTCAAAAGATGTAGGTACATCTAAAAATGGCTGTGCAGCTGTATAACCTTGGGATAGAAGAGTAGCGTATGTTATTGGTTTAATTGCAGATCCCGGCTGTCTGTTTGATATAGCAACATTAACATAAGGGTCAAATTTACAGCTGTTTTCTCCTGTACCTCCGGATATACAGTTTTCAGGCTGGGGATCAATGTTATAGCCTTTAGAGCCTACCATAGCCAATATTTGACCTGTTTTAGGGTCTAGAACAACCATAGCACCATTCCATACGTTAAGACCTTTAGAATCTTCCACTACGGAGAATACTGTATCTTGGGCTAATTTCTGGGCTTTAGGATCAAGGGATGTTCTGATTTTTAAACCACCCTTTTCGACCACCTCTTCTCCTAATATATCTATCAAATATTGCTTTGTATAAAAAACAAAATGGGGAGCTTCAAGAGGAACTCTGGCGGTTTCAAAGTTTAATTCTTCATCTCTTGCTTTTTGATAATCTTCATCACTTAGGAAAAATTTTCTACCTGAGGAATCAGACCATCCTCTTTCTTTCATTAAATAGAGTACATAGTTTTTTCTTTCTATACCTGCTTCCGGATTAGGTCCAAACTGTGAGTAATATGTTGGGCTTTGAGGTAAACCCGCAAGATAGGCAGATTCTGCTAGAGTTAAGTCTTTAGGCAGTTTGTTAAAATAAGCTTTTGCAGCACTATATATTCCATAGTTTTGACCCCCGTAGGGAGTTTCATTAAGATACATTTGTATTATTTCATCTTTGGTATATCTGTTTTCAAGCTGAAGAGAGAGGATAAATTCTTTTATTTTCCTAACAATAGTCCTTTCCTGGCTTAAGAGTGTATTTTTAATAACCTGTTGAGTAAGTGTAGATCCTCCTTGCAAACCCTCGCCAGTAAAAGTATTCTTTAATGCTCTTGCCATACCCCTGAGAGAATATCCCTGATGTTTATAGAATTCTGAATCTTCCGTAGCTAGTGTTGCATGAATTACATCAGGTGATATTTCATCAAGTTCAACTAATGTTCTATTCTTTTCTCCGTATACTTCGTATATAAGAGAATCTTCCCTGTCATAAAATCTGGTTGATAATTCAAAACTTCTTTCAAGAAGCTGATTTGGGCTTGGAAGTTCTCTCGAGAAATAAGCAAATATAATAATTACAGCAAAGAAGCATATAACACTAAGTCCGAATATTATTGAAGCAAGATAAGTAACAAATATTAATTTTTTCTTCTTCTGTTTAGTATTAATTTGCTTTTTCTTACGTTTCATAAATATTTTATTAAAATATTCATTTATCTTACCACCTAGAATACTAATGTGGTTTTTAATATTGAGTATAACCTTTAATTTTCTCTTCGGTTTATAGAAATTTGATGGGGTAGAAATCACTTTCATATTATATTTATATTAACGTAAATGATCAAATTACCTAAATATATGGATTTGATTAAATATTAAATGAGGAGGTTTTTTCTAATATTATCTATTTGATATACTGTTTATGTATGTTTAAGGTTATTCAAGATATCAATTTAATTGATAAATTCTTACACAGAGGTGTAGTTAATATATTTCCTTCTAAAGAAGAATTAAAAAAGAAACTGTTGTCAGGTGATAGATTAAGAGTTTACCAAGGATTTGATCCAAGCGGCCCCTATCTTCATATAGGACATGCCATGGGAATTAGATCCCTTAGAATACTCCAGCAGTTAGGTCACGAAGTAATATTTTTAGTTGGAGACTATACTGCTAAAGTAGGAGATCCGGATAAAGATACGGGAAGAAAGATATTAAGTGATGAACAGATAAGAAAAAACATGGAAGGTTGGAAAGAACAAGCATCCCAGTTAATAGATTTTGAGGGTGAGAATCCTGTTCATTTTAAACATAATTACGAATGGCTGTCTAAATTAAATCTTGCAGAACTAATTAATCTAATGTCATCTACTACTGTACAACAGATGATGGAAAGAGATTTATTTCAAAAAAGAATACAAAACAATAATCCCATAGGACTACAGGAATTTATATATCCGTTAATGCAGGGGTATGACAGTGTAGCCATGAAAGTAGACATGGAAATTGGGGGAAATGATCAGGTATTTAATATGCTTATGGGTAGAAACTTAGTAAGAAAATACCTAAATAAAGAAAAATACGTCAGAACACATGAAATGATGGAAGCACCCGATTCAGGAACTATGTCTAAAACCAGAGGAAACGGAATCAACCTTGGAGATACATCGGGAGATATATATGGAAAAGCAATGTCATATCCCGATGAGATGATATACAAATGTTTTAGATTGCTTACAGATGTTGATTTGGATGAAATATTGGATATACAGAAAGATATAGAGGGGGGAGAAAATCCTATGAAATATAAGAAGATGATGGCCTATGAAGTAGTAAAAACAATAAAAGGAAAACGAGAGGCTGATAAATCACAAGAATATTTTGAGAAAACAGTACAAAACAAAGAAATAGATGAAGAAAAAGCAAAACCGGTTTCTTTAATTGGAAATATGACTATTCTTGATTTTATTAAAAATTCTTCAGAGGGAAAAGAGTCATCGAGTCAGATCAAAAGAGTAATTGAACAGGGAGGTGTGTATATAAATAAAGATAAAGCAACAGATCCGTATACTGTGTATGACTTTAAATCAGGCGATATTATTAAATACGGTAAAAGGACATTATATAAAGTAATATGAAAATAAAGAAAGCTATAAGAAAAGTAACAAAAAAAGACAATTTATTTAAAGCATTGATTGTTATAAGTACCTTAGCTCTTATAGCCACATCTGTTTTGCCATATATCATTTAGAAGGTAGTCTGCCTTTGTTAAAATGCATCTATGATTTCAGTGAATTCTCCTATTGGATCTGTTTCTAAAATTGGTTATAAATACAAGGAGTTACTTAAAAACCTAGGAATATTTACTGTAGAAGATCTTTTATATCATTTCCCCTTTAGATATGATGATTATTCTAAGATAGTAATGATAAAGGATATTAAAGAAGGGGATACGATAACAGTTAAGGGAGAGCTCTACTCATTAGAGAATATATATACTAAATATGGAAAAAGATTAACCAAGGGAAAGATTAGAGACAATACGGGAGAAACTAACATCATATGGTTTAACATGCATTATCTTAAAAAAACACTTAGTGTAAACAAAGAATATTACGTAAGTGGTAAGATAAGTTCTTTTTCAGGAAAACTATCATTTTTATCCCCGGAGATTGAATTAGTATTAGATCACAAAAAAAATATAAATACAGGAAGATTCGTATCTATATATCCTGAAACATCGGGTGTAAGTTCAAAGTGGTTAAGAAATAGGATTAACGACATCATTAATATTATTAACCCTAAAGAATTTCTACCAAATGGAATTATGAATAAATATATCTTAGAAACTCTGGAATTATCTTTAAATAAAATTCATTTTCCTAATAGTATGGAAGAAAGCAACGAAGCCAGGAAAAGATTTGCTTTTGAAGAATTATTCTTAGAACTTATAAATGTTGAGAAAAGAAAATATGAATGGTTAAATACACTCAATTCAAATAAAGTAACGATGGGGAAGGAGAATGAGGATAAGCTTAATAATATAATAAAAAGACTGCCTTTTTCCCTAACCTCAGATCAAAAAACAGCACTGGATGAAACACTAAAAGATATGAATAAACTGTCTCCAATGAATAGACTATTGGAAGGAGATGTAGGTACAGGAAAAACAATAGTTGCACTTCTGTCTTCATACGTCTGCTACTTAAATGGATTAAAAACACTATACATGGCTCCAACGGAGATATTGGCAGTTCAGCACTATGATACGTTTAAAAAAATACTGCCGGAATTAAATATTAACTTAGAAATAGGATCCA
>Ga0208040_1003971_pt1 | contig 11570 bp, 9 predicted proteins | sample AD_UKC083_MetaG_FD_184431 | JGI IMG/M metagenome (GOLD analysis project Ga0208040, IMG submission 184431) | Active sludge microbial communities of municipal wastewater-treating anaerobic digesters from USA - AD_UKC083_MetaG (SPAdes) (version 2) | ecosystem: Engineered > Bioreactor > Anaerobic >... | reverse complement strand
AGTACAGCAACAAAACCTTACTGGGACGTGTTTGGGCTTACGCCAGACCCGAGCGCAAGCGCATCCTGGTGATTTTGCTGACTGTCCTGCTGCAGGGAGGGCTTGGCGCGCTTCCACCAGTAATCGTGGCAAAAGTTCTGGACGAAGGCATCGCCGGCATCCCAAATCAACAAGCGTTTTACTTTCTGACCGCGCTGGTCATCCTGCTGGAACTGCTGGGCTACCTCTTCTATTACGTCAACCACCGTTTGCTGGCGCGAGTGATTGCGGATATCAACCGAAGCTTATCCACGGACGCGTTTGCCTCTTCCATGCGGCAGGACATGGCCTTTCATGATGTATTCTCCTCCGGCAAAATCGTTTCGCGCATCACCACCGATACGCGCGATTTTTCGACACTGATTACACTAACGATGGACGTTGCCAACAACCTTGTCCAATCGATTGTCACCGCGTTCATCCTTCTGAACGCTGAGTGGCATTTGGCTTTGCTGTTCTTCCTGACAATTCCGGTCTTCATCCTGTTTGTCTCGCTGTACCGTAAGTTGGCCAGACGAGTCTCTCGACAGGGCATGCGCGCCATGGCGAATGTAAACGCAACCATTAAGGAAACCATCAGCGGGATTGCCGTCGCTAAAAACTTCCGTCAGGAAGAAAGCATTTATCAGGAGTTTAAGCAATCCAACACCATCTCGTTCCGTACTAATATCAAGCGGGGGCTCGTCCTTTCTACGGTATTCCCCACAACGCGCACACTTGGCGCGCTGGCGACTGCCATGTTGGTGTATTTTGGAGCAATTTCCGTCACCCAAGGAATCATCACTGCCGGCGCATGGTACCTTTTTATTCTGAGCACCGAACGCTTTCTGCAGCCTATTCTCAGCATCACATCTTATTGGACGCAAGTCCAAACTGGTTTATCAGCTGCCGAGCGCATCCTCGCTCTGATTGACGCTGAACATACGGTACTGCAAAGAGGCAGCTTCCAGCCTGAGAAATTCAAAGGCAAAATAGACTTCAATCATCTCAGATTTGGTTACGCGAACGGTAAAACTGTCCTCAAAGACTTCACGCTCCATATCCACGAGGGAGAGAACATTGCCATCGTTGGCCACACTGGAGCCGGAAAAACTTCTATTGCGCGATTAATCGCGCGGTTCTACGAATTTCAAGATGGCGAGCTGTTGATAGACGACACGGATATTCGCGCTTACGACTTGCACGCCCTGCGTCAACATATGGGCTTGGTCACTCAGGTGCCTTTCTTATTTGAAGGAACCGTAGAAGAAAATATCCGTTTCTCCCAGCCGGGTATCACCCGCGCTGAAATCCTGTCGCTGGCCAGACAGATTGGTGGCGGCGAATGGCTGGATACCTTCGCGGATGGCTTGGATACGCGGGTCGGTGAACGCGGAGCTCAAATCTCAATGGGGCAGCGCCAATTGGTTGCCCTGCTGCGCGTGCTGGCGCAAAACCCAGCGGTTTTTATTCTGGACGAGGCCACCGCCAGTATTGACCCTTTCACCGAAAAACAAATTCAGACAGCGCTGAACTTGATACTTAAGCAATCCACCAGCGTATTAATTGCGCACCGCCTCTCCACAGTGCAAAGCGCGGACCGCATCATTGTCCTCCGCGAAGGCGCAATCATCGAAGAAGGCACGCACGCGCAGTTACTCAGCCAGGCCGGTCATTACTCGGAGTTGTACAATACCTATTTTCGGCATCAAAGCCTGGAATACGTGGAGCAAGCCGGTTCATAATCAGCAAACATATGCTTTCCCCGCGCACAGCTGTTCCGCTTGACTTTACACCCCATCCGGCTAAAATAAAATCAGTACGTTGACTGGGAAGAGTCCTGACCTCAGGCACCGAAGGGGCAAACCCGTTATACAGGGCGAAACTCTCAGGTAAACAAACCCAGCCAATTCATCCTCTGAAGTGGAACAAAAAGGTTTACGACAGAGGCACAAATATGTGTGCCTCTGCAACTATTAGATAAGGAGAAAATCATGAACTTTCCAGCAGAACTTAAGTACGCTCAGACAGACGAATGGGTTAGAGTGGAAAACGGCATCGCCACAATCGGCATTTCCGATTACGCCCAGGACGCATTGGGTGATGTGGTTTATTTTGAATTCTCGGTGGAAGCCGGCGACCAGGTAAAAGCTGGCGGGCAGCTCGGTCAGGTGGATTCTGCGAAAGCCAGCTCGGAAGTTATCTTGCCGGTAAGCGGCGTTGTCACAGAAATCAATGAGGCTGTCAGCGATGACGCCGAGATCCTCAACCAGGACCCTTATGGTACAGCCTGGCTGCTGAAAATCAAGATGGATGACCCGGCTGAATTGGAAAAACTGCTGACCGCGGAAGCCTACCAAGCCTTCCGTCTGGGGTAGAGCCTATGTTCACGCCTCACACACAAAAAGATGTCGAGGTGATGCTGAAGGCCATAGGAATCGGAAAAGTCGAAGATCTTTTTTCCGAAATCCCTGAAAAATTCCGCTTCCCTGAACTTCAGCTTCCCCCGGGACTGAGCGAAATGGAAGCCGCGGACGAGCTGGAAAGCATTGCCAACGCAAACGGCAACACCAAAACTCTCTTGAACTTTTTAGGCGCGGGTGCTTATGACCACTACGTGCCTGCTGCTGTGGACATGCTCCTGCGGCGCGGTGAATTCTATACGGCTTATACGCCTTACCAGCCTGAAATCTCGCAAGGCACCTTACAGGCTATCTTTGAATATCAAAGCTTGATTTGCGAATTGACTGGCATGGATGTTGCCAACGCCTCCCACTACGATGGGGCAACCGCCGCCGCCGAAGCGGTCATTCTGGCCTACCATCATCTCAAGGGCAAACGCACCAAATTCCTGATTTCCCGAGCGGTCAACCCGCAATATCGCGAGGTTATGCGCACCTACGTGCGCGGAAACCAGGATATCAGCATTGAGGGCGATGACGCGGAGACCGGCATCGACCCCTCCATGGAAAAGTTAATTGCCCAGATTGACGCTGATACTGCCCTGGTCATGGTGCAATATCCCGATTTCTTCGGGCGGGTCATTGACTACAAACCGCTTATCGAAGCAGCCCATAATGCCGGGGCTTTAGTGGCTGTGGCTGTTAACCCCACCGCGCTGGGCGTGCTCACCCCTCCCGGTGAGATTGGCGCCGATATTGTCTTTGGAGAAGGTCAACCGTTGGGAATTCCGCTGTCTTACGGTGGTCCCTACCTCGGTATCTTCGCGGTCACCAACGATTTACTGCGCAAGATTTCCGGCCGACTCGTCGGCGAGACCGTGGATAACGCTGGGAGACTGGCGTACGTCCTCACGCTTACAGCCCGCGAGCAGCACATACGCCGTGAAAAGGCCACTTCTAATATTTGCACCAACCAAGGTCTGATGGCGCTTGCCTCCACCATTTATATGAGCTTGCTTGGCAAACAGGGGTTTGAAGCAGTCAGCAACCTTTGTTACCAAAAAGCGCACTACGCTGCTGCCCAAATAGGCTCCATCCAGGGTTACAAACAGCTTTTCTCCGAAACGCCGTTTTTCCATGAATTCGTGGTTCGCAGCCCGCAGCCAGCAGCGCACCTGTTGGACGACCTGCGAGCCTATGACATTCTTGGTGGTTACGATTTGAGCAAGGAATACCCCGAACTTGAAGGCTGCCTGCTTATTGCCGTCACGGAGAAAATCGCCAAAGAAGACATTGATCTTCTACACGACGCGTTGATAGAGGTGACTCATGACTGAGCCCACAATCTTTGAACTCTCTTCCCCCGGTCGTCGGGGCGTGCGTTTTCCAGCATCAGACGTACCCGAAGTGGAACTGCCCGCGGCCTTCCGCAGGAAAGAGCTTCCTCTCCCTGAACTGGCTGAAACTGACGCTGTCCGGCACTTCACGCGCATCTCCCAAAAGAACTACGCAATTGACCTGGGTTTTTATCCTCTTGGGTCGTGCACGATGAAGTACAACCCCAAGATAAACGAGGTAACCTCGCGCTTGCCTGGCTTCGCGCTTACCCACCCGCTTCAGCCCGAAGATACCGTGCAGGGCAACCTGTACCTGATGTACACCTTGCAGGAATGGCTCAAGGAAATCGCTGGATTTGCCGGAGTTTCCCTTCAGCCCGCTGCTGGCGCTCATGGGGAACTGACTGGCGTTTTGATGATCCAAAAATACCACGCGGATCGCGGCGACACGCAACGCACAAGAATTCTCATTCCGGATTCTGCTCACGGCACTAACCCTGCCACCTCCGCGATGAGTGGATTCGAAGTTTCGCATTTGCCGTCAGACGCGCGCGGTAATGTTAATCTGGACGCTCTGCGCGAGCTGTGTGATGAGCATCTTGCTGGATTGATGCTGACAAACCCAAATACCCTTGGTCTGTTTGACGAAAACGTCAGCACTGTGATTGAAATGGTACATGCCGCAGGTGGTTTGGTGTATGGCGATGGCGCCAATCTTAATGCGCTGCTCGGGGTCGTGCGCCCCGGAGATTTGGGTTTTGACATTATGCACATCAACCTGCACAAAACCTTCTCCACTCCGCACGGCGGCGGAGGCCCCGGTTCCGGCCCGGTAGCGGTGGCGCGGCAGCTTGTGGATTATCTTCCTGACCCCGTGGTAGCGGTTGTTGAGCCCGGCAGCGATGAAATGCCGCCTCTATATGGCTACGCGCACCCCGCGAAGTCCATCGGCCGCGTCAAAGCTTTTAACGGGCACTTTGGAATGCTGATACGGGCGTATACCTACATAGCAATGCATGGCAAAGAAGGTCTGCGCAATATTGCCGAAAAATCGGTCCTGAACGCCAATTACTTGCTTGCCAAGGTGAAGGACGTCTACCATCTTCCCTACGACCGCCGCTGCATGCACGAATTTGTGGTCGAAGGTCAATGGGCGGACGCGCCCGGGATTCGCGCGATTGATATCGCGAAGCGTTTGATTGACTACAACTTCCACCCGCCCACAAACTACTTCCCCCTGATTGTCCATGAAGCGCTGATGATTGAGCCAACGGAAACGGAATCGCTTGAAACACTGGATGCTTTCGCGGACGCTATGCTTAAGATTGCTGTTGAAGCGCGCGAGAGTCCAGAGCTCCTGCACGAAGCTCCGCATAATTCCCCCGTCGGACGCTGTGATGAGGTCCGCGCTGCTAAACAGTTGATTTTGCGCGCGCCAAAAGCTTAAGCCCACACAGACCAAAACGCCGGAGCTAGCTCCGGCGTTTTGCGTTTAACAAAGCTCCAGCGTCACAGGGCAGTGATCGGAACCCATAATCTCATCCAGGATGACCGTATCCCGCACATGCGTCATGAAAGGAGCGCTCACCAGGAAGTAATCCAGGCGCCAGCCAATGTTCTTGACGCGCGCGTTCATCCGGTACGACCACCAGGTATAAGCCTGTGAGAGCGGATAAAGCTGGCGATAAACGTCAATAAAACCGTGCTCCAGGAATTTATCTATCCATACCCGTTCTTCGGGCAAAAAACCGGTGTTTTTCTCGTTCTCTTTTGGCCGCGCAAGATCAATTTCGTTGTGGGCTGTGTTGAAATCACCAGTGATAATGACATTTTCGCCGTGTTCGTGGTGTTCTTCGCACAGCTCCAGCAGCCTGGCGTAAAAATCCAGCTTGAAAGGGACGCGCTGGTTTTCCTCCCCGCCGTTGGGGAAATAGATATTGTACAGAAGAAATTTTGGGTAGCGCAAGCGGGTGACACGCCCCTCATCATCGAATTTATCCACGCCTAATCCAGTGCTAATCTCTAATGGGTCAGCTTTATAAAAAACTGCTGTTCCGCTGTAGCCTGGCCGATCCGCTGGATTCCAAAAAGATTTGTAACCAGGCAGCTCACGTTGTTGCTCACTTAATTGCTCAGGCTTCACTTTAATTTCCTGCAGGCATAAAACATCAGGTTGATGCTCCTCCAGCCAATCAAAGCCCTGTTTCCCCATGACGGCACGGTAACCATTCACATTCCATGTCGTAATCTTCATGCATTCACTCCTGTTTTTTTGTGTGGAAGGCTATGGTAAACTTAGCCCTTGATGATTAAGACCCTAAGAAAACGACACGCGTTTTCACCCCGCGGATTATTACTATTGCTGCTGATTTTACCAATAATCGGCTCATTAATGCTGCCAGTGTCTGCTTTCGCGCAAAACGCGCAGCTTCCAATCTATATAGTCAAATCCGGAGACACACTGTACGGAATTGCCGGTCAGTTTTTCACAACAATTGATGAAATCTTAGCCGTCAATAACCGCACCATTGGGGATACGCTGCGGCCTGGTGACCGACTTTTCATCCCTGGACTTCCGGGTCTACAGGGGGTACTCACCACTGATTTCGTTCCTCTCGGCGCGAGTTTACGCAGCCTCAGCCGTCGAACCCAGTCCGACCCTGCCAGTTTGGTGCGATTGAATAAATTCACCAGCCAATCCGAACTGTTTGTCGGCCGGAAAATCGCCTTGACTACCAGCGAAACGACTAAGGACCTGCAAACAATGCCCTCGCTTCTGCCAGGCCAATCCTGGATGGAGCTCTCGATACTCTCAGGGCAAAACCCCTGGGCGCTTGCGCGGCTCAATACCCTCACATCGCCAAATTCCGCTCTCCCTCAGGAAGCGTACTACGCTCATTCCACTCAGAACAACCCTAACAGCCTGGCCATACCGGGCATAACCTCACTGGTGATTGGAAATCTGCCGCTGGTTCAGGGAGGAACTTTTGTACTTAAAGTAAGCAGTCAAGAGCCTGTAACGCTCGCTGCAGACCTGGCAGGCGTCCAACCAGTTTTTTTCACGCAGGATGACGGCAGCCAGATTGCTTTCGGCGGAATTCACGCCCTGCTGGAACCCGGAGCTTACCCATTAACGATTGAGGTGACCACCGCGGACGGCAGCAGCTACCGCTTTGACCAATGGACAATCGTTGGATCAGGCAATTTTGAAGTCGACGAAATGCTCAAGGTGGACCCAGAAACCGTAGATGGAGAGAATATAGCAAGCGAGGACGCTCTCTTCAAGCAAATTGTGACCACCCTCTCCCCTAAACAGCAGTGGAGCGGCATTTTTCAATACCCAACCAAAGGCGGGGACTGTGTGAATTCCCGATTTGGAAGCCGGCGAACATATACCGGCACCGACAAAGTGTATTACCACACCGGATTGGATATTGGTTGGTGCTATGGTATTGACGTTTTTGCGCCGGCAGCTGGAACAGTTGTGGCAGCCTTGCCAAACCAGGTTGTCCGCGGAAACACCATCGTCATTGACCATGGTCTCGGTGTATTTTCCATTTACATGCATTTGGAAGATATGCTGGTCGCGGAAGGCGACCAGGTGCAGCCCGGTCAGCTCATTGCGCACATCGGAAACACCGGCCGAAGCAACGGGCCGCACCTGCACTTTGAAATCGACATTAATGGAACGCCAGTCAACCCAGTTACCTGGTTAAACCGCGAATTTCCATAAAAAAAGCAGGCATTTCTGCCTGCAAGGTGCGCTGGGGGGGACTTGAACCCCCACGGCTTGCGCCACATGGCCCTCAACCATGCCTGTCTGCCAATTCCAGCACCAGCGCGTGGATAGAAATTATATCTGTACTGAACTTATTGTCAAGGATTTTATCCTGGAGAGGAAGTAGATGAGACCAACTATTGTATTGGACGCCATGGGCAGCGACAATCGCCCAAATCCCGAAGTGGAAGCTTCCGTGCAGTGCGCCGAAAGCCTTGGCATGGATATCCTACTTGTTGGCGATGAGGCTGCCCTGACAGGCTTGCTTGCAGCCCAGCCCGGCGATAAATCCCACGTGAGGATTGTTCACGCGCCAGAAGCCCTGGAAATGAGCGACCATATCCAGGAAGCCCGCGCCAAAAAGAATAACACGATGCAGGTTGGAATGAACCTGGTGCGGAGCGGTGAAGCGCAAGCCTTCGTTACCGCTGGGAATACCGGCATGGCGATGTATTTCGCGACCAAAACATTCGGGCTCATCCCGGGGGTCATTCGTCCCTGCCTTTGCGGCACATTCCCGGTAAAAAACGGAAAATGCGTGATTTTGGACATAGGTGCCAACGCGGAATGCCGCCCTGAATTTTTGGTCCAATTTGCCCGCATGGGCAGCGTTTACGCAGGTTTGCTGCTCAATCGCTCAAATCCCAGAGTTGGCTTGCTCGCGAATGGAGAAGAAGAAGGAAAAGGCAACGAACTGGTCAAGGCAGCCGGACCTTTGATGCGCGCCGAAATTCCAGGCTTTGTTGGGAATATTGAAGGCAAGGAATTATTTGCCGGCGAGGTGGATGTGGCGGTAACCGACGGCTTTACCGGCAACATTTTACTCAAATCGACCGAGGCCGTCGCCCGGCTCATCCTTGAGACACTCAAGGAAGAACTGATGAGCAGTACGCGCACGAAGATTGGCGCGCTGCTGGCAAAACCCGCGTTCAAGTCTGTCAAGCAAATGCTCGACCCTTCCGAAGTCGGCGCGGCGCCTTTGTTGGGCATAAACGCTTTGGTGTTCGTCGGGCACGGGCGTTCAGATGCCAAAGCAGTTGTCAGCGCAATCAATCAAGCAAAAATCGCGGTGCAATCCGGCTTGATGGATTCCCTGCGTCAATCAATTCCACTTAATTCCAACGGAGAAATGCTCTCATGAAGCTTGTTATCAACGAAAAACTTATCAAGAAAAATAAAACCATTGGTCAAATCACCACATTTGCCAGCCTGGCAGTCCTGGCAATCGGGCTTGTCTTCGCGTTCGGCAAAGATATGACCAGAATTCTTTATTCCTACATCGCGCTCATCATCGGCTTCATACTCTCTCAGTTGGGAATGCACTTTTCCTCCCGCTTTGGGCGCAGCCCGCGCTTTGACGAACTATTCAAAGGCGCGTTCGAGAAATTGCGCCACGAATACACTTTCTATGTCTACTCCAGCCCGGTTCCTTTTCTATTGCTTGGTCCCTGCGCCATCTGGGTGCCTATTCCATTAACCGCTAGCGGGAAAATTTCTTACGAAAAAGGCAAATGGAGACAGCAAGGCGGCAACTTTATGATGAAAGTATTCGGACAGGAAGGCCTCGGCCGGCCAGTTCAGGAAGAAAGTGCGAATACTGCCCTGATCCGCAAATACCTGGCTGAAAAAGGTATCCCGGAAGAGGAACAGCCGCCAATCAAGCATATCATCGTGGTTCTGATGAAGAACACGATTGTCGGTGAGATCAGCGAAGCGCCCATTCCGGTTGTGAATCTGGAGGACCTGAAACGGTCTGTCCGCAGAGTGGATCGCGATGAATGTGAGACCCTCCTGACGGAAGAACAGCTCTCACGCCTGACGAACGCGTTGGACGCATATACAAAGAAAAGCTCCTGAATTCTCAGGAGTTTTTTTCGTCTTTATCCAAACCAGCGTATTGCCGCAGGCGTTTTACTTCGGTACCGGTAAGATAACGCCATTCGCCTGACCTTAAAGATCCCAGCTTGAGCGTGCCAATTCGCACGCGTTTAATCTGCGCGACTGGCAGACCGATACGAGCGCCAGTTTTCCGAATTTGGCGTTTTTTGCCTTCGCGCATCGTGATTCTCAGCCAACTTCCACCGCCAGCGTGATTCATTACCTCTACTTTGGCAGGCAGCGTCCGATAGCCATCCTCCAGGACGACCCCGCGCTGCCAGATTTCCAATTGTTCAGCGTCTGGCTGCCGGATCACGAATACTTCGTACTCCTTCTCGTGCTTGTAACGCGGATGGGTCAGACGGTTGGCAAGCTCGCCATCATTCGTCATCAGAATTAAGCCCTCACTATCCAAATCCAACCTTCCAACTGCAAATAACGGTTCTTTGATGCCGATCAGGTCATTTACCGTTGGCTTAGGATGCTCTTCATCGATATCTGAAAGATAGCCTTTAGGCTTGTTAAGCGCGATGTAGATTTTTTCCTGCTTCAGACGCAGCAACTTCCCATCCAGGCTGATGCTGTCCCGCGCCGGGTCTGCTTTATCCCCTAAGTGAATCACTTTCCCGTTAACGCTCACCCGTCCTGCCTCAATCAGGGTCTCGCAGGCTCGGCGGGAGCCAAAACCGGCCGCTGCCAGTAGTTTCTGTACGCGTTCTTCTGCCATTAGTCTTTTAATATCCTTTGCCCTTGTGGTTCATCCGGCTGCGTAAGCGTTTTTAGCGCTTCAATGTCGACGGCAGGAAGCTGATCCAGCGATTCCAAACCAAAATGCTGCAAGAAATCCGGTGTCACGTTATATAGAATTGGTCTTCCGGGAGCTTCGGACCTGCCTCTTTCTTCAATCAGACCTTTTGCCAGCAAGCTTTTTACCACTGTATCGCTATTCACGCCGCGAATTGCTTCAATTTCTGGTCGGGTAGAAGCCAGCTGGTACGCAATGATTGCCAACACCTCAAGCGCGGGTTGTGACAGTCGGGAAGTGATCTCAAGTCCCAGGAATTGTTCAATTAAAACAGCATGCTCCGCCGCGGTCACCAATTGGTATTGGTCCCTGATTTTCTGAAGTCGAATTCCGTGCCATTCCGTGTAATGCTCAGAAAGAATTCCGGCCAGACTCTCCACCTCGGCGTTGGAAATTCCTAACGCCTTAGCCAGGTCTTGTATCGCGCTTAGTCCAGGCGCGGCAAAGAGCAGCGCTTCCATGCGGCAGAGCTTGGACTTGGTTTCTGAACTGAGTTCTACTTCGTTGCTCATGCTATAATACTCTCACTTTAAGTCTTGTGATTATACTCTACTTATCTCGGGGGAAAAACCCCGAAGGGATGCACTCATGCGCGTTGTTCTCACCGGCGCAGCCGGTTTTTTGGGCTCACATCTGGCAGATAGACTTATCCATGAAGGCCATGAAGTTATTGGCCTGGATAACTTTGTCACCGGCGACGAAGCAAATATCGCCCATTTACGCAGTTCTGGCTCTTTCCAATTAATCCGCCAGGACGTCTCAACTTTCATTGATATTCCAGAAGACCTGGATTACGTCCTGCATTTTGCTTCTCCGGCAAGCCCGAATCCCGCCTCGCCGTTTGGCTACCCCAACCTGCCTATACAGACTCTCAAAGCTGGCGCTCTGGGCACCCTAAACACGCTTGGGTTGGCAAAAGCGCACAAAGCCCGCTATTTGCTGGCTTCCACCAGCGAAGTCTATGGAGACCCACAAATCCATCCACAAGCAGAGAGTTATTGGGGCAACTGCGATCCAATTGGTCCCCGCTCAGTATACGACGAGGCAAAGCGTTTCGCCGAAGCGCTGACGATGGCATACCAGCGCTTTCACAATTTGAATACACGCATTGTCCGGATATTTAATACCTTTGGCCCCCGCATGCGCCTGGATGATGGGCGTGTTGTGCCCAATTTTATTCAACAGGCGCTGCTTGGAGAGCCATTGACTATTTACGGCAGCGGCCAGCAAACGCGCAGTTTTTGCTATGTAAGCGACTTGGTGGAGGGCATTTATCGCCTGATGCTATCTGATGAACATGAACCAGTCAATCTGGGCAACCCTAATGAAATCAGCATTCGCGAATTCGCGCT
>Ga0208040_1003951_pt1 | contig 11600 bp, 9 predicted proteins | sample AD_UKC083_MetaG_FD_184431 | JGI IMG/M metagenome (GOLD analysis project Ga0208040, IMG submission 184431) | Active sludge microbial communities of municipal wastewater-treating anaerobic digesters from USA - AD_UKC083_MetaG (SPAdes) (version 2) | ecosystem: Engineered > Bioreactor > Anaerobic >... | reverse complement strand
TGTATATTCTTGGAAAGCCGCTTGTATCCTTATATGCCACTCAGGAGTGATATCATGCGCGGTGACAAATACTTTTTTAATTTCCTCAGGTAAATCCACTATGTTTTTCAAAGAACCTTCATTAGCAATTTTTTTCATTAATTCAGAACTGTAAATGCCTTTTTTTCTTGAATATTCCTCAAAGACAGGATTAATTTCTAAAAGCTCATCTTTATCCATAACATTTCTGATATAAGATATTGCAAAAATTGGCTCTATACCGCTAGAGCATCCGGATATTAAGCTTATGGTCCCTGTCGGAGCTATAGTTGTGACTGTAGCATTCCTGATTGGTGCTTCTCCCCTTCCATGGAAAACACTTTTTTCATAGTTTGGAAATGGCCCTCTCTTTGAAGAAAGTTCTCTTGACATGTCTGTGGCTTCTTCTTTGATAAATTTCATTACTGTCTTTGCGATATCAACTGCTTCTTCAGAATTATATGGAACTCCTAATCTTAGAAGCATATCAGCGAAACCCATAACCCCAAGGCCTATCTTCCTGTTACCCTTTGTCATCTCCTCTATTTGAGCGAGAGGGTACCTATTAACATCAATAACATTGTCAAGGAAATGAACAGATTTCTTGATTACATCCCTTAAATGATCAAAATCAATCTCATATCCCTTATTCCCGTTCTTCAAGAATTTGGAAAGATTAATTGAACCAAGATTACATGATTCATAGGGAAGAAGAGGTTGTTCACCACAAGGATTTGTACTTTCAATTTCACCTAAAGCTGGTGTCGGATTTCCTCTGTTAAGCCTATCTATGAAAACAATTCCAGGCTCCCCATTTTTCCATGCCATCTTGACAATAAGTTCAAATACTTCTTTGGCATTTAATTTGCCTTCAACTTTTCCAGTTCTTGGACTGATAATATCATAGTCAGTTCCATTTTCAAAGGCTTTTATGAACTTATCAGTGACGGCAACAGAAATATTAAAATTATTAAGTTTAGTATTTTCTTCTTTACACTTGATAAATTCTAGGATATCCGGGTGGTCAATCCTTAGGATTGCCATATTTGCCCCTCTTCTAGTTCCGCCTTGTTTAATTGTTTCAGTTGCAGTATCAAACACTGTCATAAAAGAAACAGGCCCACTTGATATCCCCTTAGTTGTGAGGACTACGTCATTTTTTGGCCTAAGTCTTGAAAATGAAAACCCTGTTCCCCCACCACTTTTATGAATTAAAGCCGTATATTTTATAGCATCAAAAATACTATCAATAGAATCATCAATCGGTAAAACAAAACAAGCAGATAATTGGCCAAGCTCCCTTCCTGCATTCATTAGTGTAGGTGAATTCGGGAGAAATTCAAACCTCGTCATCATCTCATAAAAATCTTTAGTTAATCCTTCAATATCTGCACTTTCATCATAAATTAAATCAGCAATGGCTATGCTTTTGGCAACTCTCAAGAAAAGGTCATTAGGATTTTCAATCACATTTCCTTCTTGATCCTTTTTTAGATATCTCCTTTCTAAAACTTTAGTCGCATTATCTGATAAATTTAATGGCTCTTCTGCATAATCGGTATTATTTATTTTATCATAGTTGTAACCCTCAGAAACTGCCATACTAATATAAATCCCTCCACATCATATGTTGATGCAAACTATAAAACTAATTTATTTAACCAATATAAATCTTTTGGTAAACGATTTTTAAATTTTGAAATTGCAAATATTTTCTTAAATTGAGCGGAGCCCAAGTTATATTAGAAATACCAACTTATATAAATTAATTATATTTATCTAAAACATGCATAAAACTTCAGACATTAGTATTGAAAAAGATATCATAAGAGAAAACATTAATGTTGCTGAAGAGAATAAAGTTCTCTTAAAAAAGTATAATATAAGATCATATAATATCATGGGCGCCATTGGTTCTGGAAAAACTTCACTTATTGAGATAGCTATTGATCACCTTGTAAAGAAAGGAAAGAAGGTAGCTGTAATTGCAGGTGATGTAGTTGCAGAATATGATTCAAACAGATTTAGAAAACATGATTGTTTGGTCATCCCTCTAAACACAGGAAAAGAATGCCACCTTGATGCCCACTTAGTTTCTCATGAACTTGAAGATATGGAAGAGATGGGTGTATTAGAGGACATTGATTATCTTTTCATGGAAAATGTTGGAAATTTAATATGTCCTTCAGATTTTACATTGGGCGAGGACAAAAGGATAGTCGTAGTTAGTGTAAGTGAAGGGGATGACATCGTTTTAAAGCATCCAACAATCTTCAGATTTTCTGATATTTGCATAATAAACAAAATCGATATAGCAGAAGCTGTTGATGCAAGTCCAGAAAAAATGGAAAGAGACTGTCACTCATTAAATCCAAGAATCAAAATATTAAAAACATCTGTGAAGAAGAACATAAGAATAAACGAATGGCTAGAATTATTTGATTGATTAGATGATATTAATCATAATCTTTCAAGAATTTTCTTGTTTCTTCTGAATCCATCCAGCCTTCATCAAGTTGTTTTATTATAGCCTCAATTCTATCAATCTGCGCCAATAATTTTTCTTTAGCTACCTGATCTTTAATCTTAACTTGAGTGAAAGTGCTAATTATTGCTAAAGGATTTCTAATATGATCAATTAGATGGGCAAAATGAGCAATATTATGGTCAATCTGAACTATTGCTTTTTTCCGCTCAGTAATATCTCTAAAAGCGGTTACTGCACCAATTATTTCATTATCATCAATAATGAATTTATTATTAGCTTCAACTGCAATGACACTCCCATCTTTATGTTTTAATTCAAGTTCAAATCTACCGCCTGTTTTATTGTCAATTCCTTGTCTAAACATTTTGGCTAGTACTGGGATGTATTTAACATCTAGTATACCGACATCCATGAAACTTTTTCCCAATAATTCTTCTTTTTTATAGCCTAATTTTATTTCAACTCTTTTGTTGACATCTAGTATTTTCATATATTTGTCCACATAGACAATTATGTCTCCAACTGTATCCAATATAATATTGTGCTTCCTTTCATTTTCAGAGATGAACATGTTTGAAAATTTAAGTGAATTAAAACCACGATTAATAAAATAATAAATAATCAATGAAGTCAAGGAAATGAATAATATTCCTTTAATACTTTGCAAAAAAACCAATGTTGACATATCTTTGATAAATATCGCCAATATAGCATCAGAAAATAATACCCAAATAATTCCAAAGACAAGATACACTGAAACAATTAAAATAGGATTGCCATAATTAATTTGTTCTTCTATCTGCTTCATGTTTTGCCCTTAAGAATTTATTAATGGCTCTATTTTTCTAAAAGTGCCAAACTAAGCTAAATTTATCTTTAATCTATAAAAGCATTTCTTATAAATTAGAAGAATAGATGTTCAACTAGTATTCTAAATCCGATAAATATCAAAATAATTCCGCCAAGGATTTTAATCTTATTTTCAAATAAATGGCCAAATTTATCGCCTATAAAAAATCCCATGAAACATATAATGAATGTAACAACTCCTATAATCAAAAATGGCCCAATGATATCCATCTCAAGGAAAGCTAAACTAAGACCTACTGCTAATGCATCAATACTCGTTGCTATCGATAGTATCATCAAAACTTTAAAATCAAGTGGATTGAATGATTCATCTTTAGATTCCTGTTTCAAGGATTCGTAAATAATCTTTACTCCAATCAGTAATAGAATAAAGAATGCTAGCCAGTGGTCAAATGTTGAAATATACCGGTATATTTTTATTCCAGAAATCCATCCTAACAAAGGCATAATTGCTTGGAATGCCCCAAAAGAAGTAGCTAGTTTTAATGCATCTTTAACTCTTGGTTTTTTTATGAGTATTCCACTTGTAACTGACACTGCCAAAGCGTCCATAGAAAGTCCGATTGCAATTAGAATGACAGAAAATAACTCCATTAAACCATCTTGTAAAATATGATAATTAGTAATAAAAGAAAAGATTTAGTTTTTAAAGATAACTAAAAAGAATAAATAAAAATATATAAAGAAAAATTCAGAGATTATTTACTATTCTTTTTATCCTGGTTTTTCTTTAATATTTTAGAGATACTTGATTCAGGGAATTCGCTGTATTTTACCCAAGGTAGGTAAGTAACGTTTCCAGATATTTTTGATCTTACGGGTCCAGCGTTTGATCCCCACCAGTTTAATCTTGCATCTAAGGAATATCCGTCAGTATTCTGTACTTCATATTTCATGTTAGATAATATTGTGTTGTTGTTTACCTTTATTCCAGATGCTGAACTTCTGGTCTTAATCCCAATCTGGTTATTTTGAATTAAGTTGTTATTTATGTTAATGTTCTTAAGAACTTGTGAATCTCCACCGACTATTATTCCGGCAATATTAAAATTCTTAATAATATTTCCATAAACATTGACTCCTTCCTGAGGTTTCTTATTAGCATCAGAGATTAATATTCCGCTGCTCTCGATTGTACTGATGCCACTGCTAGACATCTGATTGTTTATCACGTTTGTATTGCTTCTTTCAGTAACTATCGCATATGATATATTTCCTGTGAATGAATTCTTCTGTATATTTACAGGTAAAGTTGAGTATTTTGAATCTGTATAGTTTATCTTAATCCCAATGTATCCATCAACTGGATTACCCTGGAAGTTATTGTCATGAATATTAAGTCCAGATACATCTCTAAGGGATAAGTTTGCATCAGAATCAGTCTGGATAACTACGCAAGCGCCTTTACCAAATGAAACAAATGTATTGTTAGATATCTCGATATCAGTTCCTAAAACAACAATTCCTTTTGAACAGTTTCCGTCTGGGACTTCAGGCCCTTCTATAGTAAATCCATTTAGTTTTACATTGCTTCCTGTAATATTAATATGTGGTAAGGATGAATTGTATTCGATGTCCTTAATCTTAACATTTGCACCCGTAGCAGATCTCAATACTAAATTGTTCTTAGTAATTTTTAGATCTTCATTGTACGTCCCAGAATAAATCTCAATCGTATCGCCTTCTGAAGCTTTTTCGATTGCATCCTGGATTGTTTCATACGTTTTTCCTGTACCAACGTCCAGTGTAGCTGCACTTATTGGATTTAAGACAGCTAGATATGATAGCACTATTAACATGCTTATTATAATTGCATTAATTTTTTTCATTGAACCACCTCATTGTAAGTCATTGACTAGCAATAGTGGCTCAATACTTATATATAAATATATCCAATATTGGTAAGCAATAATTAAATATAAAATATATAATATTGTAAATAAAAAATTAATGATAAAAAATATTTAAAAAAATTATTTAGATATAGCTTCTACGGGACAGATATAGGCACATAAGCCACATCCAGTGCATAAGGTAGGATTAACATAAGAATGCCCATCTTTGAATTCTAGCGCAGGACATCCTGAGAGCTTTATACATGCCTTACAAGACCTGCACTTTGTTACATCTACTTTATAAACAGGTTTCTTTTCAAGGCCTTTTAGAAGGACGCACGGGCCCCTAGAGATAATGGCGTATACTGTTTCGCTTTCCAGAGCTCTCTTAAGAGCCTCTTCAATGCTTTTTATATTATATGCGTCAACAACTTCAACAGGTATATCCATTCCTGAAATCAATTTTTCTATTGAAACTGGACTCGCCGACTCTCCCATTGCAGTCAATTGCGTCCCAGGATGTGGCTGATGCCCAGTCATTGCTGTAGTTAAGTTATCAAGGATTACTGCAACAATCTTTGAATTGTTATATTTTGCATTAATTAATGGCGGGATACCTGCATGGAAAAATGTAGAATCCCCAAGTGTTGCAACAATAGGTTCTTTAACGGTCTTTGCAAATCCGCATGCCACTCCAAAACTAGATCCCATGGCGATACATGTATCTACTGTCTGCAGAGGTCTTGAATAACCTAGTGTATAGCATCCTATATCTGATGGGAAAATTGCCTTGCCCCTTGTGACTTTCTTTATTGCATAATAAGTGGATCTGTGAGGACAACCCGCGCATAATAAAGGCATCCTTACTGGCACTGGAACGCATTTGGATTGTTCTTTAGTAATATTTATCCTGAGGAATTTTGAAAGAATTTCTGTGACTAAATCAGTAGAGAACTCGCCTGTTCTTGGAAATAAATTTTTTCCATAAACCTTAAGGTTCAACTGATTTTCAGCAATTATTATTTTTACATCATTTTCTATTACAGGTTCAAGTTCTTCAATTATTATGACTTTTTCAAGGTCTTTTATGAATGAAAGGACGGTATTCTTTGTTAGAGGATGTGAAACGCCAATTTTTAGGATCGGAAGTTTCGTGTTCAATATCTGGAGAGATTCCATTAAGTAATTGAAGGATGCGCCTATAACAATAACACCTGTTTTTCCTTTTCCAGGTATAACATAATTAAGATTAGACTGTTCAATATATTCGGTAATCTTATCCATTTTTTCCAAGAGTTTTTTATGTAATATTCTAGCGTGTGATGGAACTGTGACATACCTTGAAAAGTCTTTTGAGAATTTTCCTTCTCTCTTTTGTATGTTTATTTCTCCTAGTTCAACATCTCCTCTACCATGACAAACTCTAGTTGTTGGTCTTAAAATTACAGGCACGGAATATTTCTCTGAAAGATCATATGCAAATATAGTCATGTCCCTGGATTCTTGTGGGGAAGATGGATCAAGACATGGAATATTAGCAAATCTAGCAAATATTCTATTGTCCTGCTCATTTTGAGATGAATGGCAATCTGGCTCATCTGCTGAAACAAGGACAAATCCTCCGTTAACACCCGTATAAGCCAATGTCATTAATGAATCTGATGCTACGTTCACACCTACGTGTTTCATTGTAACAAGAGCCCTCTTACCAGCCCAAGAGGCTCCTATACCCACTTCAAGGGCAACTTTTTCATTAGTAGAAAATTCAACATAAGCACCGTATTGTTTGGCGAATCGTGCAGCTGTTTCTGGTATTTCTGTGGATGGAGTTCCAGGATAGGCTGCAACAACTTCAACTCCTGCCTCAAAAGCGCCTAAGGCAATAGCTTCATTGCCCATTAGAAGTTCTCTTTTCATAATTTACAGAAGGATAAATCTTTTAAAAAACTTATTATTAATGCAATGCCATTCAATTGAATTAAATAAACATTAAGAACTAATTTAAAATAAATCATCTATTTAATTTAAAAATAAAAAATTAATTTACTTTAATTTCTTTAGAATATTCCCATAGGCCATGGATATTGCAAAGTGATACTGCAAATAATGTTCCTGATTTTGCTATTTTCATAGAAGTTTTTACTTCATGATTTGTGAAAACTGGTCCAGTATTTGGTCCTTGTGGGCTTTCGCCATGGGCTGTGAATTCATAGTTCCCAACTTGGTAGAGTGCTTTTTCGCCTTCAGCCTGGTAGTAAAGTGTAATCCATCTTATGTGGTGCTCAGTTGTGTTTGGGTGGGCTATGTCTTTTCCAATTGAAATTTTCACTTCAAATGTTTCATTTGCTTTGACAGTATCTGCACATTCTATCACAGGGACATGTTTCTCCTTTTTCCAATCTGCTTCCTGAATCTTTTCTCCTATTCTAACCATTTTCACCACTTTATTCCTGTAAAACCATTGGTTCCCCGCAGCAGATTAATTCTCCGCCACCTACTTCTAATACTTCCACAACATTTCCACAGATTTCACACTTATATATTTCTCCAACTTGATTTACCTGTACCATTTTTTTACCTCCTATATATTTATTATCTTAATAAATTAAAATCAATCGGCATCCTTCTTCTTTCCATTTTCTTCAGAAGCCCCGTCCATTTTTTCAGTCATTTCTCTGAGGCGCTTGTCAACAAGTCCATATATGCTGTTCTCAGGATACTTTCCATCTGCTCCCATTTCACCGGCTTTGACTCCTGTCAAGATCTCTATACCTTCTTTGATATTTTCAACTGAGTAGATACGGAACTTACCTTGCCTTACAGCTTCTACAATTTCCTCCTTAAGCATTAAATTCTGTATATTGCTTCTTGGTATTAAAACCCCTTGTTTACCGTTAAGTCCTTTTGCTTTACAGATTTCGTAGAATCCTTCAATTTTGTAGTTGACTCCTCCAATTGCTTGAACTTCTCCTTTCTGATTTACTGATCCTGTCACTGCATAATACTGTTTTATTGGAACGCCTGAAAGGGCAGACAATATCGCATATAACTCGGTGCTTGAGGCACTATCCCCATCGACACCCTCATAGTTTTGTTCGAATACAAGCCTTGCAGTCAGATTCAATGGTTTGTCTTGGGCAAAATTATCTGCCAAATAACCACCTAAGATCATTACTCCTTTCGAGTGGATATTTCCTCCCATTTTAGCTTCTCTTTCGATATCGATGATTCCGCCTCTTCCAATATTAACGGTCGCTGTAACTCTAGATGGCCTGCCAAAAGTAAAATCACCTAGGCTTAAAACAGCAAGTCCATTTATTTGCCCAACTGCCTCACCTTCAGTGTCTATAAGATAGAATCCTCTTGTTACCATCTCGTTTACTCTTTCTTGGATAAGATTTGAACGATAATTTTTCTCTTCAACAGCCTTTACAATATGAAGGTCCTTAATCAGGTCCTTTTTGTCTTGTTTTGCGTAGAAGTTAGCTTCTCGTATGATATCTGCTATGTCAGCAAATTTTGTTGAGAGTTTTTCTTGGTCTTCTGCTAGTCTTGCCCCATACTCTATTACTTTTGCAATTGCAGACGAGTCAAGGTGCAATAATTTCTCCTTTGAACATAAAGAACATATGAAAGAAACATAGTTTTTCACATTATCGTCGTTGAAATCCATATTAATGTCAAATTCAGCTTTTACCTTAAACAGCTCTTTAAATTCAGGATCCACGGCAAAAAGGCTTTGGTAGATAATTGGGTTTCCAACTATGACAACTTTTGTGTTTAGGGGTATTGGCGCTGGTCTTAATCCCTTTGTTGTAATAAATCCTAATCTCTCCCCGGCTTCTTCGACAACTGCTTCCTCACTACTAAGTGCTCTTTTAAGTCCATCATATGAAAAAAGATTCTTTACTAATTCTTCTGCAGGTATTACTAGGTACCCCCCATTGGCCTTATGTATAGACCCACCCCTTACCATGGTAAAATCTGTGGTAAGCATCCCAAACTGGGCTTCCTTTTCTATCCTTCCAAATAGATTTTGGTAGGTTGGGTTTAGCTCTACAACTACTGGCCTCCCTTTAAGAGTGAAGTTATCTGTGAATAGATTAACGGTATAACGCCTTAAGGGTAATTCTTCTGCCCATGGGGCTTGAACTGGAGGTTGAGCCGGTGTTGGTTTGTAAAATAAATTTAAGTTATCTAGGATATCTTCTTGTACCTCTTTTAGGTATGCAACTATTTCTGGATAATCGGAATATTTTTTGTTCAAATCTGCCACTAAGTGTCCTATTGTAAAAAGAGCTACTTCAGTGTTTAATTTTTTGATTTCATCAAAAGTTTTGGTGTCTAATTCTTTGAGCTGTCTAAAAACTAATCTTAGTTCTGAGTTTAATTTGTCTCTTTTTTGCTGTATATCGTCTTTCATTTCAGGACTTAATGCAATGAACTCCTCTTCGGTCATTGGTCTACCGCTGACAATTGGAACAAATATAAATCCCATTGGGGTAGTCTGGACAATCATACCCTCTTTCTCAGCTTTTCTGTTTAAATCAGAAAATATTTTATTGCGCTCAGCTTCAATTAGTTGGATTGTAGATTCTCTTTTTAATGCAAAATCTTCGCTCTCAAATGCTTTTGGAAGATTAATTTTAGCTTCATTTAGTAAATTTGCCATGTCTTTATGGAAGGCTCGTCCCTGACCAGCTTTTAACTTGATTGCTTTTGGTTCATAGGGCTCTTGGAAATTATTAACATAACACCAATCTGGAGGAACTGTTTGATCTTCCGCTAGCTTATCTAAGAAACTCTTTACTGCCGTCATTTTTCCTGTTCCCGGGAAACCAGCAACAAAAATATTAAATCCTTTTTCTTGTATCTCTAGACCAAATTTCAATGCTTTCAAAGCCCTATCTTGACCGACAATATCTTCCAATGGCGAAACTTCTCTACTATTCTTACATGTTAATTTATTTTTGTCAAATGTCCGCCTAATCATATCTGGAGAAAGTTGTTTTGTCATAAAATCACCTTAATGTAGTACTCTATTTTTAATTCTCTTTCTAAAAAGGTTTTCTATTTAAAAAAAAGATATTTTTAATTTAATCTAATTATATAAAAGTTTTATTTGGAGACATATAAGGAAAAAAAGGAGATATGCCATACCAAAGATAAAAATATTTAATTTAAATTATAGAGTTAAATATAAACTAAAAGAAAATATAATATTATTTATTCTTCATCTGAGATATCAGATGTATAGATTCTTGATGGCACTGGTTCGTAGGGCTTCTGTGTTTTGGATAATGGCTGAATATCGTAGGAATACCATCCTGGCGTGTTTCTCTCATGAGAGTAGTCATATGCTCCAAAGTGGTTCTTTAGTAAGGAAGATGCCATTGGTAGATCCCCAAACGGTGTTAACACTGTGTGGACCAATTTGTTACCGTTTAAATCCATACTTCCTTTTCTAATGTTATTAAGGAAGCTCTTAGCAACAATTGAATCAATTAATTTTGTGTTGTCTGAGCAAGTTATTCTATTGTTTTCCTCATCATTTGAGCACGTTTCTCCCAATATTGGGGCGATTGAGGCTAATAATAACCCAATCACCAACAATGTAGTTATATTTTTCATAACTTCACCTCTAGTGCATAATATATTTTACACTATTGATATATAAATATTTCTATATTGTTGAATATAACTTATACTAATGATAAACAATAGTAATTATTAATTGAAAATCAAAGATTAATGTTTAAAAAAAGTTAGATAAAATAGTACTGAAGCTATAAACTGATTCCGTCTCTCTTTAGTACTTCCTCTAAAAATCTTCCAGTGTGGCTCTTCGGGGATTTAATAATATCTTCCGGGGTCCCTTCTGCTATTATCTCTCCTCCTTTATACCCACCCTCTGGCCCTAAATCAATTATATGGTCCGCAGTTTTAATTACATCCATATTGTGTTCAATGACAAGTACCGTGTTTCCATTTTCTCTTAGCCTTAGGAGTACATCGAGAAGTTTTTTAACATCATGAAAATGCAGACCTGTTGTAGGCTCGTCCAATATGTAAAGAGTTTTTCCAGTAGCTTTTCTTGAGAGCTCCTTTGATAGTTTGACCCTTTGAGCCTCACCACCTGAAAGGGTAGTACCAGGTTGCCCCACTTTTATGTAGGACAATCCAACATCGTGAAGTGTTTGAAGTTTATTTCTAATTATAGGTATGTTCTCAAAAAAGTGGAGAGCTTCTTCTACGGTCATCTCAAGAACGTCAGAAATTGATTTACCCTTGTATTTAACGCTCAAGGTCTCCCTATTATATCGTTCTCCTTTACATTCTTCGCATTTAACATAAACATCCGGCAGGAAGTGCATTTCTATTTTAATTAA
>Ga0208040_1003937_pt1 | contig 11630 bp, 15 predicted proteins | sample AD_UKC083_MetaG_FD_184431 | JGI IMG/M metagenome (GOLD analysis project Ga0208040, IMG submission 184431) | Active sludge microbial communities of municipal wastewater-treating anaerobic digesters from USA - AD_UKC083_MetaG (SPAdes) (version 2) | ecosystem: Engineered > Bioreactor > Anaerobic >... | reverse complement strand
CCTACGCTCTGCAGTCCATCGTCCACGGCGGACATCTTCGATAATCCACCGCCCATTCATCAGCTGCAACATTTTAACACCAACAGTAAAAGCAGACCCCTGTTCTTTGGAACCTGCTTTATCCCAGTACCGCACTGAACGTAGTACATTACTAGGGTGAGGTAACTCGTCTATGATTTCAAAATTACCAACCTTAAACATTCCACCTCCGGGCGGAGTTGGGTCCTGACCGATCTGACCTGCATATCCATACTGCCCAAGGTCAGCTTCAAGGTCCTCAAGAACTTTCCATGGTAACCGGACAGGGTCCAACAGATCATCCTTGTAAAATTTGTAGAGTTCAGGTGGATTTATCTTTTCCTTATACCTGCGTGCATCTCCAGGCAGGCATATATGACGGATGTTTTCTTTACGCTTGGAAAGAATATGACCAGCAGGATCATCCTGATGCAATCGCTGCATAATGAAGATGGTTGGCGTTATGGCTTTATCCGTCTTACGGGTGGACAGCGTTTGTTCGCACCAGCGGTTAGCTGCTGCAAGTTCCAGTTCGCTCACGGCCTGATTAGGATTCAGGGGGTCGTCCACAATCAGAATGTCTCCATGAAACCCCGTCAAAGTACCCCCGACTGACGTGCTATAACGGCTACCTCCAGATATGATCTTGGGAGGCATACCTGGTTGCATCACCTTTTTTACGATCTTGAAGTTACTCTTGGTATTCTTATCATCACGAATATCCAGATCAGGATACATTTCACGGAACTTCTGTGAACGTATGAGGTCACGGCAGTACTCTGCACTTTCCAATGAAAGGGTGTTCGAGTATGATGCACAAATAAACCTCATCCACGGCCACCGTGTCCAACACCAGACCGGATACATAATTGAGCACGTGATGGTCTTGGTCGTTCCAGGTGGAACGTTAATGATCATATCGTATTCCCGTGCCCTGCGGTCTCCAACCCGCTGTGCAACTGTCTCCAGTTCATGGCACAGGAACTCGATATGCCAGTTGGGATGAAATGAGTGTGCACTAACAACATCCCAGAAATATTCAAGGAAATGGAAGAGGCTACGATCATTAAGTGCACGTGACACTGCCACCGGGTTCTCCATAGCATAACGTAATAGTTCCTGCTTGGAAACGGTTTCAGCGGTATTTCGGGTTTGCACTTCCATGATTTTCTAACCTAATGCAATATTTTGAGCGATCTGGCGCAGACCGATTCTTTCCACCAGTTGCAATTCTTCAGTAGTTAATGCACCAAAATCGAATTTGTTGATGTTAATATTTGTATGTGCGATCTCACTCTTGCTAGTATCTGTCCATAACTGGGGCTGACGTGCACTCAGCCACTTATGTGCACTCCATGGATCTGGGATCACATGTTTGGTCACCACGCTCCTGACGACTTCCCCCTTGATCACATGCAAAACTTCCTCTTCATATGAAAATCCAGTTGCACGCTTATACAGTGATGCAGCCACCTTGGAATCTGCAAGTAATTTTCCTTCAGAAAGTGCCTGGGCCAGTTCAGCCTTATTTTCCACCCACTTGAGGAACTGATCCTTCGAAACCCCAAATGCACGTGCAATATCCTTATCTTCAGCTCCAAGTAACGCCATCTCAAATGCAATCTGCGGGAATCCATTACTCCACAACAGCGGCCTACCCACTTTTCCAGTCCTGTTTCTAGATCGCCTCATCTCCAGTTAAATTTACTTGATTGCGTAAATTTAATGGATTCAAACTATATAATAAATATACATGCACAATTATTTTTACGCAGTTCACTGCATCAAAAAATCCATCAACACTCCATATAATACAAATCCCACCAACGTGCACCCAAAAAAAAATTTTGATTTTCTTTAATACCTTCTTAAAAAGAACATATCATAAGATACCATAACAAAAAATCCCCCTATAATAACAGAGTAATTACCCTATTACCTTACTACCGATATGCATATGGAAATTTACCATATGAACTGGAAACGAGTTGCAAAAACCACTTGAAAACCAAATTTGGACTGCAGAATTTTCATGTGTGCATTCGGCGGAGTTCATAAAATGAATCTGCCGATGGACCGGGGGTGGTGGCTCATACCCCACTCCTTCCACCATCAGCGGTGGCTCCAGGGACCTTCCACGATACGTGGCCTGTCCGGTGGTTATGCATTGGAGGCTCCGCCATTATGCTAGTCTAAACTATAATGAACTTGCGAGCAAAATGCTTACGCTGATAGCACATGCATGCGGTGCCCGTCCACACCCGTGCTAGGCATTTTAATAGGGTAATATAGGGTATCATTATAGGTTACTATAGGATAATATAGTAGGTTATTCCGATATGACGTTTTATACCTTATTCCGGTGTGATAATAGTCTTATTCCGGTTACTATTTGCTTTCCTAATCTCTAGAAGTATATTCCAGGCCGTTCGAAGTAGTTATATTCCCCCGTTTTTTCCACTTTTCCTGCCGTTTCCGGTCCTCTAGTCTATAGACCTATAATAAGTATTACCAGATACGGGATAATTAACGTTTTTTCCACTTGACGGGTGTAATAGTTCAATGGAATTTTACCCTATTTTAGCCTATAATGATGCTTTTTATACCTTTATAACTATCTGATATATAAGCTTATATATGCCTATAAAATATTTTCTTTAAAAAAACGTTAAATAGTTAAATATTTCGTATATTAGTCCTGAGATAGAAAGTATTAACGAAAAAAGGTAAAACGCTAATAATCAGAGAGATAGCACTCCGGCACCGCAGTCAAGCCTAACACTGCAACCGACTGAAAATAAGATAATCTGCCACCTGTCGTGAGATAGTGCCTTTGCGGAAGATGATAAAACAGCGGACTCTTTGAAATCCTGAGGAATCGCAAGTTCCACCGCTCCGCTCACCTGAGCCAATATCGTTTCCGGTTAATTACCGGACCGACACGCTGAGGGAGTGATAAGATATCCCGGAGATGTAACGAGATATCCTGAAAATGAGCAAGTAAGCTATTAACACCCGTTTTTATCGAGTAGGCCAGTGGTAAAGAAATAACTCTCACAGCCGATGATACGAGATTAACGGGTGTGCGGTAATAACTAATAATAACGCAATCTGTTTATCCTCCAAGATAGATGGATATTGGTGCTGAAAGCAAGGAGTCAAACAAGGTATATTAGCAGACAAGGTTTTTGTCTTTTTTAGGGTAATGGAAGAGGTATGCGCAAGTGTACCTCTTTTTTTTTGCCGGCCCGGTAATACCTTATTAACTCCGGTAATACAGAGGAGTAATATTTACACCTCATAACTAAAAAACCTTAAAAAATGAGCAAGATTAAAGAAACCTCAGCCGAAACTGTTAATGAGAACAGTGGAAATGTGACCGAAACACCCGCACCCGCAGCTACAGGCAGGGGCAAAGGCAAACCGGAAACGAAAAAACCGGCAAAGAAAGAGAAAAAGTTACTTTCCACTTTCGAATTTGCCCGTGCCGGAGCAGTTGCGATGGCAATACGTCAGCTGAGACTCACCGGGCAACCGGAAAAGCTTAATGCGAGTGCCGAAAAAATCATCGCACTGGCTGACAAGATTTACACCGAAAAAACCGGAGCACCCTCAAATCTCAAAGAGAGCAAGTGGAATTTCCTTTATGCCACCCGTTTCCTGAAATACTATGAGGCTCCGGTGAAAAAGTAATCAAGTGAAAAAAGAGTCCGTGTGACTCTTTTTTTTTGCCCGGTCCCGTCAAAATTAGAGATCATCCGGTGATCTCTTTTTTTTACCCGGATACCTAAAATTTAGCAGTATTATGAACATCCTTATTTAGAATTAAATAATTCAACTAAACTTTATTCAACTACATCCTTCCGGCACAGGCATAGGAGGGTAATCATAGAAGTGTAGTTGGGTAAATACGTTTTCATTAATTTTCGGGTGAATTTTCTTTTTTACATATTGTATAACTAAAAACCTACAAAGATGAAAAACCAGTTTCGTTTCGCAGCTCCGATTGTTCATACAATCGAAATTCAGCGTCGCCCGACCACTTTTGCCGTATCATTTCCTGATAGGAATATGGTCGTTAAAATGGTTATCCGTGGCAATCATGTTTTCGTTCGTGACGAGGAAATTGAACGTACCGGAAAAGGTCGCCGCCAACTGAAGTGGGAAGGCACAATCAACAAGTTTTTCAAGCTTTACCCTGGAGCTGTGGGATTACAGGATGCTTTCCGTAAATATGTGAAAACATGGTATTGCTCCGTCAACGAAGCAGTCCTGTAACATTCGAACTTGAGCCACTCTCTTCCCTGGGAGTGGCTTTTTTTATGCGTTTATAAAAGAGTAACTAAACCAAATAATGATCTTGAAAAGATGAATGACTTTAAGAACAAGTATGGGTGGTCTGTACATGACTTCCTCATGCAAATTGATGAATTCGTAGAAATACCTTCATCTGTGTACTCTCAAGCGAAAGCTTCTGCTTTAACCACGAAGAACAATTCAAGGTTAAAATTCCTTTTTCAACAATGGACAAAAGGAAAGTATGATCAGCACGTTGATGTGCTTTACAAAGAAATCTTGAAAACCTTAAAAGGATGAAACAACAGGTAATGGTTCGCACTCCGAAGGGAGAATGGCCACTTGACGACATCGAAAATTACATGGACCTACACGGAATCCATAAGATGGACGAAGCAATCCGGAAATTGAACCGGGAAAACAGGCGAAGGAGAAACCCAATCAGGTTCTTCATTCGTATCAGTAAATCAATAGCTTTAATTATCGGGTGGTTTTTCCTTAATTAAAAAGTGCTATGGCGAACGTTGAAATCATTACTAGCAAATTCCCACTTGGCAACACGGTCGTTGAAATCAGGTCGGAATGCAATCGTGCCCGTCGGGAAATGATGGACACTGAAGTGCGTATCGGAGGTGAAATCGTTTGTGTTATCAGCGGAGATGACATCGACCAGTTCTCCTTTGAACTCAGAAAACTTATTGACAAGTTCCGCATTTAATCATTAACAAAACCTTAAAGAAATGAAAAAACTGATTGATTTGCTTGTTTTCATGGCAATTCTGGCAATGGCTGGATGTACTATGGGTCTCCTATTGAGACCTACTGAAGCGTTGGCATACGGCACTATCATTTCCATGATCGTCATGCTTATTCTGCTTTTCGTTTATTACCGGATTGTCCGGCGGTAAATTTAGCCTCAAATGGAGTACAAGAGGGTTCGACTCCCTCTTGAGGCTCAAAGTCATTAACCAGATGACTATTTTAGTTTCAACAAAAACCTTAAAAAACAAATGAAAAATGGAAATGGATGAACTTGTTCGAGAGTTCAAGAAGTTCCTCAAGGAGCGAAACCTTCTTGAAGCCTTTCTCAATGGAGTATTGCGGAAATATGAAAATCTGTATACTTCAAGTGACCCCATCAGAGACTTTTGTTTCTACAGACCAACTGTCGCTCACAAATGGATTGACTATGGATTGGGATGGAGTGCATCCCCCCTTGGTCAGTACAAATGGTATGAGATAGATCAGGAATGGACTGAAAAGTATCAAACGCTGACCGATGGAAGAGAAGATTAATGCCCTGAAAGAGTTTTTGAAGCAGTGTAATGCTTTGGAAGCTTTTATGAACGGAGTTTGCAGGAGACACCCTCAACTCCGATTCAGTGAAGATCCAATAAGGGATTTTTGTTTAGGTCAATCTTATGTTCCTGATTGGACCACTATGTGTTTTTTCTGGACTGATTTAACCCCAGGCAGAGCTTTCTGGAAACAACGTCACGATGAGTGGCGGGAGATTTGTGCTATTAACAATTATTAATCATTAACAACAAAACCTTAAAAAAGATGAACGAAATTAGTATCAAAAGTAACGTCATTAGCATGTCTGTAGATAAGCTTACAGATGAACAGAAACAATCTCTTCACGGTACACGTGGAGCTATATCACTAAACATTGGTGAAGATAGCCGTAAAGTGTCCTGCACTTTTTCATTCTACAGAGGGTTCCTGTTTGCTTGCCAGAATGAACTTAATGGAGCTGTATGTCCACAACTCTTTGGAATGTCTTATTCCTGGAGACTCTCAACTGAAACAATCTTCGCAGTTATACTTTCATCAGAAACTCATTTGAACGTAATGAGCAGGAGATTGCTTAAAGCTGTGACTGATCCAGAATATGTAAAAGAGCATAGAATGGAATTGTTTATGCTCCGGGTTACAAAGATGGAAGAGGACATCGAATTTCTGTCCAATATGCGTATAAATGGTCACCACTTTGATCTTCGGAAAGGAGAAATCAGTTATTATCCCAATAACATTCCTCTTGCCCGGACCAATAGTGGTAGCTGGTCTCGTGAAGGCCGATTGACATACAAGGCAGGAAAATTCATTAAGATGTTATTGGAGACTGAAGCCGCCTATCTTACATTGAATGGAGAAATGATTGAGAACTGGTTAGATCGTGAAAATGCTAAATTGCTTACATCCTTTCTTGAAATCAAGAGTGGAGTAGTAAAAAGTACAGCATATCAGGATTGTATTCAGATCAGTGATGACCCCTCTTCAGTGTATAATACTCCTACAGCAGAAAATTGTGGAACTTTGGGAAGCAGCTGTATGCGTCCTGAAAGTGATCACTGGTGCCACGAAGGATATGATTGGTACACCTTGATAGGTACAAAAATAGCATACATAAAGAATCCCCGCAATGGGAATCTTCATGCCAGAGCTTTGCTTTGGGAAAATTGCTATTTTGTCAAAAGAGTGGACGACAAGAGAATCATGAAAATTGGTACACCGTTCACCCTTTTGGATCGTATCTATGGAGATGAAGCTTCAATAGCTCTGATGAAAGAATGGGCAAGAGAACAAGGTTACTTCTACAAATCAGAGCAGAGCAGTCGTAGCTATACACTGATTTCTCCGATGGGAGAGGTAGTTTCAAAGCATTTTGTATGGGACAAAGAGATAGAATGTCTCAATGAGTATTCACCTTATATGGATACATTCACATATCTGTTTTGTGAAATACGTCGGCTTGGGAGTTCAGGAGTCAGTGAATCATACTCTATTGATTTAACTGATTCTGGAGGTCATGCTTTTGAAGATTTTAAAACCTGCCCTCACTGTGGATCTTTTGTGAGAAGCACCTTTACTGTTGACACTGAAAACGGCGATAATTGGGGATGTGATGTTTGTGCTATTGAAATACCAGATGAAGAAACAGGAAATTCAACCTGGGTTTACAGGGATGGAGTAGTGGAATACTATGATATCAATGGAACCCGTCGGGTTAAAAGAGCAGAAGCAGTAGCTCATCTCAATATTGTTACCGCTTACATCCGTGGTAAAGGAAAGGTCAACGTGGAAGTGATTCTACCCAAACCTTCCTTTGATTCTATCGAAACTTTGGTTAGTGAATTAGTTATGGAGGAGGCTTAATATGGATACAACATTGTTAAGACAACTGTATAAGATCAATTCGAAATCAGGTATCGAAGATGATATGCAAGACTTCATAATGTCTTACATCGAACAAAGGGAAGGTTTGCCGAACGTTCCAAAATGTACTATGGATATGGATAAGAGAGGTAACATCCTTGTTACTTCTGGTGAGGCGGATACATATCCTTGTATATGTGCTCATATGGATGAGGTACACCCTGCTATTTTAGACAAGGAAGTGATAGAATATAAAGATTTCATGTTCTGTTTCTCTCCGTCAAGAATGGGAGTTGTAGGAAGTGGAGCTGATGACAAAAACGGCATTTTCATAGCTTTGAAAGCGTTGGATGTACTTCCAGCTGTAAAACTACTCTTCACTGTAGAAGAGGAAATTGGAGCAGTAGGAGCTTACAACGTGAATACAAAGAAATGGTTGAAGAATGTACGATATGTCATCCAATGTGATCGTCGTGGAAGCGATGATTTCGTAACTTCCATTTCAGGAATAAAACTAGCAAGTAAAGAATTCAAGAAGGACGCTGGAACCATTCTCAAAGGGTATGGATTCAACGAAACTACTGGGATGCTTACAGATGTGATGGCGTTGAAGGAGGAAGGATTAAGAGTTTCATGTTGTAATCTTTCCTGTGGATATTATACCCCTCATTCAGACCGTGAAGTCACTTACTTACCTCACTTGGAAAAAACCTTTAATGCCGTAATGGAAATATGTCTTACCCTTACAAAGACATATCAACATAACTATGAAAAACCGGTGTATAAAAAGTATTCAGGTGCGGCGATCACCTCAGCGAGTGCGTATGGTAATAGAAAATACCTTAATATCGCACGTTCTGAAGGTGGTAATGTTCCTCTCAATTCGGAATCATATGTTTGTCAGGATTGTTTAAAACTGAATTGTGATTATTGTGCATATTCAGTCCCCTCTCATACCAATTACTCAAAAGATTGGGATAATAGGTATTATGATTAGATAAAAATCTACATTGAGTTTGCCGAATGGAAAGATTTCACTCTCCATTCCAATAGGCAAACTATACATTGATTTAACACGGTAGCAAGTCCCTTCTGTGAAGGGGTTTGCTATTGCCTTTTTTACACATTGAAGTTGAATCTCAATAATTCAACCGGGAGCTTACTATATCCTCACTTTAATATTCAACACTACATAGTAAAAAGAGAAACGAGGTACTATCATCTGTATAAATTGCATTATATAATTTTCGGGTGAAAATTTCGTTGAAATAAAAAGCCTTCTAAAAACTTGACAATGACTTAATTATAAATATATTTTTATTTATAAAATATTTTATCTATCTTTAAAAACCTTATAAAAATGCCGTGAACGTGAAAACAGCGACACTCGTAACAGACAAGAAGGGAAATGATCTGATTAAGATACTCTTCACTTTCGAAATTCCTACATTGGAGAAAGTGAGAACCATATCTGGTCGGAAATATTTCCCTGACGGAAAGTACTGGACCGCTCCACTTCATGTAGGTACGTTGCAAAACCTAAAAGATTGGGAGTTTGAATTAGATGAAGCTCTTTTGAAAATACTTCATCAGGTTCAGGAAAAACAAATCCAATTAGAGGTAAAGAATGTAAAGATTCCGGGACTAAAACGTGAATTGTTTCCCTTTCAAAAGAAAGGGGTATCCTTCATCGAACAATGCGGAGGAAGAACATTAGTTGCCGACGAAATGGGTTTGGGGAAAACTGTTCAGGCTTTGGGATGGATTCAGTTACATCCTCATAAGCGTCCGGTAATCATTACAGTTCCTGCTTCTATCAAGCTTAAATGGAAACAGGAAGTACTAAACTGGTTACCAAATCCAAAGGTGGAGGTACTATCAGGTACTCATCCTTATAGGATCAAAGGAAATATCGTAATAATCAACTACGATATTGTATTTTATTGGTTGGAACAATTAAAACTATTAAATCCACAGGTCTTAATTACTGATGAATGTCATTATTACAAGAGTAATAAGGCTAAAAGAACAAAGGCAATTAAGATGTTAAGTAAAGGAATCCCGCATGTGATAGCATTGAGTGGGACTCCTATCGTAAACCGGCCTATTGAGGCGTATAATGCTATCAAAATTATTTCTCCCTTATTGTTTCCAGATGCCTGGAAGTTTGCACAGCGTTACTGCGGAGCCTATTATGATGGATTTGGATGGAACTTCACCGGAGCGACTCATACAAAGGAGTTACACGAGAGATTGACATCTACCATAATGATAAGAAGGTTGAAATCGGAAGTTCTTACTGAACTACCTCCGAAGATGTATTCATATGTTCCTTTAACGTTGGATAATGAAGCTGAATACAGATTCGCTAAAAACCACTTTATTCAATTCATTTCATCCACTCGTGGTCAATCCGCAGCCCATCGTGCCCGCAACGCTGAAATAATTACTCGAATAGCGACACTGAGACAGGTTGCTGTTAAGGGAAAGTTAGCCCAGGTAATAGGATGGATCGAAGATTATTTTGAAAACAACGAAAAGTTAGTCTTATTTGCTATTCATAAGTTCGCCATAGATGCTATCATGGAAGCTTTCAAAAATGTAGCTGTTAAGATAGATGGTTCAGTTCCAATGGAAAAGCGACATGATGCTGTTCAGAAGTTTCAAACAGATCCAAAGGTCCGATTATTTGTAGGAAACATTCAGGCTGCTGGCGTTGGATTGGATCTGACTGCGGCCTCAAACGTATGCTTCCTTGAATTACCCTGGACTCCAGGTGAATTAGCTCAGGCCGAAGACCGATGTCATCGTATCGGACAGAAAGATAATGTAACTGTGCATTATCTTCTAGCCACGGATACGATTGAATATGAAATGGCGGAATTACTAGATGCGAAAAAGAAAGTACTCAACGCCGTTCTAGATGGACGGGATACCCCTCAAGAATCTTTATTAACCGAATTAATAAACAAATATTATGACGACAGAACAGATTAACATCAGAAGAGAAGCCGAAGGCAATGTGCGTGGATACCATACCGGAATCCCGTGCGACAGAACTATGCTTAAGAGTGAGATTACTCCCACTCAATTGAGATTGGATTGGATCCAAGCAATACGGAACATGGATAATGTTATCCTGTTACGGTACGTACATCCTGAAGATCGGGCAAGTATAGCTACTAAAATGATGAAAGCTGATATGATAACCCGGTTTCAAGCGAAGGAATTTGTCAGATTTGCTAATTAGAAAAAAGTTATGGACTACACAAAATTACTTTGTTTCGACAAGCTAGACCTGATTAAAGGAATGATAGAGCATAATCTTCTTAATCAGGAGGAAATAAATTACATATGGCATGAATTAAATGACGTGTCACATGTAATAGATGAGTATATTGACCGACGTCAGATAAGAGACAGGCGTAATACTCAAAAGAAAGATGGAACATATTAATCTCATTCGGAAGATCGCTTGGTCTTTTCATAACTCTACTGGGATTGACTGGGACGATCTTTTTCAAGAAGCTGCGTATCATTACTTACGAGCCTTGAAATCTTATGACCCATCTAAAAAAGTTTCCCTTTCAACGTATGTATGGAACTTCGTAAAAAACGAATTGATACTGTACATCCGGAAAGAGAAAAAGAATTCAGAACCTTTAGAATCCATCGACTCCATAAAAAGTTGGAGTCAAACGGGTTCTCCCTATTGGGAAGGTCTATCATCCACGGCTCAAAAGGCCGCTGAAGAAGTATTAAAACACCCTGAAGAGTTTTCGTGTTTGGATCCTCTCAACGCCCGTTTACTGTTAAGGTACAGGCTTTTAAAGAGCGATTGGACATTGAAAGACGTTAGAGTTGCAATGCGTAATTTAAAAAATGCATACTCGAAATAATTTTTATTTGTATAATAACTAAAAACTATTAAAAATGTCAAACTTACCAATTGATTTCAATTTTGATTATGAAAAACCTACTGCTTCACGCAGAGGAGAAATGAGAACTCCTGCTTCCATTTACATTTCAAATAAGGATACGGCATCAGGTGGAATTTTGTTCATAAGCCAGAAATGGTTGGACAAAATGGAACTTAACGGAACAGAGATAGCTATGCAGGTGAAAGATAATCAAAGTACTTTCATCCTGTTTAACCC
>Ga0208040_1003930_pt1 | contig 11643 bp, 9 predicted proteins | sample AD_UKC083_MetaG_FD_184431 | JGI IMG/M metagenome (GOLD analysis project Ga0208040, IMG submission 184431) | Active sludge microbial communities of municipal wastewater-treating anaerobic digesters from USA - AD_UKC083_MetaG (SPAdes) (version 2) | ecosystem: Engineered > Bioreactor > Anaerobic >... | reverse complement strand
AGAACCTAATGGATACCAAGAAACATATTCTTATAATTATCTTTCTATAGATTCCCGTTCTATAAAGCCGGGAAGTGTTTTTATAGCTATAAAAGGTGAAAAATACGATGGACACAGCTATCTGGGAGATGTCCTGAAAATTAAAGAGAATTGTGCAATCGGGGAAATACCTTATCCGCTTAATCAATTCTCAGAGGAAAATAGCTATTATCAAGTGGAAAATTGCCTTGAGACAATGGGGCTTATCTGCAGAAAATATTTACAGCTGTTCCCAGCCAAGAGAATTGCCCTCACAGGAAGCACAGGTAAAACTACCTGTAAAGAATTAATGGCTCAAGTTCTGCAAAGCTCAGCTCCCGTTTTAAAGACACTGGCAAATGAAAATAATATAATCGGCTTATGTAAAACTATTATCAGAATCAAGCCGGAACAGCAGTATGCAATCTTTGAACTGGGAACCAATCACTTTGGAGAAATTGCTGCTCTGGCTGATGTAGCTAATCCTGATATTGGTATTATTTTGAATATCGGACCTTCTCATCTTCAATATTTCGGGGATGAAGAAGGCGTTTTTAGAGAAAAAATCACTCTTTTTAAGAGACCGCTTGCTTTTCGTTTATATCCTGGCGATGATTTTCGCTTTGATTATCTTACCAATGAAGGAATAAGCATCGGCTACGCTGAGAATTGCGATTATAGAATAACTCGGCATAAATGTAATAAAGATAATCAATCGTTTTACTTGAATGAGGACTTGTGGTTTTTACCTTATGGAGCGCCACACTATGCAATAAATTCTGCTTTTGCCATTGTTTTGGGATTAAAACTGGGAATAGACAAAGAAAAGATGCAAACGGCATTAAATAAACCTATTCAGCTGGAATTGAGAAGTCAGGTAGAAAAAAGAGGAACAGGATTATTAATTCTGGATTGCTACAATGCTAATCCTTATTCAATGCAAAAAGCACTAGAATATTGGCAGGAACTAAATCCGGAACAACCTCATTATGCTATTTTGGGTGATATGCTAGAACTGGGAGAAAGCTCTATTTTATATCACCAAATGATTTCCGCAATGTTAGCAGAAATGCGTTACGAAAAATTATTTACTGTTGGAAACTATTCCCGTATTTATCATCCGGAAAAGGAAAGCCCTATTTTTCATTACAACACAGTGGAAGAACTGATTGCTGACCGAAAATTGAATTCCCTTCCCGAAAATGCCATTATCTTAGTAAAGGGCTCACATGCAATTCAGTTGGAGCGTGTAATCCCTATCTTGAAAGGAGAGGACTAATGTTTTATCATCTTCTATACCCTCTGGCAAAGTATAGCATTGTTTTTAATGTTTTCCGCTATGTAACCTTCCGTTCCATAGGAGCTTTCATTACTTCCCTAATAATATCTCTATTGGTAGGTCCTGCCTTTATTAGAATGCTGAAAAAAAAATCTGCTGTAGAGACAATAGATGAAGACCTTCCGGAAAGGCATCGTTTGAAACAGGGTCATTACTTCTTTAATAATATCTCTATTGGTAGGTCCTGCCTTTATTAGAATGCTGAAAAAAAAATCTGCTGTAGAGACAATAGATGAAGACCTTCCGGAAAGGCATCGTTTGAAACAGGGCACTCCGACAATGGGAGGTATAATTATTCTGGTTTCATTGCTGATTTCTTCTCTTTTATGGAATGTATTAACAAACCCAGCAATTTTAATGATCATTCTAACTACCGTTTGGTTAGGTATCTTGGGTTTTTTAGATGATTATTTGAAAAATTATGTGAAAGCTAAAAAAGGACTAATTCCCCGTTATAAACTTTTAGGTCAGATTTCCGTTGGTTTAATTCTTACCTTGGCAATCTACTACAGCAATTCCTTCTCAAAAAATATTACTGCTATGCAAATTCCTTTTTTCAAAAACCTAATAGTTCCCTTGGGTTGGGTTTTCATTCCTTTTGCTGTTCTTTTTATAACCGGAACTTCCAATGCCGTAAATTTGACAGATGGCTTGGATGGATTGGCAGCAGGAACTTTAATCTTTTCTTTTTTGGGCTTGGGAGTGATGAGTTATTTGAAAGGAAACTACATAGCAGCGAATTATTTGAATCTGGAATTTATTTCCAGTGCGGGAGAACTGACTGTTTTCATCAGTGCTATAATGGGAACTTTAATGGGTTTTCTTTGGTTTAATAGCTATCCGGCAGAAGTTTTTATGGGAGATACCGGTTCTTTAACCTTAGGAGGTATTGCCGCTGTAATTTCTATTTTGCTGAAAGAGGAAATTTTCTTTTTTATTCTTGGCTTTATCTTTGTATATGAGGCACTTAGTGTTATTATTCAACGTTCCTGGTTTAAATATACAAAGCGCAAATACGGTGAGGGGCACAGAGTTTTTCTTTGTGCTCCGGTTCATCATCATTACGAGCTGAAAGGTATTCACGAATCCAAAATAGTGATGCGTTTTTATATTGTGGCTGCCCTGCTTACTGCAGTTGCCTTATCAACTATCAAGCTACGCTAAAGGATGCTATAGAATGATAGATAAAGATAAAAAATACGGAATTATAGGTTTGGCTCGCAGCGGATTCGCTTCTGCCTATAAGCTGAAAGAACTTGGCGTTACTCCCTTCTTAAGTGAATTGCGCCCGGCAAAAGAAATTCCTACAGCAGAAAAACTGGAAAAGGATTTTCCCTGTGAATTTGGGGGTCATACCAATAAACTGCTGGAATGTGATTGTCTGATAGTTAGCCCCGGTATTCCTTTAAATACACCTATTCTGCAAAAGGCAAAAGAAAAAAATATAGAACTCATTAGTGAAATTGAGCTCGGTTACAGAATAAAGGCAAAGGACTCTAAAATTATTGCTGTTACTGGTTCTAACGGAAAAAGCACAACCGTTAGCTTAATTCATCATATTCTTACAGGATTAGGCAAAAAATCCCTTTTAGCAGGAAATATCGGCGACGCCTTTTGCAGTTATGATATAGAAAAACCCGGGTGGAACTATATCGTTTTGGAAATCAGCAGCTTCCAGTTAGACCTGATTAATAGTTTCCAACCCGATGTAGCCGTGCTTTTGAATATTACACCGGATCATATAGACCGCTATAATTCCTTTGAGGACTATGCTTTAAGTAAGGTAAACATTTTCAAAAATCAAGAAATGACAGATACTGCAGTCCTGTTTTGGGATTCCCCTGAAGTTAAACATTTCACTAAGGATATAAAATCCAGGAAACTATATTTCTCTTTGTCCCCAAACGATAACGCATTTGCTTATCTGGCAAATAACTATATTCAGTTTGGCAGCGAAACCAAAGTTCCGCTTTCTTATTTTGCCATTAAGGGACCGCATAATTATGCCAATGCGATGTCTGCAATGCTGGCAGTTTATGCTTTAATTCCTGAACCGACAAAAATTGCCGAAGCGGTAAAGGGTTTTAAATCGCTTCCGCACCGTCTGGAATATGTAGATACCATAAAAGGTGTTTCTTTTTATAACGATTCCAAGGCTACCAATACCGATTCTGTGCGCAGTGCATTAAACAGTTTTGAGCAACCGATTCGTATTATTATGGGCGGTTCTGATAAAGGAGAGGATTATAGTGTGCTTGCTGCTGATTTGCAAAAAAAAGTGAAAAAAGCATATCTGACAGGTGATACCCAGGAAAAAATGCGTAAAACCTTCTCCGGTAAAATCCCTTTGGAATGCATTGCTGATTTTGAGTTGACTGTGCGCAAGGCATTTTCTGATTCTGGTGAAGGAGATATAATTGTTCTTTCACCTGCTTGTGCCAGTTTTGATCGCTTTAATAATTATGAGGAGCGGGGAAATTTCTTCAAGGAAATTGTAGCCCGAATAGGCAAAGAAAATGAGAAGAAATAAGACACCAAGTTATATCGTCAGTTTTGATAAGGTAATTTTAATCACCTATTGTCTGCTCTGTCTGGTAGGTTTAATAACCTTGCTGGATATTTCTTCTGTCCAGAGTTCTATGAAGTATTTTTACAGGCAACTCGTATTTTTGATTATATCAATGATCACAGTGATTGTAATTCTTTATACTTTTAATCTGGAAAAATTAAGAGTTCTTTCTCCTTATTTTGTTTATCTAACTATCATCCTGTTAATTATTGTTCTGCTAAAAGGAAGCACAGTTAAAGGTGCTACGCGTCAACTAAGTTTGGGCTTTATTAATTTTCAGCCCAGTGTATTGGCTCGGTTAGCATTGGTCTTTTATTTTGCTCACATATTGGATAAAAAGTATGATGAACTTGTTGCTTCCAATCCACTTCACTTTTTTACTAATTTTTTTGCTTTAATAGTAATAACGGGCATAACCTTCCTGTTGATTATTATGGAACGCCATTTAAGTACTCTAATTATAGGTGGGTTAACTCTATATGCTATGCTTATTTATGCTGGCACTAAAAAACGCGTGCTTATTTCTTTAGCTCTTATAGGCATCATAGCTGGCGTATTGATTTTAGCCAATGGAGCAGATTATAGAAAGGGACGTTTAACAACTTACAAGAAATTTAGTTTATTCTTAAGACCCGAAGGTGAAATCAAAATTGAGGATAGTGATTATCAAGTGAAAGAAAGTTTAACCGCTCTTTCCAGTGGAGGTCTTATTGGAACCGGTATGGCAAAAGGAAGGGCAAAACATTATTATCTTCCCGAAGCCAGAACAGATTATGTTTATACTGTAATTGGAGAAGAATGGGGTTTTATTGGAGCCCTAATTGTTTTTGGTTTACATTGTTTTCTCTTTTTCCGTTGTTTCCGGATGGCAAATTCACAAGAAAACCGATTTTTAAGGTTTTTAGGTGTGGGCTTGGCAATGAATATCTTTTGCAATGTGTTAGTCAACACCGGAGTAGCAATGTCCATTTTACCGCCAACAGGAAATACTTTACCTTTTATAAGTTATGGTGGATCGGCTTTACTTATTGATTCTATCGCTTTAGGAATGCTTCTAAATATCAGTGCTCAGCGGAGATATGTATGAAATTCATTTTTGGTGCAGGCGGAACAGGAGGTCACATTACTCCTGCATTGGCACTGGCTGATGAATTGGTAAGGTATAAGCATAATGTCCTTTTTTTAGGTAATCGCCAAAGCATTGAAGAAACGCTTTGTGCTTCGGCAGGTTATCCCTTTCGGCAGATTAAAGTGCAGAAATTACATCGTTCCTTAAAACCGGAGAATATGCTGGTTCCCTTTTATTTGTTAAGCAGTGTTATTACTGCTGTAAACATTATGAAAAAAGAAAAACCGCAGGCAGTTATCTGCACCGGTGGTTTTGTAGCTGGTCCTGTAGCCATATCTGCTGCCTTATTAAAAATCCCTTTGTTCTTCCATGAAAGTAATAGTTACCCCGGCTTGGTAACCCGTAAAATGGCAAAATGGATTAACACTATTTTCATTTCCTTTGAAAACAGCAGGAAATATTTAAGCCGTGCAAAATTGGTAAACTATGGAATACCGCTTAGACAGATAACAAACAAGGATCAGAAACCTTTTGAACTTAGCTCTTTGGGCTTGAAAAACGATAAACCAACGCTTATAGTTAGCGGAGGAAGTCAGGGTTCTGTTGCTATAAACACAGTTGTCAATCAGGCAATTTCGGATATATTATCTTTGGGCTATCAAATTATTTGGCAAACGGGAAAAATAAGTTACGAGCGTTTTTCTGCCAAACATGAGGGAAGGGAAGGTGTTTATATTTTTGCTTTTTCACCTGACCTGCCCAAAATGCTTTCCCAATGCAGTTTAGCTATTACGCGAGCAGGAGCTATGACTATTGCGGAACTGGAAGAAAATCGTCTTCCGGCTATTCTTATTCCTCTGCCTACAGCTGCTGAAAATCATCAGTATTATAATGCTCTATCTCAACAGGAAAAAGGAGTTGCAGTGCTTTTAGAACAAAGTAAATTAACTCCCTTTTCCCTTGTAGAAAACATCAAAAAAATAACTGAAAATCTGGAATATTACCGGAATAAGTTAGCTTCGCTTCCACCCAATCAGGCAGCCCAAAAAATAATTGAGTACATTCTAAACTATCTTAATAGTAAAGAGGAGGAAGAATGTTAGGAAGAACCAGAAAAATACACTTTGTCGGAATTGGAGGTATCGGAATGAGCGGAATTGCTGAATTTCTGCACAATCAGGGTTTAGAAATTACCGGCTCCGATCTTAAAAAATCGGATATTACAACTCATTTGGAATCCCTCGGCATAAAGATTTTTGAAGGTCATAACCCCGAAAACATCGGCGATGCAGATGTAGTAGTAAAATCCAGCGCTATAAATGATGACAATCCGGAAATTATATCTGCTAACGAAATGAAAATACCTGTTATCCGCAGAGCAGAATTGCTGGCTGAAATTACCCGAATGAGTTTTTCTATCGGAATTGCCGGAACTCATGGCAAAACAACTTCCACTTCTATGGCTGGTTCTGTTTTGGAAAGTGCAGGTTTGGAACCAACTATCATCGTTGGGGGAAAAGTGAAAAATTTTGGCAGTAACAATGTGATGGGCAGTGGAAAATATATCGTAGTAGAAGCGGATGAATATGACCATTCTTTTTTAACCCTAACCCCTTGTATTGCAGGTATTACTAATGTAGATGCAGACCATCTGGATTGTTACCGTAATCTTGATGAAATTAAGAGCTCTTTTATAGAATATGCCAATAAAGTTCCTTTCTTTGGCAGTGTTATTGCCTGTTTGGATGATCCTGGTGTGCAGGCAATCTTACCTTTTATTCATAAAAAAATAGTTACCTACGGTTTCTCTCGTCAGGCAGATGTGCAAGCAAGAGATATTGATATGCAGGGTTTCAATTCTTCCTACGACCTTTTGTTTAAGGATTATAAGCTGGGACGCATTTCTTTGAAAGTTACCGGTAAACATAATATTCAAAATTCATTACTGGCTGCATCCATCGGTCTGGAATTGGATATCCCTTTTCCCGCTATCCAAGATGGCTTAGGTAAATTCAGCGGTGTTTACAGAAGATTTGATTTGAAGGGTGAAGCAGGTGGAATTACCATTTATGATGATTATGCGCATCATCCTACAGAAATTATAGCAACTTTGGAGGGCTTTAAAGATAGCGCCAAAAGGAGAATTGTAGCTCTATTTCAACCCCATTTATACTCTAGGACCCGTGATTTTTATGAGGAATTCGGAAAGTCCTTCTTTTCTTGTGACTGCCTCATTTTAGCTCCAATTTATCCTGCACGGGAACAACCTATTCCGGGAATTAGTTCCAAACTGATTGCTGATGCTGCAATTCAAAGTGGACATCATAATGTCCATTTAATTAACTCCAATTCCGAAATAGTGAGCAAAACCCTTGCTCTTCTTAAAGAAGGAGATATTTTAATCACTATGGGAGCAGGCAATATTTGGCAGTATGGAGAAGAAATTTTAAGGCAATTGAAGAATTATGTTGACACAAATCATAAGCAATAAAATATTAGTAACTTGTAAAGCTGAAATCAGTTTTTCAAATTTTACCGTTAGTAAGCTAAAGGACTTTGATACATAAACTTATGGAACTAAACAAAGGTACTCGTAAGCGTCGCGGTAATAGTCGTTATTACCTGTTCTTCTTTTTTGCCTTAATTGGTGTAGCGCTTTTGGGAACGGGTATCTGGTTTGGTCTTACGCATATAGACCTTTTCACTTTACAAAAAGTATCTGTTATTGGAAACGAGGCAATTCCCGATACTTTAATTTACAAAATTACCCAACCCTATATTGGAATGAATTTACTGGCAATTCCTGCAGAGGATATTAAAAATAAGGTAATGAATCTTTCCCGGGTAAAGGATGTTAAATTACATAAACGTTTACCTTCAACCATAAAACTGGAAATCAATGAACGCAAAGCGGCAATATATCTGAAAACAATTGAAGGTGATTTGCATCCAATTGATTCCGAGGCTGTTGTTTTGATGAAGTATTCCCCTATTTATAAAGAAGATATGCCAATTTACAGCACCTATTTAAGTAACCATCAAATAAAACCTGGACATAAACTGAAAAATGCAGGATTGCAACAGGTATTACAATTGCATAAACGCATTACCAAAGAAGCTCCGGATTTTCTTCCCCAGATTTCGGAATATTATTTAATAGATAAGACGGTTAATATTATTGATGCGAAAACAGGTACACGCATTATTCCTGCTCAGGAGGACTTAGCTAAACAGCTTGCACGTTATCAGTTTGTTCAGGAAAATGGCAATATAAACAAAAATAGCGTTGTGGATTTGCGCTATAAAAATCAGGTTGTAGTTAAGGCAGGTAATAAATGAAACAATCAATCATAACTGCTTTAGATATTGGCTCTTCCAATGTTCGTTGTATCATTGCCAAAGAAGTTGGAGATGGACGTCTGGAAATATTAGGTTTAGGCGAATATCCTTCCGAAGGCATTGAAGGTGGAATTGTTAAAGATATTCAGGCACTTTCCGGTTGTGTAGCAAAAGCAATTTCTACAGCGGAAAAAGAAGGAAAAACCTCTGCCAATAATATCTATTGCAATATCACCGGAGAACATATTCGGACTCAATTTGGAGATGGACGTATTTCCATTCCTTCCGAAACACCGAATGAACCAGGAGAAATTACTCAAGAACATATTGAACAGGTTATCAATGATGCCAAAAACAGCGTTAAGATTCAGAAAGGTCTGGAGCGTTTTCGCATTTTGCACGGAATTCCGCATAACTTTGTAATTGATAATCAGGATGATATTCACAATCCAGTGAATATGAATGGATTTCATTTAATTGCCAAGGTCTATATTATTTTAGCGGAACTTACCCCTTTGCGCAATTTAAGTAAGTGCATTCAGCTGGCAGGTTATGAAATCAATCCTGAAAATTTTATTTTAAATCATATTGCAATTTCCGAATCGGTTTTAAGTGAAGATGAACGACGGCTGGGAGCTTTAGTTCTTGATATTGGAGGTGGAACTTGTGACCTATCTATTTATAATCGCGGTTCCCTGGAAAAAATCCTCGTTTTGCCGATGGCAGGAAAAAATATCACAGAAGACCTGGCAATTGGACTTAAGACCACTTTAGGCAATGCAGAATATATCAAAGTGGAATATGGAAACGCTCTTGCCAGCAGCGTTGACCAAACAGAAGAAATTGATGTGGAAGGAATTAGTGGACGCTCTACCAGCCGCAAAACCAAATTTTTAGTTAGCCATGTTATTCAACACCGGGTAGAAGAAATGCTTTCTCTTTGTTACAATAAAGCAAAGGAATTTTACACTCCGGAACTGGTAACTTCGGGTATCATTCTTTGCGGGGGAACAGCCAAACTGAAAAACATAGAGGTTGTTTTATCTGAAGCATTCAATCTTCATGTAAAAATTGCCACACCAGACCTTTCCCGTTTAAACGGAATGATTAGCCGTTTGGAAGACCCCGCTTATGCAACCGTTGTAGGAATTTTATACTATGCGGCAGGTAAAAATAACGAACCCGTTAGTAAGGGCTTTACTCTGCCAAACATAAAAGGAAAAAAAATCGTAGATAAAGTTAAAAAAATATTAAAGGACTTTACCTAAAAGGGGGATAAAATGATTGAATTTGACGAAAAACCCGCCCAAATCGGAACCAACATTAAAATTATCGGTGTAGGTGGAGCAGGTGGAAACGCACTCAATACTATGATTGAGAATAATTTATTCGGTGTGGAATTTATCGCAGCTAATACCGATATCCGCGATCTTACAAAAAGTAAAGCCAATATGAAATTGCAACTGGGAAAGAAACTTACCCGCGGATTAGGAACCGGTGCCAATCCTGAACTTGGAGCCAGAAGTGCAGAAGAATCCAAAGAGGATATTAAAAATCATCTGGACGGGGCAGATATGGTTTTTATTGCTGCAGGAATGGGGGGTGGAACAGGAACCGGTGCCTCACCTATTATCGCTAAAATCGCTCGTGAAATGGGAATTTTAACTTTTGGAATTGTAACTTCTCCTTTCCCCTATGAGGGTAAAAAAAGAGCAGAAAATGCAATTTACGGCATTAAACATCTACGAGAATTCGTGGATACTTTACTGATTATTCCCAACGAAAAACTCTGTGAAATCTATGCAAACCTTACTTTAAAGGAAGCATTTAAAAAAGCCGAATTTGTTCTTTATGAAGCAGCCCGAGCGGTTAGCGACATTATCAATGTTACAGGTCTTATCAATGTAGATTTTGCCGATGTGAAAGCTATTATGCAAAATATGGGTTATGCTCTTATCGGCAGCGGAATTGCAGAAGGAGAAAACAGAGCTATAAACGCAGCCAGAGCCGCAATTGATAATCCTCTTTTATCGCATATCAGCTTACAGGGATGTCAGTCCTTACTGTTAAATATCACAGCCGGTTATGATATCCTGATGAGTGAATTTGATGAGGTCTCCAATGTTATTGTAAGTGAAACCGGAAAAGCCGCTAATATCATTATGGGTATTATTCTGGATGATGCTATGGCAGGAAAAATTCAGGTTACCATTATTGCCACCGGGCTGGAAAAAGAAGATAAAGAACATACTATTGACTTCCCCGGTTTGCCTGATTTCGGAGAAAAATCTGTCCCTTCTATCACTCAATCCGAAGATACTAATGCCGAAATTGAAGATATCTTTGCCCGTTTGAGTATTAACCAATCAACACCAAAAGAGGAAGTTAAACCAGCTGCGAATGAACCTACACGCATTCCTCCTTTGAAAACAGATGTGCCTTCATTCCTGAAAGCACTTGATTAAAATTAAAAAACGCTTCATCATAAACTCCTCCTTGTTTATGTGAAACAAAAGTCCAAAGCTCACTAACCGTCAGCACCCCCAGCTGACGGTTTTTTTTCTTTCACAAAGAGGGAAAGAGAAAAAGAGAATATTTTTACAAAGAGAAAAAGAGATAAAGAGAATATTTTTATAAAGAGAGAAAGAGATAAAGAGAATATTTTTACAAAGAGAAAAAGAGATAAAGAGAAATATTACTTTATCCATATTTGTAAATCATAAATAATAGAAAGAGTTCCGTAGGAACGACAGATACTAACGACGGGTTTTCAACCCGGCGATAAGAAAGCAGAATAGTCATTATCTCTTTTTACGACAAAGAGTTCCGTAGGAACGACAGATACTAACGACGGGTTTTGAACCCGGCGAAAAGGAAGCATAAGTTATTTTTATTATTCCCTGGATTCCGGCTTTAGCAGGAACGACATTAGAACAATAGAATTTATATCCTCTAATAAAATTACGCGTTTTATGCCTGATAATTATTACCATTTAGGGATAAATTGCCTTTCTCTATATTCTTTATCTGCCCTATTCTTAGGATTTTTTCTCTTTATTATTTAATTATTCTCAGGGTTAAAATCCGAGCTTTTTGTTTTGCTATTTCCCCGGGATTTTCTCAACCATTGATTTAATATAAACAAAAATATGATATGATTTCTATTTCTGAAAAATCAGGATAGGTAGCATTCTTGCCTGCTTGAATATTTTATGACAAAGTAACAACCAAGTAACAACCCCGTAACGAGACAACGGAAGTGTTACGGAAGTGTTACGGAGTCATTACTTAATCATCTATATAACAAGC
>Ga0208040_1003927_pt1 | contig 11649 bp, 9 predicted proteins | sample AD_UKC083_MetaG_FD_184431 | JGI IMG/M metagenome (GOLD analysis project Ga0208040, IMG submission 184431) | Active sludge microbial communities of municipal wastewater-treating anaerobic digesters from USA - AD_UKC083_MetaG (SPAdes) (version 2) | ecosystem: Engineered > Bioreactor > Anaerobic >... | reverse complement strand
AGCTTTGCGACAAGTAAATCGTCCCCGAGAACGTAGCGGCTGGAAGCATTTTGAAAGCAGCCGGCGGATTGCCTGGAAAACCGGAACCAGTTTTGGTTTACGCGACGCATGGGCCCTTGGAACTACTCCCGAACACGTAGTAGCCGTATGGGCGGGCAATGCCGACGGTGAGGGGCGTCCCGGGCTTACAGGCTTGAGAGCGGCCGCTCCCGCCCTGTTTGATCTTTTTGATTTATTACCGCAGAGCGGAGCTTGGTTTGAACAGCCCGACAGCGAGATGAACCTGGAAGAAATATGTATGGAAAGTGGCTGTAAAGCATCGGTTTATTGTACTAGAAAAGCCTTGCAAATGGTTCCTGCATCAGGCTTAAAGACGGGACTTTGTCCTTATCACCGGCTGGTACATGTATCCAAAGACGGAAAATTCAGGGTGAATGCCTCCTGCTATCCGCTTGAACTTATCCGCAGTGATTCAATCTTTGTGTTACCGCCGGCTATGGAGTGGTTTTACCGCAAAACTCACCCGTCTTACCGGGGCCTGCCTCCTCTTATGGAAAGCTGTGGTGAAGAAAAAGAATACAAGCAGATGGAAATATTGTATCCCCGTAATCCATACAGTTTGTATATCCCCAGAGAGCTTGACGGAAGTCCGGGCAAGTTGGTAATCGAAGTGGTACACCGCAAAGCAGATGTCCTTTTGTTTTGGCATCTCGACGACGAGTGGATAGGCAATACCCGCAGGATACACCAAATGAGCATCAGCCCTGCGCCCGGGAATCATACACTTAGTATTTACGATCAGCAGGGCAACAATCTGATTCAACATTTAAGAATACAGGCCGGCAGAGTCGAGAGGTAAGCTCTTTAATTTTGTTGCCTGATCATGTCGGGCAGAATCTTTTGCTGCATCATCCATTCTATCATCAGGATGCGCCAGACATGGTGATAGCGGAAGTTCTCCTTGTAGCCCCAGCCGTGGCCCCCTTCGGGGAAAATATACATAGCAGCGGGGACCTTATGGTTTTTTAGCGCTGCATAAAAATCAAGGCTGTTTTGCGGTATTACTCCTTTGTCGTCGTCGCTGAGCAGCAGCAAGGTTGGCGGTGTTTCAGCGCTTACCTTAAGTTCGTTGGAATACTCCAACATTTGTTCTTTCGTTGGGTTGTCACCCAATAGGTTGCGTTTGGAACCGACGTGTGTGACACCCTCTTTCATGGAAATAACCGGATAGAAGAGGATCATATAATCCGGCCTGCTGCTTTGACGGGCGATGGGATCTTCGGCTTCGGGATTGCCGTAATCGAAGTGAGTACCTGCGGTCGAAGCCAGATGGCCGCCCGCCGAAAAGCCGGAAATACCTATTTTGGATGGGTTGATTCCCCATTCTTCGGCCTTGCTTCGCACTATTCTGATGGCCTGCAAGGCGTCTTTCGAAGGTATGAAATCGTGTCCGTTGGGCAAACGGTATTTCAGGATTATGGCGGTAATGCCGTTTTCGTTGAGCCAGCCGGTCAGCTGAAAGCCTTCGTGTCCGGCAGCCTGCCGGGCGTAGCCTCCTCCCGGACAAATAATCAGGGCCGCACCCGTATTTTTGTCGGGATTAGCTTTGAAAACCGACATGGCTGGAACACTGACGTTGGAAAAATAATTGTTTTCGTTGATTTCTTCGGCAGTAATGCCGTTACTTTCGGGAACTCCATCCGGCCATAAAGGCAGGTCTATTCTCTCTTGTGCGAAGGCAGCCAAAGCTGTCCACAGAAAAAAACATAGTATGATCGGTTGTTTTTTCATGATTTAAATGAGTTAAGATCAGAGCAAATATAAAGGATTCTGCCAGAATTTTAAAGACTCGGTGTAAAAAACTACTTTTGTGCTCCAATTCCGGAAAAGAATGAAAGTTGTCTATAACGTGCTGGGAGTTTTGTTTTTGGCCTTGGCGATACTGGGTGTTTTTTTGCCGCTTTTACCAACCACGCCTTTTTTGTTGCTGAGCGCTTCTCTTTTCTATAAGGGTTCCGATCGTTATTACCGCTGGCTGATGCAACATCCCTGTTTAGGGTGCTATATAGAAAATTACAGAAAGCATAAGGCGATTCCTTTGGGCACCAAAATATTCTCGGTTGTTTTGTTGTGGATAAGCATCCTGATTGCAGTTCTTTTTTTTCTGGAAATTTGTTGGCTTAAAATTTTATTACTCTTGATCGCTCTGGGGGTCAGCGTGCATATTTTATCGTTTAAAACGTTGGATATAAACAGTTCCAAACGGCAAAAAGCCGGCACTTATGCCTGGGATAAAATCAGAGAAAAAACAAATCCGAACAATAACCGTAAAAGGGGGAGGAGTCGGTAATTAAACATTCCGGGGATAATCCTCAAGCATTTTGGCGGCTTCGCAGAGCTGATCGTACCAGTCCTGTCCGAATTTACGGATTAAGGGCTCCCTGAGAAAGCGATAAATCGGCAAACCTAAAGTTTTTCCTTTGGCCAGGGCGGGAACACAGACATGCCATTGTTGGTAATTGAGAGCAACGACTCCGGAAGTCAGTTTAGAAAGTCTTATGGGGTAGAGGTGGCAGGAGATGGGTTTGATAAATGAGCTTTTACCTTCTCTCCAGGCCTTTTCAAGAGCACAATAACAAACGCCCTTTTCATCGTAATAAGTAAAGACACAATCTTTACCGTCTACGATGGAAGTAACGGTTTCGCCCGAAGCATCCTTGTAACAAACTCCCTGTTCGTTAATGAGTTGACGGGCGCGGGGCGAAAGTTCGTCCCATACTGCGGGTAGAGCCTTTTCCAGTTCGGCAATTTCGTCTTCTTCCAGCGGAGCACCCGACACCCCTTCCACACAACACCTGCCTTTGCATTTGTTCAGGTCGCAGCAAAACGTTTGATTGATTATATCGAGGCTGACGATGGTTTTATCAATTTGTAGCATGCTCCGTAATTAGTCGTGTATAAGACAGCGTCCGGTCATTTCCGCAGGCTGTTTTATGCCCAGGATGTGGCAGAGCGAGGGCGCCACATCGGCCAGTATGCCATCGCTGACTTTGGCTGAACTATTCCGGCTTATGTACACAAAAGGAACCGGATTCAGAGAATGGGCCGTGTTGGGAGAACCGTCGGGATTCAAGGCATTGTCGGCGTTGCCGTGATCGGCAATTATGATTACTTCGTAGTCTTTGCTTTTGGCTGCTTCAACAACCTTTTTAATATTGGCGTCCACAGCTACGACGGCGGCCTGAATGGCTGAATAGACTCCCGTGTGGCCGACCATATCGCCATTGGCATAGTTTACGACAATCAGATCGTATTTTTCGGTTTCTATGGCTTGCTTCAGCGCGTCACCCACTTCGTTAACGCTCATTTCGGGTTTCAGGTCGTAGGTGGCCACTTTGGGCGATGGAATCAGTATGCGGTCTTCGTTTTCGAATTCTTTTTCGCGTCCGCCCGAGAAAAAGAAGGTTACATGAGCGTACTTTTCGGTTTCTGCTATACGCAGTTGTTTTTTGCCGGCTTTTGCCACAATTTCACCCAGGGTATTGTCGACGTTTTCCTTATCGAAAAGTACGTTTATGCCCTTGAAGGTGGCATCGTAAGGGGTCATGGTGTAGTATTCCAGGCAGAGCGTCTGCATACCGTGTTGTGGCATGTCTTCCTGGGTCAGTACTATAGTGAGCTCTCTGGCTCTATCGTTGCGGAAATTGAAAAAGAGCACCACGTCGCCGTCCTGAATGGTGGCCAGAGGTTGGCCTTGAGCATCCGTATGAACAATGGGTTTTATGAATTCATCGGTTACTCCCTGATCGTACGATGCCTGAACAGCCTGAACCATGTCTTGTGCTTTCACTCCTTTGCCCTTTACCAGCAAATCGTAGGCTTCTTTGATGCGCTCCCAGCGTTTGTCCCTGTCCATGGCATAGTAACGGCCCACAATAGAGGCTATGGCCCCTGTGTTTCGATCCAGGTGCTTTTGCAGAGCGGCTATGAACGACTTACCGCTTTTGGGGTCGGTGTCCCGGCCGTCCATAAAGCAATGCACAAAGGATTTCTTTATGTCGTAAAGCTTGGAGATTTCAATAAGCTTAAACAAATGATCGAGCGAGCTGTGTACGCCGCCGTCTGAAACCAGGCCCAGAAAGTGGATTTGCTTGCCCGATTGTTTTGCGTAACCGTAGGCTGCCTTGATGCCGGGATTTTCGAGAATGCTGTTGTCGCGGCAGGAAATATTGATTTTTACCAAATCCTGGTAAACCACTCTGCCGGCTCCGATGTTGAGATGTCCCACTTCGGAATTGCCCATTTGACCGTCGGGTAAACCCACGTTTTCGCCCGATGCCTGAAGTTGCGAGTTCGGATAGTTTTTTATCAGATAGTCCCAGTAAGGAGTAGGGGTGTTGTATATAACGTCTTCTTTCCCACGGCTGCCTATACCCCAACCGTCGAGAATCATCAGCATTGCTTTCTTGCTCATAAATAATCATGTAAAAATATTGGGCGCAAAGGTAAGCAATTCGGCTGAATTATCTTTTTGTTTTAGTGCTTTTTATAGCTTGGCGAATCATTTTATGGTTGGCCGTTACAGCCATTTCTACCCGGCGGTTTATTTTACGGCCTTCCGGGCTTTCGTTCGAAATAACGGGCACCATAAACCCTCGTCCTTCGGCTGTGATATGACTGCGTTTCATGCCCTTTGACGCCAGAATTCTTTTTATGTTTTTGGCTCTTTTGTCCGATAAGGAAAGCGCTATGAATTCTGAACTGCTGTTGTCGGTATGGACCAGGATATACAATCTGGTGTTTGGAAAATCTTGCAGGGATGTTGCAAGTACTTCTAAAGTTTCGATGGAAGAATCATTTACATACTGAAGGCCTTGTTTAAAAAGCCGGTCGGAGTCAAAAACCAGCAAAAGGCCTTCTTCGGGTTGGCGAATCATCACAGAATCGCCTATTTGTTCGCTTAGCATGATTTTTAGGATCTCCATTTGTGAGGCAATCCACCGGCCGGCTTCTCCCTCGATGCTCGAATTTACAATGTATTCGGCAGCGGTGTTTTGGAGGATGTCTTCGGGATTCCTTTCAGCAAATTCTTTTTTTACAATATTCGAAATGGTAGAGCAAGAGCAGAACAATGTAAAACAGCTCCAAAATATCAAAAGGGGATAAAAAACGCTTTTCATACAATATTTCGGATCAAAGTCCGCGCAAAAGTATATTTTTTAGCCTCCAGATTAAAATAATCTGCGTTTTTTTTGCAAATCACTTGATATTGTGTAATTTTGCGGCCGTTAGGATACAGGCGAGGGGGACAAAAGTTCCCCTCATTTTTTACTTAACACAAAAGGATGATTAGTAAAGAGATTATCAATCAGTACATTGAAGAGTGGATTAATAACAAGCCCTTTTTTTTGGTTGACCTCAATATCGGCCCCGATTTTAGTATTGTCATAGAAATTGAATCTATTCAAGGCAATGTAAGTATAGGCGATTGCGCAGAGTTGAGCAGGCATATAGAGTCCCGTCTGAGCAATGAGGATCTGGATTTTGCCCTGAAAGTTTCTTCGGCAGGCATAGGCCAACCCTTTAAAGTATTTAGGCAATATCAAAAGCACATAAACAAGGAGGTTGAGGTTCGTCTAAAAAACGGACAAAAGTTTTCAGGTACGTTATTAAGCTGTGACGAGGACAAATTTACTGTCAACGTTATGCGAAGAATAAAGCCCGAGGGTGCCAAAAGGCCCAAAATTGTTGAGCAGCAAGAGTGCTATTTGCAAGCGGAAACGGCCTCCGTATGTTCCAAAATAATGTTCTGATAAATACGAGAGAATTAATTAGATATTTCAACACAATGTCGATAACAATGGCAAAAACAGAAGAACGAATCAATCTGGTCGAAATTTTTTCGGAATTCAAAGAGTCTAAAAACATAGACCGTTCTACAATGATAAATGTGATTGTAGAATCTTTTCGTGGAGTCATAGCAAAACTGTTTGGCTCTGACGAACATTACGATGTTATTATCAACCCGGACAGCGGAGACTTTGAAATTTGGCACAATCGCGAAATAGTAGAAGACGACCAGGTCGAGGATCCCGAACACCAAATCAGCCTGACAGAAGCCCGTAAAATAGAAAGCGATTACGAAGTAGGTGAGGAAGTTACCGACCAGGTACATTTCAGTGCCTTCGGACGTCGTGCCATTTTGAATTTGCGGCAAACCCTGGCTTCAAAAATCATGGAATTACAAAAGGAAAGCCTCTACAACCGTTTCATTGAACAAGTGGGACAATTGATAAGCGCCGAAGTCTACCAGATTTGGAAAAAAGAAATTCTGCTTTTGGACGATGAAAATAATGAACTGATTCTACCTAAGAGTGAACAGATACCCAGCGATTTTTACCGTAAGGGAGAAACGGTTCGTGCCGTCATAGAGCGCGTTGAAAACAAGACTAACAATCCCAAAGCTGTTGACCCCAAGATAATTTTGTCGCGTACCTCTCCTGTTTTTCTTGAGAGGCTTTTTGAATTGGAAGTTCCCGAAATCCATGACGGGCTCATTACCATCAAAAGGGTAGCCCGCATTCCGGGAGAAAGAGCAAAAATCGCCGTGGAGTCTTACGATGAACGTATTGATCCGGTCGGAGCCTGTGTGGGTGTGAAAGGCTCCAGAATCCATGGCATAGTACGTGAATTGCGCAACGAGAATATTGACGTCATCAACTATACCTCAAACACCAGTTTGTTTATTCAAAGGGCCTTGAGTCCAGCCAAAATTTCTTCTATCAGGCTGGACGAAGTCAACAAAAAAGCTGAGGTATGGCTCAAGCCCGAAGAAGTTTCATTGGCAATTGGCAAGGGAGGCATGAACATAAAGCTTGCCAGCATGTTGACGAATTATACCATAGATGTTTTCAGAGAAACCGACCAGGAACTGGAAGAGGATGATATTTACCTGGATGAATTCAAAGACGAAATAGATGAATGGGTTATTGAAGCCCTAAAATCCATAGGTTGCGATACTGCTCGGAATGTGTTGGCTTTGCCAAGAGAAACTTTAGTTGAAAAAGCCGATTTGGAGGAAAGTACTGTGGATGAAGTCTTGCGTATACTTCATGCAGAGTTTGAAGATTAATAAATTATTTGCTTATGTCGAGTGTTCGATTGAATAAAATAACCAGAGAGCTGAATGTGGGTATCGGCACTTTGGTGGAATTTTTACAAAAAAAGGGATTTGAGGTTGAAAATAACCCCAACGCCAAAATCAGCGGAGAGGCCTATATGCTTCTCGTCGAAGAATTTGGCGATGGGCAGGAGCTTTTAATTCCCAAAAAGGAGAAACCCAAGATCAGAGAAACGGAACAGGTAACTCCTGAGCCTGTTAAGCAAGAGGCTCCCGAAGAACCTGTCGTAAGCACTCGCAAACAACAATTCAAGACTCTGGGTAAAATAGACCTGGATGCTGTTGCTAAACCCAAAGCAACAGGACCGAAAAAAGAGGAAAAGGAAGAAATCCTTCCTAAGGAAGAAAAACCCGCAAAAACTGTTGAGGAAGTTATTACTGCTGTCGCAAGCCCGGCATCAACCGAGCCTGAAGCAGCCGAAAAAATAAAAAAAGAAGAATCCCCCGTTCAGGAATCTGCAAAAAAAGCCCCGGCAGCAGAAGCTCCTGTGAGCCGAACACCTGCAGCCGATATGGCTGAAAAAGAGGAAAAACCCACCCCTCAGAAGGAAACCGTCCGCACGGAAGAGAAGACAATTGTCGAAGAAAAAGAAGAAATTCCTGAAACAATACCTCCTCAAAAAATCGAAGAACAGGAAGACGCCCAAGAGGATAAAAAATCTGAAGAGCCCGAAATATTCACCCTGGGGAAAAGGACTATTAAACCCAACATCAAGGTGGTTACCACCATTGATCTGGATGCGTTGAATCAAAATACCAGGCCCAAAAGGAAAACCAAACAAGAAAGACTCAAGGAACAGGAAGACAAAAAAACACAAGAACAGGCCTTGCGCGAAGAAAGGAAAAAAGCCGAAACTCTTAAAGGGAGAACCGAGGGGAAAACCGAAGTTTCAGATTCCAAAAAGAAAAGGCGCAGTCGCATCAAGGATGTCAAGATAAAGGTCGATGGAGAATTCGGCGCTCCGGTCTCCAGGGGCGACAGGACCAAAGGCCGCCTCAAGAAACCCGTTCTTAAAACAGAAGTCAGCGAAGAGGATGTTTCCAAACAAATTAAAGAAACACTTGCCCGCCTGACCAGCAGGCCCAAAAAAGGAGCAAAATACCGCAGAGAAAAACGAGAGGCGGCATCTCAACGTATGCAAGAACTCGAACAAAAAGAAATGCGGGAAAAGAGCGTGCTTAAAATAACCGAGTTTGTTACCGTTAACGACCTGGCTACCATGATGGATGTGCCGGTTGTCGACGTAATTTCCACTTGTATCGCCATAGGTCAGATGGTGTCGATCAATCAACGCCTGGACGCAGAAACCATTAATTTTGTAGCCGACGAATTCGGCTTTAAAACAGAGTATGTCAGTGCTGAAGTATTGGAGGCCATTCAGGAAGAAGAGGACGACGAAGAAGATTTGGTGCCTCGTCCTCCCATTATCACGGTAATGGGACACGTGGACCACGGTAAAACTTCTCTGCTCGACTACATCCGAAATTCTAATGTGATTGCAGGTGAGGCTGGAGGTATAACTCAGCACATCGGAGCATACAATGTTACTCTGAAAGACGGACGGAAAATGACTTTTCTGGACACTCCGGGCCACGAGGCTTTTACGGCCATGCGCGCCCGCGGAGCCAAAATAACGGATATTGCCATTATTATTGTGGCAGCCGACGACAACGTTATGCCCCAAACAGTTGAGGCCATTAACCACGCTTCAGCAGCCGGCGTCCCCATGGTATTTGCTATTAACAAAATAGACAAACCGGCAGCCGACCCCGAAAAAATTAAGCAGGAACTGGCTAATATGAATTACCTGGTCGAAGAATGGGGCGGAAAATACCAATCACAAGATATTTCAGCCAAAAAAGGCATCAATGTGAAGGAATTGCTCGAAAAGGTTTTGCTCGAGGCTGAAATGTTGGAACTCAAGGCCAATCCCTCAAGACGTGCTGTGGGGTCCATCATAGAGTCTACACTCGAAAAGGGGCGTGGCTACGTGGCGACAGTATTGGTGGAAAACGGCACGTTGGAAGTCGGAGACAACATCGTTGCCGGCGTTAATCACGGACGCATAAAGGCTATGTTCAATGAACGAGGGCAGCGCGTGGAATCGGCAGGGCCCGCCGAACCTGTATTGATCCTTGGATTGAATGGGGCTCCTCAGGCAGGCGACAATTTCAACGTACTCGACTCCGAACAGGAAGCCAGAGAGATTGCCACCAAAAGAGAGCAATTGCAAAGAGAACAAGGGTTGCGCACCAGTAAAATTCTGACACTGGCCGAAATCGGCCGCCGTATAGCCGTTGGCAATTTCAAAGAACTGAATCTCATTGTAAAAGGAGATGTGGACGGATCTATTGAAGCTTTGTCGGATTCTCTGATAGGTTTGAGCACAGAGCAAATTCAGGTGAATGTGATACACAAGGCGGTCGGTCAGATTTCCGAATCGGATGTAACACTGGCTTCTGCTTCCGATGCCATTATTGTCGGTTTTCAGGTACGCCCCTCTATGGCCGCCCGCAAGATGGCCGAGCGCGATGGCGTGGACATTCGTCTTTATTCAATTATCTACGATGCCATCGAAGAAATTAAGTCGGCTATGGAAGGTATGCTTTCTCCCGAAATCAAGGAGGAAGTTACTGCCACAGCCGAGGTTCGTGAAGTATTTAGGATTACTAAGGTCGGTACAGTTGCCGGCTGTATGGTTAAAGAAGGAAAAATCAAGCGAGGTACTAAAATTAGGCTTATTCGTGACGGTATAGTTGTATTTACCGGAGAATTGAGCTCATTAAAGCGCTTCAAGGAGGATGTCAAGGAAGTTGCCTCGGGTTATGAGTGTGGATTGAGTATTAACAATTATAACGACATCAAGGTGGGCGATTTAATCGAAGCCTACGAAGAAATAGAAGTAAAACAGACCCTGTAGCGTATGAATCTCTACGACATCATTATTTTGATCGTTGCTTTGTTAGGCTTAATTGATGGTTTGCGCAGAGGTCTGATACAGACCATTGGAACTATAGCAGGCGTTGTTTGTGGAATCTTTGCAGCCAAAGCACTCTCGTATTTGGTGGCTCCTTACATTTCCCAACTTTTTGAGTCGGCGAGCCTAAAAGTGGTGCAGGTTGTTTCGTTTATAGTACTTTTTGTGCTGACGGTCATCTTGTTTCATTTTGTAGCGGTTTTACTGGGCAAGCTGGTCAAAATGGTGATGCTCGGCTGGCTCAACCGCATTGCCGGAGGTTTATTTGCCGTGGTGCTTTACCTTTTTGTGTTGAGTATAGTCGTTAATGTGTTTGACTATTTTGACAAAGGGAAGTCTTCTTTTCATCGGGAAAAAAGCAGTACTTCTCGTTTTTACGGCCCGCTTTCCGATTTTGCTCCCGCCGTGCTGCCCTTTATCCACTTTGAAGACTGGAACACAAAAAAACCCGAAACTTTACAACAATCAACACCTGTCCCTCAGAGTATATGATGTATGAAATCAACCGAAGACAAGGATATCATTACACAGGTAACTGCCGGTGAATATAAGTATGGTTTCGTGACCGATATTGAAACCGAAACTATTCCCGAGGGGTTAAATGAAGATGTTATTCGTTTGATTTCTTCCAAAAAAATGGAGCCGGACTGGCTGTTGGAGTTTCGCCTCAAGGCTTTTCGTCATTGGCAAAGCATGGAAAAGCCCCAATGGGCGCATTTGGACATTCCCGAAATTGACTATCAAAAAATGGTCTACTATGCCGCCCCTAAGAGCAAAACTTCCGGAGATAACGAGGAAGACATTGATCCGGATTTGCTAAAAACCTTCGAGAAACTGGGCATACCCTTGCAAGAGCGCAAGCAACTGGCAGGCATGGCCGTAGATGCCGTAATGGATAGTGTTTCCGTCAAGACCACCTTCAAGGAAAGCCTGGCAAAGAAGGGCATCATTTTTTGCTCTTTCAGCGAGGGGGTGCAAGAGCATCCCGAATTAATCAAGCGTTACCTGGGCTCGGTCGTACCCTATACGGATAATTATTACGCGGCCCTGAATTGTGCCGTTTTCAGCGATGGTTCCTTTGTGTACATACCTAAGGGGGTGCGTTGTCCTATGGAGTTGTCAACCTATTTCAGAATTAATGCCATCAATACGGGTCAATTTGAGCGCACATTGATAGTGGCCGATGACGATAGCTACGTCAGCTACCTGGAAGGCTGCACGGCTCCGATACGCGACGAAAACCAATTGCATGTGGCTATAGTGGAGATTGTTGTCCACGACCGGGCAGAAGTCAAATATTCTACTGTACAAAACTGGTATCCGGGCGATAAAGAAGGCAAGGGGGGTATTTATAACTTTGTTACTAAGCGTTGTTTGTGTAAAGGTGAATCGGCCAAGATCTCCTGGACTCAGGTTGAAACGGGCTCAGCCATAACCTGGAAGTACCCTTCCTGTATTTTGGCGGGGGATAATTCTGTGGGAGAATTTTAC
>Ga0208040_1003924_pt1 | contig 11656 bp, 9 predicted proteins | sample AD_UKC083_MetaG_FD_184431 | JGI IMG/M metagenome (GOLD analysis project Ga0208040, IMG submission 184431) | Active sludge microbial communities of municipal wastewater-treating anaerobic digesters from USA - AD_UKC083_MetaG (SPAdes) (version 2) | ecosystem: Engineered > Bioreactor > Anaerobic >... | reverse complement strand
TGAAACGTCTTTGGCAATTCCATTTCCCGTTTTACACGCGGCAGAAAGCATTACGGCATTTTTTGAAAAAGCAAATGGGGAAATGAGAGAGAATCCAGAACCTGCTAATCCGATCATACGTTTTAGATGAAAATAGTATGCATCTTTAGTTCCATGACTAAGTAATACAAGGACAGTAATCGATTCACTATACTCATTACCTTCCCCATCAGTTTTGCTTCTGTCATTAATATAATCAATTACGTCTTGAGAGTTACTGTAGTACTGAACATTTACGCCTGCCTTTTTCATCTCTTCAATAAATCCATCTGCGCCATCAATTTCCTCCTGATCATCCCTATATATAAGGACTGTTGTGGATTCACCTTGCGCAAGTAATTGCTTGGAATAATAAACAGCTTTGCGATAAAAATTATAACGGTTCGTCATGTATTTATCTGGTGGCCCCTGATATCCAACAACAATTATATTTTCCTCACCAAACAGGTCTACAATTTTCATTGGATTTCCTGATACATACATGTATGGAGATAAATTGGCACTTTTGTGTGTTTTCGGATCCACGCTAAGCCAAACCGACAAATCACTATCATAATATCTAGCACCGAAATATGAATACTGCGTTTCGTTGTCTTTTTCTTTGCCCGAGAATTTATAAGGGGTGTAATAGGTCGATGTGATTTTCTGCTCAACAAATGGTTCGCCGTAGGGCATGTACCTGCCTGCGCCGAAGCTTCGGCAGGCAGGTTGGAAATGCTGGCTGGCCAGACCGTTTTTGTTGGTTATAAAGCTGCTGCTGCCGAAGGCTGGAGATGTTTTTGACAAGACGCTCGCGATAGTCATCAAGTTTGTAAAGTTTGTAAAGTTGAAAGATGACGTTTGCGCTTGCGAAATGAGGCGTGCAGAGAGGTCGTGCGGGGCTGGATGCTCAGGGTGTATATTGACATAATTGTATGTGAATTCGCGCACATGTCCGCAGCGGGGAAATGACTCGCTCCCAAGCCGAAAACCTGACCGGAAGCCGCCTGCCGCAGCGCCGCTGTCCCACAGGTCCTCGCGTCCCACCAGACAATCTCTGCCGATGGAGACAGCGTATCCGCCAGCAGCCGCCCCGCGCGCGCCCACAAAGCAATTGAATATAGCTTGCGTTTTCACAAGGCTAAGCTACGAAAATATTTCTGAAAAATTCAAAAGCCGGCGCTGTGGCCGGCTTTGATGTGATCTATTGAATTTCTGTGTTTTACCAATATTGGGATGGGTGTTTAGGATTTATCTTGGATGGTGCAGTGTGCTTGGATACTTATCACTCATTGGATCAACGCTGAGCCAAACACTCAAATCCGAGTCATAATATCTCGCACCGAAATATGAATATTGCGTTTCATCATCTTTTTCTTTTGCGGAGAATGTGTAGCGGGCGGCGTAGCCGTTTTGCTGGTCAACGAAGGTTTGCTCACATTCTGAAATTATTTTCAAAGGAGTTCGCGAGCTCAGCGCCAGTAGGCGCTTCGGTTCGCCGAAGGGGAGGTACCTGCCTGCGCCGAAGCTTCGGCAGGCAGGTTGCAGGTGCTGGGTGGCATGGCCGGTGGCATCGGTGATGAAGGAGCTGGAGCCGAGGTGGTCGGGGTGGTAGAAATACAGGTTAGTTTCAAGCATCATAGATTTACGATGCATTACACCCAAATATGGATCAATGGTAACATAATCCGGATTGAATTCGGAACACTCAATGCCACGGTCAACCATTATTCGTAATTTCTTTTTAAAGTTTGTGACATCCCCTGAAATGAAGGGTAGCGGATTATTAAGCGGTGGAGTTGGAGCATAACTGAAATGACCTCCAATCTTGGTGCAAACGCGCTCGCCTTCGATGTAATAATTCATTTGCATTATTTCAATCATTTGCTTCGGCGTCTTTCAATTCGTTGTTCAGTTGCTCTGCTGAAGGCAGATTGGTGCGCATATCTTCTGGCAGCTCGGTGTATCGGTATTCACTCACTCCAATTGGACTGTTTGTGTCTCTTAACGAGAATTCCACTTCATAATTGTCCTTATTTTTACAAAGCAAAATTCCAATGGTCGGACGATCATCAGTTTCCTTCACCAGCTCATTGATGGCTGTGATATAGAATCCTAGTTTACCTACAAATTCGGGTTCAAATTCGCGCATCTTGAGTTCAATAATAATATAGCATTTGAGTTTTGTGTGATAAAACAATAAATCGGTGCGATACTCTTTCCTGCCGACTTTCAGCAGAAACTGCCGCCCCATATAGGCGAAGCCCTTGCCTAGTTCGAGTAGAAACTGCGAAATATGCTGAATCAGCTTTTGTTCCAGTTCCAGTTCCTTCGCTTTTTCCGAAAGTTCAATAAATTCGAGGTTGTATGGATCTTTCAACAGATCGCGTGCAAGATCGCTCTGAATCTGAGGCAGCGTTTGACTGAAATTTGTTATTGCTTTTCCCTGCCGGCTGTAAAGGTTGCTTTCAATCTGATATTCAAGTACCGCGCGGCTCCAGTTGTTTTCGATGGTTTTATTCAGGTAAAACAGCACCTGATGCGGATCTTTAAGTTTCTCGATAATCAGAACATTGTGCTTCCATGGTATCAGGCAGCAGAGTGCTAATACCGGATGAGTTTCCAATAGTCCCCCAACCTGGGGGATTTTTGATTTTTCAGATGTTTCAGTCAATTGTCCACCAGTCCGGGGGATTATTTCGGGCATGTTCTGATAAAAAGAATGAAATTTCTTCATGGCGAACAAATTGGTCCTCGAAAAACCTGTCATGCCCGGAAATTCTTTTTTAAGATCGGCACTCAAACGATTGATAAATCCGCTGCCCCAATCAGAGCTTTTCTGTTTTTCGGCAATTTGGCGCCCCATCTCCCAATAAAGGAGTATCAATTCCGCATTTACGCTTAATGCAGCTTTTATCTGTCGCTGTCTGATTTGCTCTTTGAGAGTCAGCAGCCATGCATTGTATTCTTCGCTCAGAAATCTGGCAGTCATTTCAGCAGATTTTACAACTCGGATTTTTTGCTAATTTAAAAAGAAATTTATAGTATCTGAATTTATTTACAAACAAAAAGAACGATTTTATTGCCGTAAAAACAAATAAAATGAAACAAATTGAAACTCATTTTGCTTGATCTGTACTGCACGATACATTCATGTCCGGCAGAGAGGTCGCAAACCAATCCCTGTTGGCGCCCGTCAGTCTCAGATAGCGGTCCCCTCCGGCAGACATACGGACGCAATAACATACAATTATACTAATGCGACCGCAGCTTATTGTCACATTGAGCGGAGTCGAAATGTCGACAGTGGCGAACAGACTTTTGCACGAGCTGCCACCGCCTGAGTCTATGCTCCTGTTCATTCTTCGACTCCGCTCAGAATGACAGCGAGCAAAATTTAGGTTGGCGCCGGTCAGTTTCAGCGAGCGGTCGCCACCGGCATCATAAATGTAACTGCTCATGTAGCGTCCGTCGCCGGTAGCCCACATGCGGACAGCAAATGGTTTATTGATAATTACAATTGGACAATAAATTAAAGGTTCTACAAGTTTTTGTGTGAAGCAGGCATTAAAAAAGATGCTGCATTCATGTTGCGCGTTGTTGTTTTCTGCGGAAATTAACGTAAGGAATTTCACCAGACCTGCAGCGCAGGTCAAACAATAATAGCCCGGCGAAGCCGGGTAAAGGATAAAATTCAAACGACCTCGGAGAGGTCAAATGAAGGACAATCTTTGAAATGATTATTTCCCGGATGCATATGTATTGGACCCGCCAGCTGGCGGGTCTTGCTTTTGTGCATTTTCCCATCCGGCTTCACGTAAAACGTAACAAGTTCGCCGGACGCTATTATTGTTTGACATCCTCCGGATGTCTGAAATTTTCTTCAAAAAAAACGTCAGTGCAAATAAGGTCAGTTCGAAAACCACCACACAAAAACTCGCAGAGCCCAATAAAAAAATCCGGCGAACCGGATTTCTTTTCAAATTAAAACTGAATGTTGCGTCACAACTTCTCATTAAATCGCCTGCTCACTGCTATCCAGTCAATCACATTAAAGAAGTCGTCTATATACGCAGCTCTTTTATTCTGGTGTTTCAGATAATAGGCATGCTCCCACACATCGAGCGCCAGCAGCGGATTTACGGTGCCTTCCGGAACATTCATCAGCGGGTTGTCCTGATTCGGTGTAGTGACAATTTTCAACGCCCCTTTTTCCTGAATCAGCCACACCCATCCACTGCCAAATACCGACAGTCCTGCATTTTTGAATTCCTCAAGAAATTTCTCCATGCTTCCGAATTGTGTATTGATGCGGCTTTTGAATGCTCCCTCGGGAATTGTGCTGCCACCGGGTGTCATCGATTCCCAGAAAAATTCATGGTTCCAGAAGCCACCGCCGTTGTTGCGGACCGCGACAGGAAATTCACTCATGCGGGCCATTATCTCAGGCATAGAAAGCGATTCCAGTGTACTGTTTCCTTTTATGGCTGCCATGAATTTATCGTAGTATCCCCGATGATGTTTAGAATAATGTATCTCCATTGTCTTTGCATCAATGTAGGGTTCCAGTGCATCGTAGGCGTAGGGCAGGGGCTTGAACACGTGCGTTTGTGCGTTGGTTCCGAAGAACAGCAGCAATGCAAAAATGCTTACAAAAATTCTCATGGTTCAATTATTTAATAATGGATGAATATCTTTTTTCCACTTCGGTCCAGTTCACTACATCCCAGAAAGCCTTGATGTAGTCAGGTCGACGGTTCTGGTAATGCAGGTAGTATGCGTGTTCCCACACATCGAGTCCAAGCACCGGATAGCCTCGTTTTTCAGCGACACTCATCAGCGGATTGTCCTGATTCGGGGTTGAACTGATGAACAATTTATTTTCCTCATCCACCGACAACCACGCCCATCCGCTTCCAAAGCGCGATACAGCTGCCTTGCCGAATTCATCCTTAAATTCATCAAAGCTGCCGAATGTGCGTATGATATGATTCAGTAATTCGCCTTCGGGTTTTGAACCACCGTTTATTTTAAGGATTTTCCAGAACAGTGAATGATTGTAATGCCCGCCACCATTGTTACGCACGGCAGGAGCAATTTCGCCGGAGTTTTCGAATAATTGCAGCAGTGGCTTGCTTATCAGAGCATCGTCGCCCAGCGCTTTGTTGAGATTATCCACATAGGCCTGATGGTGCTTCGTGTGATGGATCTCCATCGTGCGGGCATCGATGTATGGCTCCAGTGCTGAATATTCATAATCAAGGACCGGAAGTGTATAGGGAAAATCAAGACGAAATTCTGGTAATATTTCAAGCTTTTTCATGACGTTTATTTTTTGTTATTTAGAACAATTCAAAATTACAACAGAATCTGTCCTGTCCGACAAGGAAATCATGACTCAAAATTGATATTAATCATGCCATGGTCAACGCAATAAATATTACAAGAACGCAAGCTCATCGACCTTCAAGAGTCCGCAATGCAATGAAGGACCTGGAAGAGTCGGATGCTGAGACCTCATACCAACTATTCCATGTTCTCCGATTCTCTGCGAACTATGGATTGTTGGATTGCCCGATTATTATAAGATATGCTGTAATTGAGATCGGCTTTTGCCATACAAAATCAACTCTGTGCGGCTTAAATGGATTATATTTGTAGTCCATGATTGTTTCAGTGACACAAGCGTGGGAGTAATTGTCTGTGAAATGTTTTTCGTCTGATTAGTTTTTCCATACTATGAGACTATTTTTTAAATCCGCATTACTTGTTGCAATCCTTGTTTCAACTTCGTTTACTGCGCAGGCACAACACGTCGATACAACTGATTTCACACCTGGATATCCTATTGTGTTACGTGGAATAGTAATCGACAAAGTGACACACGATTCAGTGCCGCTGGCCATTGTCGAATTGCTGATTAATTCTAAGGGAATTCATGCCACAAGGAGTGATTTTGATGGCGGATTCGTTCTCAGTCTTTGTTCGGGACGTCTGACCAAAGGATTGCTTCGTATTCAGGTGACCGTCAAAGGCTACCAGCAGGATATTTTTGAGTTTAAAGTCGAGGGAGATACTTCGGTACGCATAGAATTGACGCCTGATCTGGAAGGGAAGATTACTGAGCAGGAGGTGTGGATGAAATTCGATGATGTGATTGAGGCGAAATATGATATCTGGGGCGGATACGAGAAATTCAGGCATTGTGACGGACGAATCAAAACATATGATGAAATTATTGAATCAGGTGAAAATTGGCTAGGTTGGGAGCCGTATGATTTTAATTTTTTTGATCCGGAATAATGTGTGTTTTTATCTGTGGAAATGGTTTCAGTCGCAGGCTGAAGCTATTACATCTGTTCAAAATCCAAAGACCAGAAAAGGATGTTTGAATCAGTGAAATCAGTGAACCGAAGTGCCTGAAAGGCACGAGCTCATGAGCGCCAAAAACAACTTAAGATGCGGATAAAACCGTGGACAAAAAAGCGTACATTTGCTATAAGGATAAATACATGAAACGATTTGCATCAGAAGCCATACAGCCGGGCCACGCGAAATACGAACAATCCGTTTCGCGGCAGCAGGCCATATATAAAAAGACCGAAGATATCCGCACGGATTTCTCGCGCGACTACAACCGCATTCTGCATTGCAATGCTTTCAGGCGGCTGAAGCACAAAACGCAGGTGTTTTATGCAACGATGAATGATCACATCTGCACGCGCATCGAACATGTGCATCACGTCGAAGCTGTGTCGCGTACTATTTGCGAAGAGCTTGGGCTGAATGCCGAGCTTGCCACGGCCATCGCACTGGGACACGATCTTGGTCATGCTCCTTTCGGACATGAAGGAGAAAAAGTGATTTCAAAATTGTCGAAGGAACATCTGAATCATACATTCTGGCACGAACGCAACAGTCTGCGGGTGGTCGACAGCATCGAGAGTCTGCCCGACCTGCAGGGGGTAGAGCAGCCATTGAATCTGACCTATGCTGTGCGCGACGGTATCATTTCGCATTGCGGCGAGGTTGATCAGAACGGGCTGAAACCCAGATCCGAAGCCATAGATCTGAATGCCATCCGCTATCCGAATGAATATGCGCCATTCACCTGGGAAGGATGTGTTGTGAAAATTGCCGACAAAATCGCTTATCTCGGCCGCGATATCGAAGATGCGCAAAGACTCAATATTCTTACAAATGAGCAGGTGAAGGAATTGAACGATATCATACGGCAGAAGTATCCGTCAGTGACTGAGAGCGTTTTCACAACTTCGCTGATGCACAATTTCATCATCGACCTCTGCGAGAACAGCTCTTTAAGCGATGGACTGATGCTCGATTCAGCCACATTCGGGCTGATGAAAAGCATTAAGGATTTCAATTATCAGTACATCTACAGTCATCCGCGCATACGTCGCTACAATCGTTATGTGGAGCTCATTCTGTCGACGCTTTTTCAGTTTATGCTCGAGATGTACGATGGTGAAAATACTGCGGTCAACATTGAAAAAGAATGCAGTCAGTATCCTGAGCTGCAGGATTCATTCGGCGACTGGACACGTAAATATTCTGTTCAAAACGGCAACAAAAGCACGTTCGCGATTTTCGATCTGACATCAAAGGAATCGTACATTGATTCAGTCCTGACTTATTTATCGCTCACAACCGATCAGTATGCCATGCGCCTGTTTGGCGAAGTGATTCATTTTTAAGGACAAGGACAAGGACGAGAACAAGGCCTGCAGCATGAGGCTTGCGGCATGCGGTACCTTAGAGAAAATGCAATTGCTCCGCCTTGCATAACGCGCAACGCCTTATTCCAAATGCCTTATTCCAAATGCCTTATTCCAAATGACTTATTCGTATTTCTGATTTCGTATCTCGTAAATCGTATTTTCAATGTTTCTTCAGGCAAAACCGCGTAAAACCCGGCAAGCTGTGACACTGTCGCTCACTCAACCTCTAAACCTATCAACCTCTAAACCTGCCGCCTAATCTCATATTCACACATATGCACAGCATCACATGGGCGAAGCCGCACATTTCCACATTTTTTGCTTCGTGTTCAATGATTATTTCTGCAGAATCCACAGCCCTTCATTGCATGTATCTTCCTTCATGCTGTCGAGTACCTTGAGCGCTTCATCCTTACTGTCGAAACTCTTGTATGCAACACGGTAGGAACCGGTGGAATTCTGACCGACAATTTCCGCAGACGGATATCCGCTGTTGCGGAGTTCATCACGGAATTTTTCGGCATTCTTCAGGAACATGAAACTTCCGCCAATGATGTACCAGCGCGGCTTGTAGTCAATGAGCACATCGGAATAAGAGTCGGCATTTACATTGTTGGTGACATTCATATTAGCTTCGTTCAGATAGCGGCCTAATGTGATACCATCGCTAACCGAGCCGGCAATGCGGAATTCGGTACGGCGGTTCAGCTGTCGTCCCGCGTCGGTTTCGTTGGTTGCAATGGGCTGATCAAAGCCATACCCCATATAGGTAAGTCTGTTGGCATCGATTCCGGCTGCAACGAGATATTGTACAACAGCCATGGCGCGGTTTTCCGAAAGACTTTTATTGTATGACCGTGAGCCGTAATTATCGGTGTGGCCCGATAATTCAATTTTCAGTTCGGGCAAAGCCTCCAGCAGACTTACAAGCCGGTCAAGCTCTGTCTTTGATTCCGGACGCAAAGTGGACTTATCGAAATCAAAGTAAACATTGCGCAACACAAAACGGTCACCCATGCGTTGTCCCACATTGATTCTTTCCAGAATAGTATCCGGCTCTATGGCAATGGTATTCCCGAAATAATACGGTTTGTAGAACATCAGATCATCATTCCCGGAAAACGGGATATCGAGCAAATCATGAAATTGTTGTCCATTGGCGGTAGTAACTACAATTTTGTATTTATGACCGCTTTTAAGTGAGGCGCTGAAACTGCCTGTTTCCTTATCTGATTCGGTCTGCGAATAAATCTCATTTGTAACGGCATCGTAGATGATGATTCTGCTGCTGATCGGTTTATCATTGATGGTGTCTTTCACCTGTCCCGATAAAATAGCAAGCTGTTCAACTTCGCTAATGACAAAAACCCTGTAAATATCCAGATCCCCATAACAATCGCCATATTCCGATGCATAATATGCCTGTTTGCCATCGAGTGTAGGAATGAAGAAAATATCATCATTCACCGTATTCAGCGGATAGCCGATATTGCGTGGAAAATTCCAGTCACCGTTTTCGAAAAGGCTGTAGAAAATATCATAACCACCCATGCATTCGTGGCCTTCTGAGCTGAAATAGAGTGTTTTTCCGTCCGAAAGAATCACAGGCGAGTCTTCATTGTATTCCGAATTGATTCTGGGACCGAGGTTGATCGCTTTCCCCCATTTGTTGTGTCCGATGCGCTGAGACATCCAGATATCCTTTTTACCCAATCCGCCCGGGCGGTCCGAAACAAAGTAAAGTGTTTCGCCATCAGGACTCAGGCAGGCATGATTTTCATAATACTTCGTATTGATTTCGGCGCCCAGCTTTTCAGCAGCTGACCATTTGCCATCCTCTATTTTACTCATGTAGATGTTGCCATCACCTTTGTCATCGCGGTAAATAAACAGTGTCGATCCGTCCCACGACATGCTGATGCTGGCCTCATGTCCATTGGTGTTGACGCTTCCCGGCAATAGCTGCATATCACTGAATGAGCATTTTTCCTTATCACATTTCGAGATATAAATATCTTCAAAATATTTTCCTTTCTGATCTTTTTTGCCACCTGTCGATCCTTCACGGCGTGAAGTGAAAATAAAGAAACTCTGATCCGGCGACATCACCGGTGCATAGTCAGGAAATTCAGAATTGATGGCGGCTCCCAGATTGTCGACTTTCACCTGAATGGGATTGGCAATCAGGTTCCGGGCATTGTAGGTCATCGTAATCTGCCGGTTCACATCCTTGATCAGCTCTTCATCTTCGGGGGTGAGATAATATCTGAATTTTTCAAAATTCTCCAGGGCCAGATCAAATTTCTCTTCATAGAAATATGACTTTCCCAGGAAATAGTAGGTGAATACAGGAGCCGATTTTTCATTGAAATTTCCGTAATAGTCGGTCGAGATATTCTGAGAGGCCAGTTCCAGATATTTCGAGGCCTCATTTTTCTCATCAAAAGATTTGAGATAGCACAGCCCGAGATAAAACTGAATATTGGCATTGTTTGGCGCCATACTATCAAGTTTCTGGAAATAAGGTAGTGCATCAATATAGTTTTCCTGATAAATTAATCCGTCGGCTACTTCATACAGCCGCTTGAAATTACTGTTGAACTGAGCCTGAGTTAATGAGATTAACCCTAAAAAAAACAATACGAAACTTAAACATTTCATGATGGAAGGTATTTTTAGTATAAACAAAATTACGCAAAAATCAAGTGCGGTCAAAGCAGTTTCACACTTATTGTTAACAAGGAAGTGTTAAGTAAACTGAAAAATTTCACCGATGGCGTTTTGCCTTACCTGATTGATTGAACAAAGAGTGTTATTATTTGTATCTTTGTAGTGACAATCAGCGATGCCATGAAACTACGTTTTGTATATACTCCAAAACCAAAGCAGTTTTCCTATAAACCGCAATTCTTCAATCCGGACGAAGAAGAAAAGAAAATCCGCACCTCAGATGGCCAGGGAAAACTGACTCATGAGGCCTATCGTAAGTACCGACGCGATTCCATAAGTCAGAAACGTAAGCGTAATCAGAGCATTCTTATCTATGTTGCGATTATTCTTATACTTTTGTATTTCATTTTCTTCTGATTTTCTATGTCCGATATCATCAAGCTTTTACCCGAATCGGTTGCCAATCAGATTGCGGCTGGCGAGGTCGTACAGCGACCTGCATCTGTCGTTAAGGAGTTGCTTGAAAACGCCGTTGATTCAGGTGCCACTTCAATCGACCTGGTTATCCGCGACGCAGGCAAAACACTAATTCAGGTCATTGACAACGGCCGCGGAATGAGCGTTGCAGATGCACGAATGGCGTTTGAACGTCATGCCACATCCAAAATCAACCGGGCCGAAGACTTGTTTGCCATCCGTTCCTTTGGCTTTCGTGGTGAGGCACTGGCTTCCATTGCATCAGTGGCTCGTGTTGAAATGAAGACACGTGATGCTGAATCTGAAGCGGGTTTAAATATCGTCATCGAAGGGTCAAAATTCATTTCCCAGGATATCTGTGCGGCCACGCAGGGAACCAATATTCAGGTGAAAGATCTTTTCTTCAATATACCTGCGCGCAGACAATTTCTTAAAAGCGATACGGCCGAAATGCATCATATCTGGGATGAATTCCATCATGTGACCATTCCCAATCATCATATCCGTTTCAGGATTTTTGACGGAAGCCGCATTTTATCAACCCACGAGCCATCCAATCTGCAGCAGCGTATTGTTTCGCTTTTCGGAAAACAATACCAGCAGCGGCTTATGCCTGTTTCGCAGGATACGCAGTATGTGCGAGTAGGCGGAGTTGTCATTCGTCCCGAGTTCAGCAAAAAGACACGTGGCGAGCAGTTCCTTTTTGTGAACAACCGGTTTATCCGCAGCAATTATATCAATGCTGCAATCAA
>Ga0208040_1003923_pt1 | contig 11657 bp, 9 predicted proteins | sample AD_UKC083_MetaG_FD_184431 | JGI IMG/M metagenome (GOLD analysis project Ga0208040, IMG submission 184431) | Active sludge microbial communities of municipal wastewater-treating anaerobic digesters from USA - AD_UKC083_MetaG (SPAdes) (version 2) | ecosystem: Engineered > Bioreactor > Anaerobic >... | reverse complement strand
GTGGACGTCATCTCCGGACCGCCCTATCCGCTTCTCGACGATCCTGTCCGTTTGATTCAAATGCCCGGGCTGGACCTCTATCATCCCGACCATCTGTTCTGGCCGGAACATTTCCGGGATCTGGCCCGGCCGCTGAATCTGTATGAGTTCATGAGCGTCTGCGCGGGCGGCTTTCCCGAGCCCTACACGTTTGGCGAGCGGGTCTATGACTATCTGAAGAAACACCGGGGCGATTACGACATTGTCCATGACAACCAGTGCCTGTCCTACGGCATCGGCCGGCTGGCGCAAAAAGTCATGCCGACGATTCCCACGATTCACCATCCGATCACCGTGGACCGGCAGGAAGAATACAAGGCGGCCAAAACGCTGCGCCAGAAATTCCGCGTATTCCGCTGGTACTCCTTCATCAACATGCAGTTGAAAGTCGCAAAAAGCTTTTCCCATATCATCACCGTGTCCTCCTTTACCCGAAAGGACATCGCCAAAGAATTTTCGCTGGATGAAAACCGGTTCCGGGTCGTGCACAACGGCATCAACAACGAGTTCTTTTATCCCAAGCAAAACGGGCCCCGGCCGGAAAATTCCCTGATTGTGACCAACAGCGCGGATACGCCCCTGAAGGGGCTCAGGTACCTTCTGGAGGCGGTGGATCAGATCCGCCGCAAGCGGCCGATACGGCTGACGGTGATCGGTCAGCCCAAAAAAGACGGCATCATTGAAAACCTGGTGGCCAGGCTCGGCGTTTCCGATGTCGTGCATTTTACCGGACGAATCGCCAACGAGGAGTTTGCCGATTATTACGCCAAATCAACGATTGCCGTCGTGCCGTCGCTGTATGAGGGTTTCGGCATTCCCGCGGCCGAGGCGATGGGCTGCGGCGTGCCGCTTATTTCCACCTCCGGCGGGGCGCTTCCGGAAGTGGTGGGGGACGCCGGCATCATCGTTCCGCCCGCCGACGCGAAAGCGCTGGCGCAGGCGATCGAGCGTCTGCTGGATGCTCCCGAAGAAAGACAAAAATACGCGCAGGCCGGGCTTGCGCGCGTGCATTCCGTGTTCAGTTGGAAAAAAGCCGCCCGGGAATCGGCCGACGTTTATCGCGAGGCGATCCATGATTACCATTGATTTGCCTGAACTGAAGTTGAAGCCGGGTTGCGCGGTTCTGGACGCCGGGTGCGGCAGCGGCAGGCATTTGCGCGCGCTCGCGAGACTGCCGGGCTTGAAAATCTTCGGGATCGACCGGAATCCCGCCGATGTGGCCGAGGCGGTCCGGGCGCTTCAGGAGATGCCGGATGCGCTTTCCCGGGAGATTTCCGTGACGAGCGCCGACATTACGAAAATGCCCTTCGCGGACGAGACCTTTGACTGTGTGATCTGCTCCGAGGTTCTGGAGCATATTCCGGAGCACGAAGCGGCCCTCAACGAGCTGGTCCGCGTGCTGAAGCCCCGGGGGACGCTGGCGGTCAGTGTTCCGCGCTATTTTTCCGAGCGCATCTGCTGGCTGATTTCTCCGGCGTATTCCAGCGATGAAGGCGGACACATCCGCATTTATAAAAAGAAAGACCTGCAAAAGATGCTGGCGGGGCAGGGACTGCGGTGCTGGAAAATCAACTACAAGCACGCGCTGCACGCGCCCTACTGGTGGCTCAAGTGCCTGGTCGGCATCAAGAACGAAGACAATTATTTGGTGAAGCTTTATCATCAATTTCTGGTTTGGGACATGTTCCGCAAACCAAGGGCGGTGAGGGTTCTGGAGGAAGCGTTGAATCCGGTCATCGGAAAGAGCATCGTGTTTTATTTGAAAAAAGGCTGACATTATGGATCTGAATGTATCATTGAGCGAAGAGCTTAAACCCATTGACGTGGAAAAAGTGGCCGACTTCATCGCCTCCCTGCAAAAGGAAACAGGCGAGATTCCCTGGTCGCGGGGCGGCAAAACGGACCCTTGGGACCATATCGAAAGCGCCATGGGCTTAAGCGTCGCCGGATGGACCTCCGAGGCGGAGCGCGCCTATGCCTGGCTGGTTTCCACCCAGTTGCCGGACGGAAGCTGGTGGTCGGAAATCCGCGACGGCGTGGTTACCAATTCGACGAAGGAAACCCATTTTGCCGCCTACATCGCCGTGGGCGTTTATCATCACTATCTGATCACCCGGAACGAAAAATTTCTCAGGACCATGTGGCCGACCATGTCGCGCGGCATTCAGTTTGCGCTGGGCTTGCAGGCGCCGGAAGGTGAAATCTACTGGGCCAGAAACCGGGACGGCGTGATTGACAAGATGGCGCTTTTGACAGGCTGCAGTTCGATTTACATGAGCCTCAAGTGCGCGCTGGCCGTAGCGGACGTGTTGGACATCAAAAAGCCCGCGTGGCAGAAGGCCAAAGATCGACTGGGAGAGACGATTCGCAACCGGCCCGATCTGTTCAACATGATCAAGTCCCGTTTTTCGATGGACTGGTATTATCCGATCCTGTGCGGGGCCGTGCGCGGAAACGAGGCGAAAGCCCGAATCGATCATTTGTGGGACAAGTTTGTCGTGCCCGACTGGGGTGTGCGCTGTGTCAGCGACCGTCCCTGGGTGACCATGGCCGAGACATCGGAATTTATCCTGACGCTCGCGGCCATGGAGGACCATACGCGGGCAAGGACCATCTTCAGCTGGCTTGGCGACAAGCGCTATCCGGACGGTTCCTACTGGATGGGCGTGACGTTTCCCGATACCGTGATCTGGCCGGAAGAAAAAACCGGCTGGACGGCCGCGGCGGTTCTTCTGGCCTGGGACGCCTTGAACGGCATGACGCCTGCCTCAAAAATGTTTACCCATCGCCGCTGGCAGGAGCAACCCTGATCATCTTGCGAACATTGGATCGCCTTTCGCCAACAATGGATTTGCGGATTCCATTGTGCGGCGCATGATTATGAAAAGAGTAAGACATTGCTGAAGGACCACCGACCCTACTACATCAAGCGCTTTTACAATAAGTTCCAGAAAATGTACGCCCGGTATTTTCTGGCGCCGCAGTTCGAACATTTCGGACGCGGGCTGGTTTTCATGAAGCCCTGGCACGTGGAAATCTTCGGCGGACCGGTTTCCCTGGGGGATTATTCCAATGTCATCGCGACCCCGGACAAGAAAGTGAGGCTGACCGTCTGGCCGGCCTGGAAGAGTTCCGGGAAAATTGAAATCGGCCGTTGCTGCCTGATCTGTCCGGGGACGAGAATCATGGCGGCCACTTCGGTTACGATGGGCGACGGCTGCATGACGGCCCAGCATGTCAGCATCAGCGATTCCGACTGGCATGATTTATACGACCGCAGTCAGCCGGTGGGCGTTACACAGCCGGTCCGCATCGGCAACAACGTCTGGCTGGGCGAAAACGCCGTGATCTGCAAGGGAGTGACCATCGGGGACAACGCCGTGATCGGCGCCGGCTCGATCGTGGTCAAGGATATTCCGGCCAACGCGATTGCCGCCGGAAATCCGGCGACGGTGATCAAATATCTGGATCCGGAAAAACCCATCCGGACGCGCATGGAATGGCTGGCCAATCCCGCCAAACTGGCCGAAGAGTTTGAAGAGATTGATCGCGACATGATGAAAGGCAACACGATGATCGGCTGGTTCCGGTCGATGCTTTTCCCGCGGAAAGGAGATTGAACCCGTGCGCGTTGCCGTGATTGCCGCCCCTTACCCGCTGGAAGAATTCCCCTCGCCGCCTCTGGGCATTGCCTACGTCGCCGCGGCCTTTGAAGCGGCGGGCTGCGAAGTACGAATTTTCGACTACATTATCTCCGGCTATTCGCGGGAAAAACTGGCCGCTCAACTGGCCGAATTTCAACCGGATGCCGTAGGCGCCGGTTCGGTCACCATGAATTTTTACGACGGGCAGCGGATTCTGCGCGACGTGAAAAGCATTGATCCCGGCATCCTCACCATGATGGGCGGACCCCATGTGTCCTTTACCGTGGAAGAGACGCTCAGGACCTATCCGGAAATAGATGTGATTTTTATCGGCGAAGCGGACGACACCATTGTCGAATTCGCGCCGCTGATTCAACGGAAAGATCAATGGCCTCAGGTGCGGGGCCTCGCGTATCGCGACGGTGACGGCGACATTGTCCATACCGACCGAAGGGATTTCATCGCAGACGTGGACCGCATTCCACTCCCCGCCCGCCGTCTGCTGCCCATCTCCCGCTACCGGGCGCTGGGGTATCCCGTGAGCCTGATCACCGGCCGCGGCTGTCCTCACGGCTGCATCTTCTGTCTGGGAAGAAAAATGGTCGGCGCGAAAGTCCGCCGCCGCAATCCCGCTCTGGTGCTCGATGAGATCGAGCAGGTTCTGAATTTGGGCTTTGACCGAATGAACATCGCCGACGACCTGTTTGCCTCGGACACCGACCGTGTTCGGGAAATCTGCCGGGGCATTCGCGAGCGCGGCCTGAAATTTACCTGGAGTGCTTTCGCGCGCGTGGACACCGTCACGCAGGAAATGTTTGACGAGATGGCGACCGTGGGATGCGACAGCGTCAGTTTCGGCGTCGAATCGGGCTGTCCGGAAATGCTCAAAAGGGTGCGCAAGGGCATTACGCTTACGCAGGCGGCCGAGGCCGTCCGAATGTGCAAGCAGTCCGGGATGCTGGCGCACGCCTCCTTTATGGTCGGGCTGCCGGGTGAAACAAAGGATACGCTTCGGCGGACGGATGATTTTGCCCGGAGTCTGGACATCATGTACGGCTACCATTACCTGGCGCCATTTCCGGGCACGACGCTGTGCGAGAAAGTGGAACGCTACGATCTGCAAATCCTGACCCGGGACTGGTCCAAATATGACGCCAACGACGCGATCGTGAAAACATCGGAGCTTGTGCCCCAGGACATTCGGGATTTTGTCGCCCGGTATGAAGCCGAGGTGAACGGCGACTGGCAGAAGGTGGTGGACAACTACAATACGGGAAAAAACAATCCCTACGATGATTTGCGCGTTGAAGGGCAAAACCGGACGAAAATCACCTACGCCATTCTCAAGGAAGACCTCGTGGAGAACTTGGGCGTCATCGATTCATCCCTGGCCGGCGGCGGCAACAACGCGGTGGAAAACCTGCTGATCGAAAGAATGAAAAAATCCATTTCCGGCGATCCGCTGCTGATTGAAAAAACCCTGCGGGATTTTCTTGCCAAAGGTTATCTGACCGCCGATTTCAGCGACAAAGGCTGTATCTGGCGCTGGACGTAAGCGCGCCGAACCCATTAATTCCAGATAACGCTATAGTCATTTATTTCTTTTTCAAAACGCCGAGCGATTTGAATAGCGGCGCGGCGTCGAAAAGGCCGGAGTCAACCGCCTGCCGGTACACCAGGTAGGGCGCCTGGCCGCCGTCGGCGGGGTCGGGGAAAATGTCGTGAAAAACCAGATAGCCGCCGGGCCGGACGTGATCCGCCCAGATTTGATAATCCGTGAGAACGGATTCGTAAGCGTGGCTGCCGTCCACAAAGACAAGGCCAAGCGGCGTTTTCCAGGCGCGTCCAATGACGTCCGAACGGCCGATCACCGGGACGACGGTGTCCTGAAGATCGAAGGCTTCAATCGTTTTGCGAAAAAGGCGGAACGTGTCGATTTTTCCGGTTTCTTTGTCCAGCAGATCGGGATCGTAATACTCCTGACCCGGCTGCTGCTCCTCCGAGCCGGTATGATGGTCCACTGAAAAGAATACGGCGCCGTTTTCCCGGCAGGCGCACCCCAGATAGACGGCGGATTTTCCACAGTAGCTGCCGATTTCCAGACAGGGTGCGGAACGGGAGGCTTCCAGGGCCAGTTCATAGAGGCGCCCGGCCTCCGCTTCATCCAGAAATCCTTTGATTTTTGATATTTTTATTGGGTCAATCTTCAGCATCGGCGATCCTTTGAAGAAAGTTTTGTTTTCTTAAACCGCCCCAGAATAAATTGCAACACAAAGTATGGGTCATCGAATCATTGACCAAAACATATCGATTGTGATAGCGTAATACCAACAATATATCGATGGAGGTATTGGCATGCAATCCGTCACTGTATCACCGAAATATCAGGTGGTTATACCCAAAGAAGTCAGAGAATCATTAAAGCTTCAGCCGGGTCAAAAAATGCAAGTCGTAGAGTATGCAGGAAGGATTGAACTTATTCCTGAGCGTGATATCAAAGAGCTCCGCGGATTTCTCAAAGGCATCAATACAGAATTCAAGCGCGAGGAAGACAGGTTATGAATATTGTAGATTCTTCAGGCTGGCTTGCTTATTTTGCCGATGAAATCAACGCAAAGCATTTTATGGTGCCATTGAGCAGTCCATCCACGCTTATCGTTCCCGCAATAACCCTATACGAAGTATTTAAAGTCATCCTGAGGGAATCCAGTGAGAATGAGGCATTGCAGGCTGTCGTTGCCATGAAAAAAGGGGAAGTCATCCATTTAAATACATCACTGGCACTGGCTGCGGCAAGACTGAGTCTGGAACATCGCCTTCCCATGGCAGACAGTATTATTCTTGCAACGGCCCAGGAATTCAGGGCTACTATATGGACTCAAGACGCGGACTTTAAAGATTTAAGCAAGGTCAAATATTTCCCGAAGAAATAAAAGTACAACAAAAGCAATCCAGCTTCTGTCCATAAACTTCTTGACACGCAAGAGGCCACTTACTATACTCCGCCAACAAAAAGGAATTTCTTATCAATCAATAATATCAATTATTTGAAATAGGGAGCCGGATGTCATCAAAAGAAGCCACCGCCCGCATTAAGATTAACAAACTGCTTGAAGCAGCCGGGTGGCGATTCTTTTCTGAAACAGAAAAGCCTGCCAATATCCGATTGGAAATGACGGTTGCGATAAAGACAGCCGATCTTGATGAATTCGGAGAGGATTTTGAGAAAACGAAACGAGGTTTTGTTGATTTTCTCCTGCTCGACGCTAAAGGCTTTCCACTCATCGTCCTTGAGGCGAAATCCGAGAACAAGAATCCCCTCGTTGGTAAAGAGCAGGCCCGCAAGTATGCCCGCTCCCAAAACTGCCGCTTTGTCATTCTCTCCAACGGCAACCTGCATTACTTCTGGGATCTGGAGCGAGGCAACCCGTATATCATCACCTCGTTTCCAACCCCTGATTCCGTCACCGGCTACAAGCGGGTTGCCCCAAATCCGCAGCGTCTCGTCGAAGAGCATGTCGAGGCGGACTACATCGTCCTGACCGAACGCCCGACCTACCAGTCCGAGGCGGGTTGGAAGAATGAAGCTGAACGCCCGTCATACATTCGGGCCAATAAGCTCCGCTTTCTGCGGCCCTATCAGCTCAAGGCCATCCATCAGTTGCAGGCCGCGGTGAGGGAAGGGAAAGATCGGTTTCTTTTCGAGATGGCCACCGGCACCGGCAAGACGCTCACGGCCGCCGCCGTGGTGAAACTCTTCCTGCGCTCCGGCAACGCCCGGCGCGTCCTCTTCCTGGTGGACCGTCTTGAACTGGAGGAACAGGCCAGGAAGGCCTTTAAGGCTCTGTTGGCCAACGATTATCAGACGGTGATCTACAAGGAAAACCGCGATGATTGGCAGCGGGCGGAGATCGTTGTCACCACGGTGCAGTCGCTGTTGTTCAACAACAAGTACCAGCGGCTCTTCTCGCCGACCGACTTCGATCTGGTGATCTCGGACGAGGCTCATCGTTCCATCGGCGGCAACGCCCGTGCGGTGTTCGACTACTTCATCGGCTACAAGCTGGGCCTGACCGCCACGCCTCGGGATTACCTGCGCCGCTTCGATAAGGACAACCCGAGCACCCGCGATCCGCGTGAGGCAGAACGCCGCCTTCTGATGGACACCTACCGAACCTTCGGCTGCGACAGCGGCCAGCCCACCTACCGTTACTCCCTGCTCGACGGCGTCAAGGACGGTTATCTGATCAATCCCACGGTGGTGGACGCCCGCACGGAGATCACCACCGAACTGCTCTCCGAGGAAGGTTTCATCGTCACTTTCACCGACGATATGGGCGAGGATCAACAGGAAGTCTTCAAGCAGCGTGAGTTCGAAAAGCGCTTCTTCGCCGAGGTGACCAACCAGCTCTTCTGCAAGACCTTCCTTGAAAACGCCTTGCGCGATCCGGTCAGCGGCGAGATCGGCAAGTCCCTCGTCTTTGCCGTCAGCCAGAACCACGCCGCCAAGCTGGCGCTGATCTTCAACCAGATGGCAGACCGCATGTTTCCCGGAAAGTACCAGTCGGACTTCGCCGTGCAGGTCACATCGTCAATCTCCGACGCGCAGCAGTTCACCATCAACTTCGCCAACAACAACCTGCTCGGTTCCGGCAATTTCATTCCCGCCTACAAGACCAGCAAGGCGCGCATCTGCGTTACGGTGGGCATGATGACCACCGGCTACGACTGCACCGACATCCTCAATCTCGGCCTGCTTCGTCCGATCTTTTCGCCCACCGATTTCATCCAAATTAAGGGCAGGGGAACTCGCAAGCACGACTTCCGGGAGCAATTGTTCGACGACAGCCTCAAGGAGAGCGTTGCGCAGCCGCAAAAGACCGCTTTCAAACTTTTCGACTTCTTCGCCAATTGCGAGTACTTCGAGGAAAAATTCAATTACGATGAAGTATTGCATCTTCCCCGGCCCCAGGGCAAGACACTCGAGACGGACAGTGGTAAAGGTCCCACAGACTATGAAGGCGCCTATGAGCACCGCGGGGAGGACATCCTCTCCTCGCTGAAAGTTGAGGAGATTGGTCTGGAGGGGATGAAGATCGACCGGATGTTTTTTGAGAGATTCGAGGACACGGTGCGGGAGAATGCCGAGATTGTTGCGGCGGTCGAGGCGGGCCAGTGGGATCGCGTCATCGACTATGTGAACCGTGAGGTTTTCGACAAGCCGGAAGAGTATTATAATCTCGACAAACTGCGAAAGGCTGCCGCCGTGGACCGCCGTTTAACGCTGCGCGAAATTTTGGAGAAGGTCTTCGGTCTGATTCCGCGCTTCAAGTCCAGGGATGAACTGCTGGAGGAAGAATTTGCCAAGTTTGTCGCCGACTGCAAACCCGAAGAAGCCACCGCCATTCCGGCGATCAAGAGCTATTTCAAAGCCTATGTCACCAACGGACGGCTGCGTGACATCATCGAGAGCCGCCAGTTCACCGATTTGGCGACCAATCCCGTGTTTTCCACCCGCGACTTCAAGGCCGTTCCGCAAAAATACCGCACCCTTGTCCCGGATTATATAAAGGATTATGTTTCGTTGAATCAGTTTACGGCTTAAGGGGGATGCCATGAGCAAGAAAACCACCGTTATCGATGTCAAAGGAACTTCCGTCACGGTAGTTTCCGGCCGGCAGGGCGATTTCATCTCCCTCACCGATATGCTGCGAGCCAAGGACGGTGAGTTCTTCATTTCGGACTGGTTGAGAAACCGCAATACCGTTGAATTTTTGGGCATCTGGGAAAGTGTCAACAACCCGGATTTTAATTATGGCGGATTCGCCACAAAAGCACTGCCATGAAAAGGCTCAAATAATGCTCGATACAGATACTAAACGCCGCATCGACACAGCCCGGGATATTCTTGTGGGCAAGGTTCCCGATCCCAAGAGCCAGGTCGAGCAGATCACGATTGCACTGATCTACAAATTCATGGACGACATGGATGCTGAGGCCGAGGAATTGGGCGGCCTGCGCAAGTTCTTTGCCGGGGATTTCGCCCGCTACGGTTGGGTTAAACTCATGCGGTCGGGCCTGGGCGGCCACGAAACGCTGAATCTCTATGCCGAGGCCATTGCCAAGATGCCCGAAAATCCGGGCATTCCGCCGCTCTTCCGCGACATCTTTAAGAACGCCTTCTTACCTTACCGCGACCCGGAAACGCTGAAGATGTTTCTCAAGGTCATCGACGAGTTCGAATACGACCATTCCGAACGGCTCGGCGATGCCTTTGAATACCTGCTCTCGGTGCTGGGTTCCCAGGGCGATGCAGGCCAGTTCCGCACGCCGCGCCACATCATCGACTTCATCGTGACCGTGATCGACCCGAAGAAGCATGAAACGATCCTCGATCCGGCCTGCGGCACCGCCGGATTCCTGATCTCTTCCTACAAGCATATCTTAAAAGCCAATTCTTCCCCCTCTCCCCTCGCGGGAGAGGGTAGGGGTGAGGGACTAATGCAACGCACCGGCGACCTTCTGACGCCGGACGAAAAGGGCCGACTCGCACAGAACTTCGCCGGCTACGACATCTCTCCCGACATGGTGCGCCTGTCGCTGGTGAATATGTACCTGCACGGATTTACCGATCCGCACATCTATGAGTACGACACACTAACCAGCCAGGACCACTGGAATGAATACGCCGACGTCATCCTCGCCAATCCCCCCTTCATGTCGCCGAAGGGCGGCATCAAACCGCACAACCGTTTTTCGGTGCAGAGCAAACGCAGTGAGGTTCTCTTCGTAGATTACATGGCCGAGCACCTGACGCCGAGCGGCCGCGCCGGTATCATTGTGCCCGAGGGCATCATTTTCCAGAGCCAGACCGCCTACACGCAACTGCGTAAGATGCTGGTGGAAGAATACCTCGTCGCCGTCGTTTCTCTACCCGCAGGGGTCTTCAACCCCTACTCGGGTGTCAAAACCTCGATTCTCATCCTTGACAAGTCGTTAGCAAAGCAGGTGAGCGCCATCGGCTTCTTCAAGATCGAGAACGACGGCTTCGGACTCGGCGCCCAGCGCCGCCCCATCGACAAGGACGATCTGCCACAAGCCCGCGCCGAGATTGCCGAGTACCTGCGCCGCGTGCGGGCAAGAGAATCCATGGAGGATTTTAAACTTACACGGGGCCTTATCGTGCCGAAGGAGAAGATCGCCGCAAATGGCGACTTCAACCTGAGCGGGGAGCGGTATCGGGAGGGTACGGCAAGGCAGGGGGCTTTCCCATACGTCCGGCTTGACGAAATCGCCGAGATTGCAGCCGGAAACTCTGCACCACAGGGCGAAGAATATTTTAAGGAAGGTCAGTACCCGTTTATTAGAACATCCGATGTCGGGGCGGTTCACCTCTCAGATAATTTCGTTGGTACAGCCGACAAAGTGAATCAAAAGGCTATTGAAGAGCTTCGACTGAGAAGTTTCCCAGTTGGAACAATCCTCTTCCCGAAGAGCGGGGCTTCAACATTTCTGAATCATCGCGTCGTGATGGGCGAAGCAGGCTATGTATCGAGCCACCTCGCTTGCATCGTATGCGACAATGCAAAGGCTTTGCCGAAATATGTCTATGCGCTATTGTGCCAGGTAGACGCACGCCAGATCACGCCTGACCAAGCCTATCCTTCTCTTCGATTGACAGAGATCGAAAGTATTGAGATTCCCTTGCCACCACTGGATGTACAGAAGGAGATAGTGGCGGAGATCGAGGGCTACCAGAAGGTCATCGACGGCGCCCGCGCCGTCCTCGACAACTACCGCCCCCACATTTCCATTCATCCCGACTGGCCGATGGTGGAATTATGTAAAGCTTGCATAGTGAACCATCGTAAGTCTGAGTTGACTGAGTTTAAAGGTTCAACAGTCGTATCATTTGTCCCAATGTCCGACATCGGTGAACATGAGATGTTTTTCGAACCTAAAGAGACAAGCGAC
>Ga0208040_1003921_pt1 | contig 11663 bp, 11 predicted proteins | sample AD_UKC083_MetaG_FD_184431 | JGI IMG/M metagenome (GOLD analysis project Ga0208040, IMG submission 184431) | Active sludge microbial communities of municipal wastewater-treating anaerobic digesters from USA - AD_UKC083_MetaG (SPAdes) (version 2) | ecosystem: Engineered > Bioreactor > Anaerobic >... | reverse complement strand
TGACCAAATCGACATGACGGCTACAGCAAATCAATATATGACCTCAAAGATCGAGGAACTTTCTCCGCCGCCCGGAACGATCAGCACCTCCTCCTACGCTGGCATGGACGGCAGCTACCTGAATAATGCCTTCATAGAAAAGAGAAATGTGGTTATTCACTTTGAGATGCGTGGCGTAGGCGTAGAAGCCCGAAGGCATCAGCTATATAAGGTGGTGAAACCAAGCAGATATGTCAAGGTCTACTACAAAACCGCAGGCATAGATGTTTTCACCGAGGGCTATGTGGAGACTTGCGAGGTCAGCAACTTCGAGCAGATTGTCACGGGGCAAATCTCTATTCTCTGTCCAGATATCTACTGGTACTCCACGGAATCCGTCATGGCGTATTACAGCCAGATCACCGGCGCTTTCACATTTCCATTCCCGACCGAGAGCAATCCGGAGCCGTTTGTACTGGGCAAATTCAACACACAGAACATCATGGAGATCATCAATGACGGCGATGAGACAGGCTTCACGCTCGAAATTGAAGCCCTCGAAGATGTCCGTTCTCCTACGCTGTACAATGCCGATACCGACGAATATTTGCAGATCACAGGCGACCTGCTTGCAGGAGATATTGTGACAATCACAACAAAGACGGGTAATAAGACTGTGACGCTTGACAGGGGCGGTGTCAAGACCAACATCATCAATCGGCTTGTTTCCGGCTCGACATGGCTGACACTGCGTGAAGGCAAGAACCGCTTTTATCTGCGCGGTACCGGGCTAACAAAACTGAGGGTGAAGATTATCCACACCAATGCGTATCTGGGGGTGTAATATTGCAGATAGAAGTTTATAAAATGAACGCTGCGGAGGACAGTCTCACGATCACGCTTGAAGCAATCTGCGACACATTTTCAAGTCTGCTGTGGGATATCGAATACTACAAATGTGGCACCTTTGAGGTGTATATCGCTGCCAATCCGCAGAATGTGGACATCTTCCAGCCGGGACGCATTGTCGGCAGAGATGATGACAGTCAGCATTTTGGTATCATCGAATCTGTGATGATAAACACAGATGTCGAGAACGGCGACTATCTGACGGTCAAAGGCAGATTCCTCATGTGCTTGCTGGAGCGCAGGATCATTCATCCGACCTACAATGTGACCGCAGAAAAGGCATATTCGGAGATTATCCGTGAGGTTGTAACACAAAACACATTGCTGAATGACAGCCGGAAGATTCCTGGCTTATCCCTCGGCACTATATCCGGAGCTTGCTGGGAACAGACTACAACGCTGCAAATTTCCTATGACAATCTGATGGAATGGGTGTATACCATCTGCGAGAAGATCGGCGGCACAGCGAATATCCGTCTTGTAAAAGATTCCGGCGAACAGTACCGTATGGTGTTTGATCTTGCACAGGGAGAGGACAAAAGTCTGATGCAGGATGACAATCCCCATATCGTCTTTTCGGACGCATACAGCAATTTGCTGTCCTTCAGCTACGCTGCCGATGCCTCCGTGCAGCGTAACTTCGCATATATCTTCGGTCAGGGTAAGGGAGAGGAGCGAAAGCGTACCACATATTTCAATGACACAGAGCCGACCTATCTTGACCGCTACGAGTTGTATGTGGACGCAGACGATATTTCTGAAACAGAGCAGGTCGAGGGCGAAACTGTGCCGATTCCAGAGGAGAAATATATCGACCTGCTGAAAACACGAGGTTCGGAAAAGCTGGTCGATCCGAAAACAGCCTCGGAATCAGAGATCGCTGCGAACAACTCGCAGTATGTCTACAACCGTGATTATTATGTCGGTGACTATGTGACTGTGGAGCATAAGCGGTTCGGCATGATTCAGCCGAAAATACAGATCATCGGCATGATCGAAGGCTTTGACCAGAACGGGCGCAGTCTTACGCCCACTTTCAAGGAGGGATAACTTATGGCTTTTTACAGCGGTTTTTTCAATTCAAAGGGGCTTGACCGCACCTATACAGCGGAGGACTTCACCTCATATCTGTCATCTATCATCTGCAACGGTATTCTTGACACCTATGGGCAGAATTTCAAGCTTACGGCTGCGTCCAGCGGTCTCGGTGTACTTCTGGGTACCGGCAAAGCATGGATCAACGGACACTATTTCATCAATGATGCCCGATACAGCATTGATCTGTCGGAATATCAGGATGAATCGCTTCCGCGCTATATCGGAATTGCGATCTATCTTGACACTACTGAATCCGTCCGCAGCGTCACGCTGAAGCTCTTTCCCGGCACTCCGGCAGAGAGTCCGCAGCTTCCAACCATTCCGCAGGATGCCGATCATGTGAGACTGCTCATGTACGCTGTGCGTCTGAATCCGGGTGCAACATCGTTGACAGAGCGTGACTGGTGGGATTATCGAGAGGACAGAAATGTATGCGGATACTGCCGCTGTATTCTCGGCAAATGCAAAGTCACGGATATGCTGGCTCAGCTTGCACAGATCGAGGCAGATATGCAGGAGTATAACGAGACTGTTCAGGCTTTAACTACACAGGTTGAAACCTTGCAGACCGAGGTCGATGATATTATTGGCGGTATCGTGGAGATCGGCACTTGCGGTGAGAATATCCATTATGTCCTCTACGAAAATGGAAAGCTACTGCTGCACGGCTCCGGTGCAACTTATGATTATGAGATCGGAGACTCGCCGTTCTGGGAGAGAATGGACATCCGTTCCCTTGTTATTGGTGAGGGTATCACAACGATTGGAACCAGTGTATTTGAGCGATGCTACAACATGGCTACAGTCACCTTCCCGTCTACTATAACAACCATCAAGGCTCGTGCATTCTTCATGTACACGCAGGGCGGTCTGACATCTCTGACAATTCCACCATCAATCACAACAATCGGCGAGAAAGCGTTTGTGGATCAGACCCTTACCTCCATCATTATGCCTGCAACACTCACTACGCTTGGCACCTATATCTTTGATGGCAGTGATACTTTGACAACCGCAAGAGTTGAATGCTCAGAAGTGCCGGGATTCTGCTTTGTAATGTGCCACAACTTGTCAAATGTTACACTCAGTCATAATGTAACAAAAATCGGCTCTCACTGGATCAACTACTGCAACAGCCTTACCCAGCTTACCTATGAGGGAAGCCTTGATGAATGGGCTGCTGTTGTAAAGGGCGGCAACTGGGACGGCAGAGGCGGTCAGCTTGATGGCACACTTGAAAAGGTCATCTGTCTGGATGGATATATGCAGTTTGATACAGAAACCAGAGAATGGACGGAGGTGCGTGAATAATGTGGAAATTTCTTGTGAAAAACCAGAGCATTGAGATCCTTGAGCGTGAGGTGCTTGCAGATCACCAGATCCAGTATGTGCAGTTCAAGTTCACCTTTGATGGCGACTGGAAGCGTTTTCACAAGGTCGTGCAGTTCTCGCAGTGCGATGAGGTTTATTCCGTTGTCCTCGGTGTGGACGGTACAAGCTGTTATCTGCCTGCGGAGCTTCATGTGGGTGCGGTGAAAATGGGCGTCTACGGCTATGATACCGCATCGGATACGACTGTGAGAGCGACAACAGTTCCGGTCACACTGAATATCCGTGAATCCGGCTTTGAGGGTGAAGAACCGCCCATTCCGCCGACACCGGATCTGTATACACAGCTTCTCAAACGCATCGAGGACGCAGAACACGGGCTTGACGGCAAATCTGCGTATGAGATCGCTGTGGAGCATGGGTATGTTGGTACAGAGGAAGAATGGCTCGAAAGTCTGAAGGGCAAGGACGGCATCACGCCGGATATGTCCGAATATCCGAAGACAACTGAGGTCACAACCATTATCGAGCGTGAGATTGCACCTGTCGCTGAAGATGCGCATACGCACGCCAACAAGGATGTCCTTGACAGCCTGACTGCGGCTCTGTTGGAAGATTTGCAGGGTTTGCAGCAGTTCGAGGACAGCACGATCTATGACATTCAGACGGTCAACGAGGAAATCCTCAATTTGCAGCAGTACAAGCATCGTCATAATAATCAGGAAGTGCTTGACCGCATCACTGAGGCAATGGTTGATGCAATCGCCGAGTGGCAGCCTTTTGAGGACTGGACGAGAGAGCAGATCCACACGCTCTTTGAATCCGTCAACAACTTTTCCAATACGGCGCACACACATGAAAACAAGGATGTGCTTGACAGCATCACAGAGCAGTATATCCGTGACCTGACCGCATTTCAGGCTTCAACTGCCAATGCGCTGCATGGGCTATCCACAGGACTGAGCGAGGTTTCGGCGCAGGCGCATTCCCATTCCAACAAAGCAGTGCTGGATAATATCACACAGGAAATGCTGGATGACATGGGCTCTATCTCAACAGTGGTCGGTCAGGCACACTGGCATCACAACCTTACAACGCTGAACAGCATCACCGAATCCCATGTCAGCCGATGGAACGAGGCATACACTGCCGCCATGAACCTGAATGAGCGTGTGGGTGTCAACGAAGGCGTATTTGAGCGTTTTAAGACGGAAATCCTCTATGATATGCAGGGCGCAAAGACCTCTATCACAGACATTTATACGAGACTCGATGCACTTGAAACTGCACTCGCCGGTGTGGAGGATGCACTGGCGGCTATCGTGGAGGTGAACTGAATGAGCATTGCAAATTATCTGACAGCTCTCGATGAGCAGAGGGATCGGCTTGCCCGAAATCTTGTGACTATGGGCGTGCAGGCATCGGAGACTGAAAAGCTGAATACCCTCGTGCCGAAGGTGCTGCAAATTCCGCAGACAAAGCCGGATGTCACACTGTTCAGGGCTTCTATCGATACGCTCCATGATTACGGTGAGAAAATCTACACCTTCTACAATGACGGTTATCGTTCCCTGTCTGGTTTTGCAGATTCTTATCTGAATTTCTGCTGCGAAGAAAACGGCTATGCGATCTACTACAATCAGCCGGACTTCAACTGGGGGCAGACCATTTATACGATGTGTGTGGAACCTGTTCACATCAGTTCTTCCAACAAGATCATGCTGAGTTATAAGTCAGGAGCAACGGATATCGGTGAGATGTGGCTCGTGCCAAGAAGTAATGAAACGCTTTCCCCGGCAGATACCGCAAGATATATCTACGAATCTATCCAGAACAACACGGCAGTCACCGTGCCGTTTGGATGGCTTGGCTCTGTGGGCAATTATATCAATGTGCTACACGAATGCAGCGGTATCAACACCGGCGACTACTATCTTGCATGGAAGGCGGTTACGGACAACACAAGTCCGATGATCCGTTCTGTGAAAGTAGTGGATGTGACAATTTGAAAGGATGATTGAATGAAAGAAAATATCTGTACTGCCGCCGGAATCATCGGCGGCTTTTTTGCGGCACTGCTCGGAGGTTGGGATTCGGCTCTCATCACGCTTGTTCTGTTCATGGCAATTGACTTCACCACAGGTCTGATCGCCGCATCAATGGGCAAATCCAAGCATAGCAAGACCGGCAGACTCAGCTCGAAAGCCGGCTGGGTAGGTCTTGCAAAGAAATTCTGCATCCTGCTCATGGTTGTAGTCGCTGTCCGAATGGATATTCTGATCGGTACGACCTACATTCGTGATGCGACGTGTATCGGCTTCTGCGTGAACGAGCTGCTTTCAATCATTGAGAACACCAGTCTCATGGGCATTCCGTATCCGCCTGCAATCAAGAAGGCTATCGAGGTTCTTCAGAAACGAGCATCGCATATTGATGACGAGATTCAGGAAATGATCGATGATATGGAGGAAGGTAATAAAAAGTAATGCAGCCGATAACTCGACTGCATTACAAAGGAGATGGTGTATTATAGATTGATCTTGAAATCAGGTGAACCTTCACTGTTGACAGTGAAGTATGCCACTCCCTCTTCGGGCTTGACATAAACACGGAATTCGGTTACAGCCTTCCGCTTATGCGTGGACTTGTATGCCTTATATGCCTTAACTGCGATATCGCTGATGTCAATCCCCGATCTGAAGCGTGGTGATAAGAACCGGCTCTGCCTTCTTGTCTGCCTTTTTTGCTCTGGGTTTGCGTGTTTTCTTTACAGGTGTTTCAGCAACAATGACTTCGGTGACAGTTTCAGCGGTCGGCTCTGCGATAACCGGAGCTTTTTCAGCGACAGCTTCGGCTTTCATTGCCGCAGGCTTTCTGCCGCGCTTCTTGGCAGGTGCTTTGACAGCAGGTGCATCAACGGCTGCTGTTTCTGCAACAGATTCTACAACTTCGGCTGCTGTAATCGGAGTGGTCTCAGCGACTGCTTCGACAGTGGCTTTTTTCTTGCGTGTTGTTTTCTTTGCAGTTTCGGTTTTTGGGCTTGCAGGTTTTCTTGGCATTGTTCATGCACCTCCGTGTTTTTTCTAATTATAGCATTAGTATACCGTTTTTGTCAATCCGTAATCAGCGATTTTACGCAGAAAGGAAAAGAAAATGAACAAGAAATATGAATACTCGGATACCACACAGCTTTCCCCGCATTTTAACGCAAAAGAGTTCCGCTGTAAGTGCGGCAAAGAGCATGAATTCAGTATCTCTGATGAACTGGTACAAAAGCTCGAACAGCTCTACGCAGCCCTCAACTGTTCCAAGATCATCGTGACAAGTGGTTATCGCTGTGCAGCACATGATAAGTCTGTGGGCGGTTCCGGCACAGGTCAGCATACACTCGGTAATGCAGCAGATATCTGCTGTTACGGTCAGGACGGTCAGCCGATTTCCTCCAAGGTGGTCTGCTGCAAGGCGCAGGATATCGGTTTCAGGGGCATTGCAAATATTACCGCCGCTTACCAGTACACGCACGTCGATGTGCGTCCCAACGGAAAGTGGTACGGCGATGAAGTGCATGGCAACAGCACTGTGACCGATGATTTCTACAAGTACTTCGGGGGTGAGGATATGAAGGGTATTGATGTGAGCGTTCACAACGGAAATATTGACTGGGGGAAGGTCAAAGCGGACGGCATTGATTTCGCTATCCTGCGTGCAGGCTTCGGCAGACTCGAAAAGCAGAAGGACGAGAAGTTCGAGCAGAATTACGCCGGTGCAAAGGCGGCAGGTATTCCGGTCGGTGCGTACTGGTACTCCTATGCGATGGACGAGGACGAGGCAAGACTGGAAGCAGATGTGTTTCTCAAGGTCATCAAGGGAAAGCAGTTCGAGATGCCTGTGTACTTCGATCTGGAAGAGAAAAAGCAGTTCGACCTTGGCAAAGAGAAGGTCTCTGCGATTATGAGAGCCTTCCTCGAAAGAGTTGAATCCGCAGGCTACTTTACCGGACTGTACGGCTCGGCATCCTCGCTCACAACGCACACTGCCGATGACATCAAGTCCCGCTACACGATCTGGCTGGCGCACTGGGTGGACAAGACCAATTACAGCGGCGCATACGGCATCTGGCAGTATTCCGAGAAGGGCAAGGTTGACGGTATCAACGGAAATGTCGATCTGGATATCTGCTACAAGGATTTCCCGACCATTATCAAGGGCAAGGGACTGAACGGGTGGGGCAAGGCAAATCCCACGCCTGTTCCTGATGAGCCGACCGCAGATACCACCGCCGCTGTGACTGTCACCATCGGCAAGGACACCTACAAAGGTACGCTCGTGAAAGCGTGATCCGTATGAGGGGCAGGGATGATTCTCTGCCCTTCTTTTTTCATATACAGTAACCCCTTATCATCTGTAAGGAGGTATGCGATGACAGATTTACAGAAACAACAGATCGCTGAAATGCGTGAAAACGGAAGCACTTATGCAGATATCGCGGATGCCTTATCCTTGCCGATCGGTACAATAAAATCATATTTCAGCCGAAATCCGTCAAGTAAAGCACCTGCCCCTGATGTTCCCCATGATATGCCAGAAATACCGTCGGGCTGCTGTAAACGCTGTGGACAGCATCTCGTCAACACACCGGGGCATCGGCAGAAAACCTTCTGTTCTTCTGAATGTCAGCGTCTCTACTGGCGTGAACATCCGAATCTTATGAATCACACTGCTATCATTCAGAAACGCTGTCCTGCTTGCGGAAAGGAATTCTCTGATTATCGGGGACACAAGCGAAAATACTGCTCACACGCTTGTTATATTACTCACCGCTACGGAGGTGTATCATATGAATCAGAACGAACTGACCTATCTTGTGACGATGAAGCTGTTTCAAAAAATGCTTGAATGTGGACTCCTGACCGCAGAGGAATACAGCGTAATTGATACAAAGATGAAGGCAAAATACCAGCCTAAAATCGGCGTAATATTTACCGATATACCGCAGAAAATCGTTGACTAATCCCTGATAAGACGGTAACATGGTAGCTGAAAGGAGGAGTGTCAAATGACCGAAAAATCGCCGGAAACCGCCCCAATCATCACAAAAATCGAGCCGGTAGTACCACTGATAAAGCCGCGCCTGAAAGTCGCTGCTTATGCCCGTGTGTCAAAGGAAACAGAACGCCTGATGCACTCGCTTTCAGCACAGGTAAGCTACTACAGCGACCTGATCCAGAAAAATCCTGAATGGGAATATGCAGGCGTGTACGCGGACAGCTTCATCAGCGGTACGAACATGGATAACAGACCGGAATTGCAGCGGCTTTTATCAGACTGCGAAAAAGGACTCATCAACATTATTCTCTGCAAGAGCATCAGCCGCCTTGCCCGCAACACCGTGGATCTGCTGAATATTGTGCGGCATCTGAAAGAGCTGGGCATTGAGATCCGTTTTGAAAAAGAGGGCGTCCACACGCTGTCAGCGGAGGGAGAAGTGATGATAACGCTTCTGGCAAGTTTCGCTGAACAGGAATCACGCTCCATTTCCGATAACTGCAAATGGGGCATCCGGAAACGCTTTCAGAAAGGAACGATCGGTACAGCGAACAAGCACATTCTCGGCTACCAATATGACGAACAGTTGCAGCGGTATGTGATTATCCCCGAAGAAGCAGAGTCCGTCCGCTATATGTTCAAATTATTTTTAGAGGGCTATTCTTATCAGCAGATAGCAGACAAACTGACTGCCGCAGGGATTCATACGATTCAGGGGAACAATTTTCAGGAAGGCTCCGTGCGGAATCACATTGTCAACGAGGTCTATGCCGGGGATATCCTTCGGCAGAAGTCTTTCACGCCCGATCCAATCAGCAAAGTGAAAGTACGCAATAACGGTGAACTGCCGCAGTATCTGTACAGCAATGCTCATGAAGCGATCATTGACAGGGAGACCTACGCATTGGTGCAGGAAGAACTGAAACGACGCAATGCAATGATGAACCCGACCTATTATTTCACAGGTCTGATAAAATGCGAATGCTGCGGAAACACCTATACACGCAAGAAAGCCAAGCAGTGCGGACGCACCTATGTGCATTGGATTTGCCGGAGTAAAAAGGAAACGGGGCGCACTTGTGAGAGCGACAACTTTGCTGAAGATGAACTTATCAAGATATGCAGGGTTACAGTTGGCGCAGATTATGAGAACAGAATCAAAGCAATGTCTGTGGATGTGTCAGGTAATATTCATTTCACACTGAAAAACGGAGAGTGCAGAGTTTGGAACAACCTGCACTTGCATCCAGCCAAGCATCCGCATACTGTAACAGACGTTTTCCTCGGCAGAGTTATCTGCGGAAAATGCGGAACGGTCTACCACAGGTCGAATGGAAAGAACCGCTGGTGCTACTGGAAATGCTACGGCAAGCAGAAGCACATCTGCGATAATGTGAACTATACCGATTATCAGCTCAGAGTGATTACAAGCCACATCCTCGGAACATCGGATTTTGATGATGAGATGTTCAACAGAAGCATTGACCAGATCATTGTCTTGGACGATGCTTTGAAATTCATTTACAAAGACGGGAGTGAAAAGATATGGCACAAGCTATAGAAAAAATCGTAACCACAATTCCGCCGAGGCTCAGCCGGTTTACCGATCTGCCGCTGACTGCTACTGTCAAGCGCAAGGTTGCAGCCTATGCCCGTGTGTCTACTGACCACGAGGAACAGCAAAGTTCCTATGATGCACAAGTATCATATTATACCGAATATATCAAAAGCCGCACCGACTGGGAGTTTGCTGGAATATTTGCAGACGAAGGCATTTCCGGATGCAGCATCAAGGGCAGACAGGGCTTTCAGGCGATGATTGAAGAAGCGTTGAATGGCGGTATCAACCTTATCATCACAAAATCCGTATCACGCTTTGCCCGCAACACTGTGGATTCCTTATCAACCATCCGCAAGCTGAAGGAGCATAATGTGGAGTGCTACTTCGAGAAGGAGAACATCTGGACATTTGATTCAAAATGTGAGCTGATGCTTAGTATATTATCAAGTATCAGCCAAGAAGAATCCCGTTCCATTTCAGAAAATGTGACATGGGGACACAGACGGCGCATGGCTGATGGTAAGGTGTCCGTCCCGTTTGGTCGCTTCCTCGGCTACGACAGGGGCGAGCACGGTGAATTGATCGTCAATGAAAAGGAAGCGGAAGTTGTAAGAGAAATCTATCGTCTGTTTCTCTCTGGTTTTACGCCGCACGGCATCGGCAAAGAGCTGACTGCACGCCATATCCCTACTCCCGGCGGCAAGGTGAAATGGACTGCATCAACTGTAAAGAGCATTCTGACGAATGAGAAGTACAAAGGTGACGCACTCCTTCAAAAGACCTTCACGCCCGATTATCTCACCAAGAAAACGAAGAAGAATGAGGGGCAGATTCCGCAATATTATGTGGAAAACAGCCACCCAGCGATCATCACGTCGGAGATTTTCGATGCGGTGCAGACTGAAATGGAAAGGCGGCAAGGCACGAAAAGCCGATACAGCGGTGTGGATATTCTTGCATCAAAACTCATCTGCGGTGAGTGCGGAAGTTCCTACAGACCAAAGGTCTGGCACTCAACAGACCAATACCGCAGAACGATCTACCAGTGTGGGCATAAGTATCATGGTACCCGTAAATGCTCTACGCCAAATCTGACTGCCGAGGCGATTCACGCAGCGTTTATTCGCTCCTTCAATGATATGATCACCAACAAGAACGAGATCATCGGAAATCTCAGGGAGTCCATCGCACTTGCATCTGATATGTCAGAACTGGAATCAAAGCGTGATGCCGCAAATAGCGAGATGCTGTTCTTGGCGGATATTGTTCAGAAGCTGATCGCTGAGAACGCTCGTATCCCACAAGATCAAAAGGAGTACAACAAAAAATACAAAACTGCGATGGAGCGATATGAAAAAGCTAAGTCCGCTTATGATGCTATTATAGCACAGATCGCTACGGAACACAAGCGGATCCAGTGCATGAAAACTTTTATTCGGAATGTGCAGGATTTAGGCGTTATTACAGAATTTGACGAGGCTCTTTGGTGTTTGCTGGTAGAGAGGGTGACCGTCTATGGGAAAGATGATATTCGGGTTGAGTTTAAGAAGTAGAAGATAGATTTTTAGGGGCTGCTGATATTATGTGATCAAGCGTTCACACAGTATCGGCAGCCCCATTTTTGTTTTTAAACTAAACAAGTAGACAGTGAATTTGCAACCATTGTGAGGGGTGGTTGCGTCCGGTTGCAACCTAATGCAACCATTGCAACCCTAAATGCAACCACCGATGCAACCATCAT
>Ga0208040_1003920_pt1 | contig 11667 bp, 8 predicted proteins | sample AD_UKC083_MetaG_FD_184431 | JGI IMG/M metagenome (GOLD analysis project Ga0208040, IMG submission 184431) | Active sludge microbial communities of municipal wastewater-treating anaerobic digesters from USA - AD_UKC083_MetaG (SPAdes) (version 2) | ecosystem: Engineered > Bioreactor > Anaerobic >... | reverse complement strand
TCCACTACTATTCCTTTCCGGGTTGCGGCCAAATTTTTACCTTTGAACTTTTATTAAATAAATGGAGAAAAACTTACGCAGGCGTATTCTGGTTATCACCTACTACTGGCCCCCATCAGGTGGTGTAGGCGTTCAACGTTGGCTAAAGTTTGTAAAGTACCTCAGGCTGTACGGATGGGAACCGGTGGTTTACACACCCGAAAATCCCGAATCGTTTTACGACGATGAATCGCTACTGAATGACATTCCTGAAGGGGTTGAGGTTATAAAAACCAGAATATGGGAGCCCTACAAAATATACAAAAGAATCACCGGCACAAAGAACGAAAAAATTGCCGTGGGTTTTACCTCTTCTTCAAATAAAAAAAAGGGATTACTGCATAGGGTGGCTGTCTGGCTAAGGGGCAACCTGCTTATTCCTGATCCAAGAGTCTTTTGGGTTAACCCATCGGTTAAGTTCTTAAAAAAATACCTAAGGGAAAATCCGGTGGATGTAGTGGTTACAACCGGCCCACCGCACTCCATCCATCTAATCGGGCTGAAGCTGAAACAAAAGATGAAAGTAAAATGGCTAGCCGATTTTAGGGATCCATGGACAAATATTGACTACATTAAGGATTTAAGACTAAGCGCTCCTGCAATGCGAATCCATCGCAGGTTGGAAAGCAAGGTGGTAAAGGAAGCAAATCGGGTGGTTGTGGTGTCGGAACAAATGAAAAGGGAATTCCAACAGCTTGCTGCCAAAAGGATTGATGTTATAACCAACGGTTTTGATGAAGACGATACTCCAACAAAATTAATACCACTTGACGAAAAATTTTCAATTACCCATGTAGGAACCCTTACTCCTTCAAGAAACACCCCAATGCTTTGGCAATCGCTGGCAGATTTATGTGTTGAAATTGATGGTTTTCGCAATGATTTGATAATCAGATTAGTTGGACAGGTAGATATTTCTATTATTGAATCCATTCGCAGCGTGGGCCTTGATGGTAATCTGGAAAGTTTGGGTCAGGTTTCACATGCTGAGGCAATGATGTTTCAGAAAAAATCGCAGGTGCTACTTCTGATTGTCAACAATTCCCCAAATGCCACGGGAATAATAACCGGAAAGGTATTCGAGTACTTCGCCTCGGGGCGAATGGTGCTGGCAGTTGGACCCACCTATGGCGATTTGGCCTCCCTGCTTTCCGAGACAAAAGCAGGATTCTTTGTGGACTATAACGATAAAGCAAAAACTAAAAGGGTCATTACACATCTCTACAATCTCTATAAAGAGAACAACCTGCGGCCAGAGACCAAGGATATTTTGCGTTACTCCCGTAAGGAGCTCACCCGCACCTTATCAAACCTATTAAATGAAATGACTAATGAATAGCAAGTTGATACTTACTGTTTTAGGGGCTAGACCCCAGTTCATAAAGGCAGCCGCAGTTAGCCGCCAACTTATGGCTTTTGGATTGGAAGAAGTGATTGTGCACACCGGCCAGCATTTCGATGAAAACATGTCCGAGATATTTTTTAAGGAAATGTGCATTCCCGCTCCAAAGTACAACCTTGAGGTTCATGGTTTGAACCATGGCGCCATGACTGGTAGAATGATGGAGCTGCTCGAAAACATCGTTATTAATGAAAAACCGGCAGCAGTAATGGTTTATGGCGACACCAATTCAACACTTGCCGGAGCACTGGTAGCCAAAAAGCTGAACACCCGCGTGGTGCACGTTGAAGCAGGACTCCGCTCGTTCAACATGACCATGCCCGAGGAGATCAACCGCATTCTTACTGACCGGATATCGGATTTACTTTTTACCCCAACAGAAGCGGCGGACAGCAACCTGATGGCCGAAGGATTCAGCCATTTCAACGCCAAAATTATCAGGAGTGGCGACGTTATGCAGGATGCAGCCTACTTTTACTTTAACAGGGCTAAAACCGAGTCACATGTACTCGAACGCTTAAATCTACCCGAGCACTTTGTGCTGGCTACCTTTCACAGACAGGAAAACACCGATAATCTTAATAATCTTCAGGGAATAGTTGATGGGCTGAACCGTATAAATTCTGAAACTCAGGTAGTTGTTCCCCTACATCCCCGAACAGCAAAAATTCTTGAAAGGGTAAGTATTTCACCCAACTTTAGGATAGTTGAACCCTTAGGCTATTTTGATATGCTCATGCTGCTAAACCAATCCTCGCTGGTGGTTACCGATAGCGGCGGTTTACAGAAAGAGGCATTTTTCTTTGGAAAGCATTGCGTAACCCTACGTGAGCAAACCGAATGGGTTGAGCTGGTTGAGAAGGGCTACAACATGCTTTCAGGAACCAGCTCCGACAGCATATACAACTCCTTCCGCCAAATGATTGCCCGAAAATCAAACTTTAAGGTTAACCTTTACGGGAATGGGCATGCAGCGGAGAAAATTGCAGCAGAGCTAAAGGATTGGCTTTAGGCTAAAACCCAGATTCAATAAAAACTCTTACAACCCATTTTGAAGCAAAGAGGAAGAAAATAAAATCCAGAAGAGCAGATGTGCATTGTGAAGCGTTAAAGGTAAAAAGCCGGGCAAGATTACCTTACTTTTTCTTCAGCCCCAACGGGACGCAATAGCTAGCATGGGGCAAAGTTCCTTTTGGCGTTCCGGAGAGAAGTGTTAAGCCATAAAGGTGCAGAATGAATTTGTGAGTTTGTTAAAAGCTGGATAAGTTTTTATCATGAAATCTTGGGGCTTTGCCCCAAACCCCACATACTTTTTTGTCTTGACACAAAAAAGTATGCAAAAAAAGTCAAGGCTGCGCCCGCCTCGCACGAAAAAGCTACGCTTGGCGGCTAAAAAATCTGAACTTGCGCCTCGCTCCGCTCAGCGCTTCGAACAGCAGATTTTTTCTACGCCGCCTGCGCTTGTTTTTCGGCTCGCCGGCCGATGCCGCTCTTTAAAACCCTTTTTAATGTTAGGTGAATCCGCCAGGAGGCGGACAAGTTCCGTCAGGAGCCGGACAAGTTCCGTCGTTAGCAAGGCAATTTTTTATCCTTTATCCTTTAACCTTTATCCTTGTCTTTAGCCCCAACTGGGAAAAGGTATTCTCCGCGGTGCCCGGAAAGGCGGGAAACGTTGAACGTTGCAGGCATTAGAAAAAAGGCATAAAAGCTAGACCCGCAAATGGGTCGGGGGCGGAACGTGGCGCGGGAATGCCCAAGCGGCACTGTTTGAGCCACGCCGCAGGCGGGGCGAGTTGTGCCGCGTGGCAGCTCCGCCCCCGGGGAACCCATCGGGTCGGGCTTTTCAGCCTTGATTTTCTTTGGTTCTCTCTTGTATCAAGACAAGAAAGAACATAAAAAATGACTCTTTACCAAAATTCTACTCTAGTCTCTTCATTTCAAACCTATTCCGCCCTTTCAGGGCTTGTAAAAATCGTTCGCTCCATACAAGGGGCTGTGCCCCTTGCTATTTATTTCGCCCCTTCGGGGCTAAAATCCGCCGGTAGGCGGACAAGTTCTTGAATTTTGAATCTTGAATCTTGAATCTTGAATTTTTTTATCCTTTATCCTTTACCCTTTATCCTTGTCTTCAGCCCCAACTGGGAAAAGGTATTCTCCGCGGTACCCGGAAAGCCAGGAATCGTTGAACGTTGCTGGTATTAAAAAATGGCATAAAAGCCTGACCCGTAAATGGGTCGGGGGCGGAACGTGGCGCGGGAATGCCCAAACGGCACTGTTTGAGCCACGCCGTAGGCGGGGCGAGTTGTGCCGCGTGGCAGTTCCGCCCCCGGGGAACCCATCGGGTAAGGCTTTTCAGCCTTGATTTTCATTGGTTCTCTCTTGTATCAAGACAAGAAAGAACACTTAACATGCTCTTTACCAAAATTCTGCCAAGGCGATGCAACGGTTCTGCATGGCTCTTTGGAAAAGCCACTACTTACATCGCCAACACACCCTCTCCAGGCTCTTCGTTTCAAAACTATTCCGCCCCTTCAGGGCTTGTAAAAATCGTTCGCTCCATACAAGGGGCTGCGCCCCTTGCTACTTATTACGCCCCTTCGGGGTTAAAATCCGCCGGTAGGCGGACAGGTTCAGGAATCTTGAATCCGCCGGTAGGCGGACAAGTTCTTGAATTATTTTATCCTTTATCCTTGTCTGAGCCTGTCCTCTGCCTTTTTCTATCCAATGTGGATAAATCGCTCCACCAGCTGCCTTATTTCTTCGGTTTTACCATAAATCTTTTCGCTAAGGCCCTTATCCTGGAATGATTTCAAATTGTTAATTCGGGAATCTATCATCCCTTTGGGGAAAATTCCATCGGCTTCAAAGATATGCCTTTTAGCCTCGAGCGCTTCAGCCGATTCCCAACAGGAAGCCGGAAGCTGCTTTAAGGCGGCAAGCTTCTCCTTGTATTCAGGACTAAAAATATTTACATCTACGTAGAGCTTATCGGCAAGCTGCAGGGCATCTTTCATACGTAGGCCATTGAGCGATGCAACCACCAGCGCAGCAACGGTTAGGTAGGGATCGGCTGAACAATCGGCCACCCTGTACTCAAAGGTTTGCCTGTTCAATCCTGCTGGCTGTGCGCTTGTATCGGCAGGATTTGCATGGGTAACCATCTGTTCGGTGCCAACCCAGCCAAGTGGAATACGGATAACCACCGAACGGTTACGCTCACCCCAGCATATATTTGTTGGCGCTTCCTGATGGGGTACTAGCCGTAAATAGGAAGTAGGAATTGTGTTCCCAAAAGCGGTTATGGCGTCGGCTGCGTCTAGAATTCCCGCAATCATTTTTTTTGAAGTATTGCTTATCCTTCCATTTTCAAACACCAGATTTTTCCCATCCTTTTCGACCATCAGGTGAAAGTGGAGGCCGCTCCCAGCCTTCCCCACAGTGATTTTTGGAGCAAAACTTATATCAACGCCGTACCGGTAACCAAGCATGCGCACCATCCACTTGGCAATTACAAGCTGGTCAACGGCATCCTCAACCGGCATGGGCAGAAATTCTATCTCGTGCTGCTCATAAAGTGTGTCCTCCGTCATGAAGCATCCCACCTCGGCGTGGCCATACTTCACCATACCACCGGCACGAGTAATGCAGATTAAAGCCTCCTTTCGGAGATCCTCCCACTTCGCAAAAGGAGCAGATGAGTGGTAGCCCTTTTGATCTGTTCCGGGGAAAAAATCATCGCGCTCGCTAATTACGTAGTACTCCAACTCGGCAAGAGCCTTAAAGGTACAACCTGTCTCAGACTTAAAAAGATTATGAGCTTTCCGGAGCACATTTTCAGGTGAACTTTCGAGTGGTTTGCCCTCGCTATCGTAGAAAGAGCATAGAATATCAATTGCTGGAACTTCAGAGAAAGGATTTACAAAGGCTGTCCGGTAGCGGGGAATAACGTATAGATCGCTACTACCAGCACCGATGAACGAAAACAAGCTGCTACCATCAACCCTTTCGCCAGCCGAAAGAATAGTATCCAGATACTCCTTTGAGGAGATGGCAAAGTTCAGGGTTTTTAACCTGCCATCGTCGGCCACATAGCGAAAGTTGACCATCTCAATATTCTTAGCCTCACAAAAGCGGATGATGTCATTCTTGGTAAACTCAGCTGAAGGTTTTTTAAGAAACCGAACCAGCTCATTGGGGTTCATCAAAATTTCAGAATCGTTCATTTTAACCGGTCTTAGATTAATATTTTACAAAATTACGATTTTACAGATTACAGATTTAAAGGATTTCGGATGTTTCATAACATAATTTCAAATCCGCAGGCTCAAAATGGAAAAACCGTAACCAAACTTTACATTTTAAAGGGCAGATAGAAGTAAATTCAAAAAAAGAGGTGAGCATTTTGGATGAATATTCCAAAATGATATTCCACTCAAAGCTGTAAATCATTACAGCTTGTTACAGGCAGAGAATGATTGCGCTATGAATTAGTAATATTCTAAAGTTCGAGGGCACTACCCCAATGACTTCAAGCGTTCCTGTAGAGCTTCAATCTTTGCCAGGGCATCGGCTTGTTTTTTGTGTTCCAACTCAACAACGGCTTTAGGCGCATTGCTTGTAAAACGTTCGTTGTTAAGCTTTTTCATTACTTTTTCGAGAAATCCTTTGGTGTACTCGAGCTCGGAAAGTATTTTTTCCCGTTCCTCCTCGGTGTTAATTAACCCTCCTAGCGGGATGTAAATCTCCGTAGTGCCCACCATGAACGTAGCTGCACCCTCAATTTTCTGGTCAATGTAGGTCAACGAGTTTATCGAGGCCAGCTTAGAAATGATCTCCTCAAGACCAGCATCGAGCTTAGCGGCATTTCGTATGCTCAGCTGTAGGGGTTGCTTGGGTGAAATGTTGTTTTCCTGGCGTATATTCCTTACGCCCACGACAACCTCTTTCACCCTATCGAAACCGATTAGAATATCCTGGTTAAATCCTGTTGAATGGGGTAATTGTTGAACCATAATGCTTTCTCCATCCCCTCGCTGGCGTATGTGTTGCCAAAGCTCCTCGGTAATAAATGGCATGAATGGATGAAGCATAATCAGCAACTTCTCGAATATGCTTACTGTTGCGTTATAGGTAACGGCATCTACGGGTTTACCATATGCAGGTTTAATAATTTCGAGGTACCATGACGCAAAATCATCCCAGAAAAGCTTGTAGAGGTTCATGAGTGCTTCCGAAATGCGGTACTTTGCAAAGTCATCATCAGCCTGCTCAATTGACTTGTTCAGCAGGGAGTTAAACCATTCAATGGCAGCAATAGCCGACTGCGGTTGAACTGCAGATTCGTCAACCTGCCAGCCCTTAACCAACCGGAAGGCGTTCCATATTTTGTTGCAGAAGTTACGACCCTGCTCAGTCAGGTTTTCGTCGAAAAGCAGGTCGTTTCCGGCAGGTGAGCATAAAAGCATTCCCACCCTAACCCCATCGGCCCCGTACTTCTCGATCAACTTTAGCGGATCGGGTGAATTTCCGAGCTGCTTGCTCATTTTGCGATGCAGGTGATCACGAACAATCCCGGTGAGGTAAACATTCCGGAAAGGTTTATCGCCCATGTACTCGTAACCGGCCATAATCATTCGGGCAACCCAGAAGAAAAGTATTTCGGGTGCGGTAACCAGGTCGTTGGTTGGGTAGTAGTACCTGATGTCGGGGTTGTTTGGCTCAAGAATACCATTGAAAACCGAGATTGGCCAGAGCCACGAGCTAAACCATGTATCCAGCACATCCTCGTCCTGTCTAAGATCGTCGGCCACTAGACCGGAATTACCGGCTGCTTTCCGTGCCAGCTCTACCGCTTCCTCAACATTATGAGCAACCACAAAGCCCCCATTGGGAAGGTACCATGCAGGAATTCTATGCCCCCACCAAAGCTGGCGTGAAAGACACCAATCCTTTACATTTTCCATCCAGTGACGGTAGGTGTTGACAAACTTAGGAGGATAGAGCTGAATATCGCCCTCCACAACAGCCTTGAGGGCTGGTTCAGCCAACTCCTTCATGCGAAGGAACCACTGCATCGAAAGCTTAGGCTCAATTATGGCATCGGTTCGCTCGCTAAAGCCAACGCTGTTTACATAGTCATCTACCCGTTCAAGGTTTCCCGAGCTTTCTAAATCATCAACAATTCTCCTTCGCACCTCAAATCTATCCAAACCCACGTATAGTTTTGCTGCGGAACTAATTGTGCCGTCATCGTTGAATATGTCAATAGAATCCAGGTTATGTTTTTGACCAATCAGGTAGTCGTTTACATCGTGAGCGGGAGTAATCTTGAGAGCGCCGGTGCCAAACTCCCTGTCAACATAATCATCGTAAATAATTGGAACGCTACGGTTTACCAGCGGAACAATCACTCTTTTACCTTTCAGATGGGTGTATCGGGGGTCATCGGGGTGAACACAAAGGGCTGTATCACCCAGAATGGTTTCGGGTCTTGTGGTTGCAATAGTAACAAACGAATCTTCACCCTCAATCCTGTAGCGGACGAAGTAAAGCTTTCCCTTCACTTCGCGGTAAACCACCTCCTCGTCTGAAACCGCCGTTTTTGCCTGCGGGTCCCAGTTCACCATGCGAACGCCGCGGTATATGTATCCCTTATTGAAAAGGTCAACAAAAACATGGATAACACTAGCCGAAAGGGTTTCGTCCATGGTAAAGCGGGTGCGGGACCAGTCGCATGAGGCCCCCAACTTTTTCAGCTGCTCAAGAATAATCCCCCCGTGTTTTTCCTTCCACTCCCACGCATGTTTAAGGAACTCCTCACGGCTTAGCTGTGATTTTTCAATTCCATCGGCTTTCAGCTTAGCCACAACTTTTGCCTCGGTGGCAATTGAGGCATGGTCGGTACCCGGCACCCAGCAGGCATTCTTACCCATCAACCTCGCCCGCCGGATGAGAACATCCTGAAGGGTGTTGTTGAGCATGTGCCCCATGTGCAAAACACCCGTAACATTTGGTGGAGGAATTACAATGCAGTAGGGTTCACGCTCATCGGGCGTTGAGCTAAAGAAACCCTTTTCTAACCAGTACCTGTACCACTTATCCTCAATTCCGGCCGGACTGTACTTGGCCGACAGTTCTCTTACGCTATCCATAGGCTAGATCAAAAAAAAATCGAACGGTAAAAATAGCTAAATTTTGAAAGCTCAACGCATGGAGCATCCTACCTACCCGAGCAATTAAAATTTTCCAAGGATTGGGGAAACTAGAGCCTGGCACAATGCAATGGCACAAAATGTGATGTATAAAAATCGGAAATAGGTTTGAGTAAATTTTAAAAAAAATTAGTGGTTGTACAACTAGTAAATGGCTTATAACCTTTAATATTAACCGGAATGAAAAAGAAACTAATGGTTATACTCCTACTAACGACAGCCCTAGCTGCCTCAGCACAGGATTTTGTAGGTTCAGCGCCTGAATGGGTTAATAACCCACCAAAATCGGTAAGAAAATTCTATGGTGTTGGTGTTGGAACATCTACTACGCCGGAAATGGCCGAGGAAAAGGCAAAAATGGATGCCAAAACCGCTATCGCCACACAAGCTGGTGCAGTAAAGGTTGAAAATATTAAATCGGATAAGGGGGTTACCCAAAGAAAAATTGTTAACGCCACCCTTTCGGAGGTTAAAATGGTAAAAAAGGCTTGCATGAAGGATGGTGAGCGGTACACCGTTTGGGTTTTGATGGAAATGAAGGGAAAACGAAAATAGCGGCTAAAGGACACTTCGGAAATCAAAGAGCTGTAATCTGGATTACTCCCCAATCATCTTAACCAGCACCCTTTTTCGTCGTTTACCGTCAAACTCGCCGTAAAAAATTTGCTCCCAGGGTCCAAAATCGAACTTACCATTGGTTATGGCTACCACCACCTCGCGTCCCATGATGGTTCGCTTTAAATGTGCATCGGCATTATCCTCAAAACCGTTGTGCCGGTACTGGGCGTATGGTTTTTCCGGAGCCAGCTTCTCAAGCCAAATCTCAAAATCGTGATGAAGCCCGCTCTCATCATCATTTATGAATACGCTGGAAGTGATGTGCATGGCGTTGACCAACGCCAGCCCCTCGGAAATACCGCTCTCAGCCAGGCACTTCTCCACTTCCCCGGTAATGTTAATCAGCTCACGCCTGTTGCGTGTTTCAAACCATAATTCCTTTCTGTACGACTTCATAAATAAGATTTAACCTGCACATAGGCAAAATTACCGGGTAATCTTTAGCTCGGCAGCAATCCGTGAAATTCTTTCATCCAAAAGCGCAAGCTGCTCGTTAATGCCAGCATTGGGATTAAAATCGCCCCTAATCGCAATGTAGAACTTTATTTTGGGCTCGGTGCCCGAAGGACGAACCGAAACCTTTGTTCCATCGGCAGTAAGGAATTGCAGCACATCCGATTTGGGAAGTTGTAAAGGCCTACGCGAACCGCTCGGGACATCTTTGGTTTCCTGGGACAGGTAGTCGTGGATGGTAATAACTGGCAAGCCATCAATTTGCAGCGGTGGGTTTTTCCTGAAGCCAACCATCATTCTGGATATTTCCTCCAACCCCTCCTTGCCTTTAAGGGTGATGGAGAGCTGCTTTTCGCTGTAAAGTCCGAATTCCCTGTAAATACCAGCAAGAACCTCATAGAGCGATTTCCCCTGTTCCTTAGCCCAGGCAGTGGCCTCAGCAAACAAGGCGCAGCTGATAACGGCATCCTTATCGCGAACAAAATCACCGCACAGGTAGCCGTAGCTCTCCTCGCCACCGGCAATAAACTTTTTTTCACCCTCCAGCTGCCTTATCTTTTCAGCAATGTACTTGAAACCGGTAAGCACCTCGTAGCACTCCACTCCGTATTTTCTGGCAATTTCGGCTAGCAAATCGGTTGTAACAATCGTTTTTACTATAAACTCCCTGCCCTTAATTCGGTTAGCTTCGTGCCATTTTTGAAGTACGTAGTAAATAAGAATTGATGCAGCCTGATTGCCGTTGAGAAGGGTGTACTTGCCTTCAGGAGTTCTAACTCCAAGCCCTACCCTGTCGGCATCGGGGTCGGTAGCCATGACCACATCAGCATTTACCTCCTTGGCTTTTTCAAGTGCCAACCTCATGGCCGATGGTTCCTCGGGGTTGGGTGATGAAACAGTGGGAAAGTTGCCGTCAACCACATCCTGCTCGGGAACATTCACTATGTTGGTGAAACCAAACTTACGAAGGGTTTTGGGAACCAGCTTCACCCCGGTGCCATGTATTGGGGTATAAACAATGACGATTTCCTTATGTTTTTTAATGATTTTGGGAGAGAGCGAAAGCGACGAAAGGGTATTGGAGTAAATCTCATCCATCTCCGGTCCTATAGTGCTAATCAGGCTTTCGTTGCCGTTGAAATTCACCTCCGAAATGTTCCTAATTGCCTGAACTTCTGCAATGATTCCTGAGTCGTGAGGTGGAACAACCTGAGCGCCATCCTCCCAGTAAACCTTGTATCCGTTGTATTCCTTGGGGTTATGCGAAGCGGTTACAACAATGCCACAATGGCATTTAAGCGTTCGAATAGCAAAACTCAGCTCGGGAGTAGGCCTGAGGGAATCAAAGAGGTAAACCCGCACCCCATTTGCGCTAAGGACTTTGGCAGCAATTTGGGCAAATTTTATGCTGTTGTTTCGGGAATCAAAGGCAATGGCAGCCCTAACCTCAGGAATACCAGGAAGTTGCTTTTTCAGATAGTTTGCAAGCCCTTGCGTGGCAATGCCCACGGTGTATATATTCATTCGGTTTGTACCAACACCCATAATCCCCCTTAGTCCTCCCGTACCAAATTCCAAATCTCTGTAAAACGACTCAACCAGCTCGTCGTGGTTACCACTAATAAGCTGCTGCACTTGCTCCCTCGTTTCCATATCAAAAACAGGGCTTAGCCATTGCTTTGCCCTTTCCATCACTTGGCTATCCGATGAGTCAGCATTCATGGCATTTCATTTTAGGGTTATAGCATTTCTTTTAGGAAAGTTTTAAGGCTATCCCTCCAGTAGGGAATTTCGATTGGCAGCAAGTTACGAATTTTTTCTTTACTCAACACGCTATACCGGGGTCGAATGGCACGTGTTGGGTAATCATTTGTTTCGATGGGATTTATACGACAAGGTAGGCCGGCAATTGCCACAATTTCATAGGCGAAGTCATACCAGCTG
>Ga0208040_1003906_pt1 | contig 11711 bp, 11 predicted proteins | sample AD_UKC083_MetaG_FD_184431 | JGI IMG/M metagenome (GOLD analysis project Ga0208040, IMG submission 184431) | Active sludge microbial communities of municipal wastewater-treating anaerobic digesters from USA - AD_UKC083_MetaG (SPAdes) (version 2) | ecosystem: Engineered > Bioreactor > Anaerobic >... | reverse complement strand
TAGACGGAGATATTGAGATCAATAATGTAACCTTCCGCTATGGCAACAGAAAGCCCGTACTCAACAACATTTCATTTACTATACCAAAGGGCAAGAAAGTAGCTCTTGTAGGCGAAAGCGGTAGCGGTAAATCTACTATCGCAAAGCTCCTTCTAAAATATTATGAGCCTGAAAACGGTGAAATACTGCTTGATGGTGTAGATATAAATGAATATGACAACGAGTCGGTGAGAAGAACTATCTCCTACGTTCCTCAGACAATAGAGCTTTTCTCAAAAAGTATTTATGATAACATAAGGGTTTCAAAGATGAACTCTACTCTTGAAGAAGTCAAGCAGGCGGCTAAAGAAGCTGATGCTCATGAGTTTATCAAAAAGCTCCCTATGCAGTATCATACTTATCTGCAAGAAGCCGGAAATGGTCTTAGCGGTGGTGAGAAACAGCGTATCGCTCTTGCGAGAGCATTTCTTAAAAACAGCAATTTCTATATCCTTGATGAGTCAACAAGCAACCTTGATTTTGCTACAGAAAACATCATCTTTGATATGATATACAACAAATTCAAGAAGAAGTCAATGCTGATTATTGCCCATAGACTTGCTACTATCAAGAACTGCGATCTTATACTTGTTCTTGATAAGGGCGAGATCATTGAGCAAGGAACACATGATGAGCTGCTTGCTAAAAACGGCAGATACAGTCGCCTATGGAATATGCAGCAGGGCAACTTTATCATAGATGATAAGGAAGAAACGGCGATAGAATCCGTTCCTGAAACATTTGAGGACGATGATGACACTTTAGTTTACACATAAGGTGAATACGCTTTGTGCAGAAAAAGTGTTCACAATAGATGATATGATCTGCAACATATCAAACCCAATAGCTGAGACATATCTTATATGTCGGAAAGAAAGTCCAAAATGGGAAAGTATAATGATGGCACACTGATAATGCCAAATAATTACACAATTCTTAATAATGAGGAAATGACTTACACCGATGGCGGCTTAAGCTTTCAGCCCAAATGGTGGGGATACTATCTTTACCTAACAAACAATGAAACCAAGCTTGTCTGCACTGGATGGAAAGGAATAGCCAAGCTGCCTATCCCCTCCTATGCAAAAGCTGCTTTAAAAGGGCTTTCTTATCTCTTCAAGAAGAAGAATAAGAGCAGAGGTATCAAAATACGTATGACTGGGCTGTATACAAATGCAGTCATTACAGGATGTTGGTCAAGATAAGCAAAGATTAAAGAAACCAAACATAGTAGTGTATCTTCTCTTATGTAAAAGTAAGAGAAGACACATGTATGTCTAAATATCGGTGATATAGTTCTATGCGCAGGAGCTTTCACATAAATTCAATATGAGTGTACAGCATATTGATACAAACGAATATAAACAATATGATATGATACTAAAAAACTTACTATGTGAAGTGTATCAGGAAGGACTATTTAAAATGGAAATGTGTTATGATGGTGCATTAGTAATGCCCAAGAACTACGCAGTAGTTAATAACGAAGAGATGGAGTATGTCGATGGTGGCTGGTCTGGCAGACAGGTACTTAAAAATGTTATCGGCATGACAGCTTGCTTCTCATTAGGTTATATTGGAAATGCTTTTGCTGCATTTGTAAGAGCAAATCAGGGACTTTCCTATGGAAAGCTTCTTGCTAAGTGCGGTGTTGCTGCTTGGAATTTTATCAAGGCACTTCCATGGCAGGCGAAGGTTGTTGTCGGAGTAGCTCTTGGAGCAACAATATGGGCATTAGGTCAGTATGATCTTTGGTGATTAAGTATAACGATACCTATGGCTAAATAAAAGTTGGGGATTCTTTCTTGAATAGCATTAAGTTTTCAAGAAAGAATCCTTGATTTATAGAAAGGAATTTATTGTGATTAAATCCAATATTCGCTATTTAATGATAATCATAAATTTTGTTTTGGCGTACACTCATGTATATAAAAATGCAGTTTTAAAAGCAGATGTATTTTCAAACAAAAATGTCATGGAAATATTAGTCTATAGTTTTGTGACTATTATTTCAATAGCTTTAGCTTTAAATGAAATTATCAGTAGTGTGAAAGGCTTTAATTCAGATAATATCAATGATGTATTATCGTATACAATTTTAGCATTGCTAATATCTTCTGTATTCAGCATTTTCATTACCAATAATACTACAAATAATATGTATGATAAAAGCGTCCTTGTATTATTGATAAACATTATGATATCTGTTGTGCTTGTGCCGATATATGAAGAAATCGTTTTTAGGTTGGCATTTTACAAATTGAGTAGTTGTATACTTAATATCAGCAATAATAAAATGCTTCTAATCAGTATAAATGCTATTTTGTTTAGCTTTTTGCATTTAATTAATTTTAAAGATATTAATTGGATTCAGTTTATTCCCTATTTTGGTGTATATTTGGTTTTAGGCATTGCAACATCATATATATATCTAAAAAAAGATAATATAGTTTTTTCAATATTATTGCATTCTTTTTGGAATGGTTTTATGTATCTCGGTAGTTTAGCTGTTACATTAACAAGGAAATAACAAAATAGGAAGGTAAAATATTATGAATAAGCCTATTGAAATTAGTAATAACAAAACATTAAAGTTATCAAACGTTCTTATCAAAGAGGTAAATGTAAAAGATGGGGATGATTATGATACAATAGTTCTGCAAATGGAAAACTACGTAAAGTCAAAAGGGGCATTACCTATTGGACCTTTGATTCAGAAAACCTGTTACTCTGTGAATGAAGATGGACAAGTAGAACTTCATGTGTTTTTATTGAGGCAGGCATCGAACTATATTCATAACATTGAATCTCCATATAAAATGGAATCTGTTCTTAAAGTACAGAATTGTATGTATGCTCGCTTCGTGGGAACGGAAGAAAACCTGCGAATTGCTCATGATAAAATAAATGTTACCGCATATGAAAATAATATCCAACTGAATAATGAAAACTACACAGTGTATGTTGATCAACAAGATGACAACATTGTTGCAGATATTTTTGTGGAGAAAAAATAAATGCGTAATAGTTCAGTTAAAGAAATTAGAGATATAAAAGATAGTCGTCTGTTATATGAAAAAGATTTACCGCCCTTCGGGTATATTATTGTGTCAGTAATTACATTATTAGTCATAGCAGTTGTGATATGGAGCATTAATACACAAAAATCGTATGTGATTAAAAGTCAAGGAGTGATTGAAAGCACAAACAAAAACTACATTATGTCTTCATATACAGGCGAAATAAACAAGATGAATATATCAGAGGGAAGTTTCGTAGAAACTGGCGATGTTCTATTTACAGTGAAAAGTACCGATCTTGATCTTCAAGAAGAACAAATCACTGGACAGATTGATGTCTATACAGATAATATCAACCAGTTAAGAAAGCTGGAACAGTCCATCATGGATGGAAAAAATTACTTTGATATCGCTAAAGAAAGTGATAGACAGTACTATAATCAGTATGAAGCATATGTGAGCCAAATTGAGCAAAATGATATTGATGCAAGCACATATAAAACATATGGATATACTGATTCTCAAATTGAAGCAGAACTAACAAAAAATAATGCGAAGATTTCTGAATTGTATTATTCAACACTTAAAACAATAAATGAAAGCATTACTCAGTATGAGAATGAAATAGATAAGTTAATGGTTCAGAATGAAGCTATCACAAATGGGCAGGCTGAATATCAAGTGACTGCTAATACTTCCGGTATTGTTCATATGATTAGCGACTACAAAGAAGGTATGGTTGTTCAGGCAGCAAGTGCTATAGGAAGTATCGCCAATGAAAATGATGAGTATATCGTTAGTGCATACCTCGGCGTAAATGACCGTCCTCGTGTTTCTTTGGGTGATAATGTTAATATCGAGGTTGTGGGACTTGCTCAGAATACTTATGGCAATCTTAAAGGTAAACTGGTATCTGTAGATAATGATGTTTCGTCAAGTCAGGACGGAAATCAGACATTTTTTAAGTCCAAAATTGAGATAGAAACGCCTTACTTAATTAGCAATAAAGGAAATAAAGTGAATATATCTAACGGAATGTCTGTTGAAGCAAGGATTATATATGATGAACTGACATATTTCGATTATTTCCTTGAATCATTAGGATTACTCACGAGGGATTAATTATGAAAAAAATACTAAGTGTTGTTACATCAGCTCTAATTATTATTTCAATGCCGCTAAGTATAAATGCTTATGCTGATGAACACGATTCTAATACTGAACCTACTACAGAATATGTTGAGCCAACAACTACTGAACAAGATGAGCCAGCACAAAATGGCGATATTTCTATATCTGATGCGCCAGATATAACTGAGGAACCACCTTTAGATGTTCCTGATTTATATGAACCTACAACTGAATATATTCCTGTTGAAGATATCGAACTTTCGGAATTCAAAGAAGAAATGTTTGTTAAGGATACTCAGGATCTTTCAGCTACTATTATTCCTACAAATGCATCTGAGCAAACTGTTCATTATTCTTCTTCCAATTCATCTGTTGCAAGAATTAATTCGATAGGAAAACTAACAGCAGTCGGAAAGGGCTCATGTCGTATCTACATATCTTGTGATAATATGACTGTATACTATGATCTTAGAGTTAAGGTAAAAACAGAATCAATCAATGTAAAAAGTAAGTATATCGTCATTAAACCTGACGAGAAGTTTGATCTTGAAACAAACGTACAGCCTGCTGAAGCTTCTCAGGAATTATCTTTTAAATCAAATGATGATTCAGTAGCTGTTGTCGGACCAGACGGAGTAATCACTGCAAAACGGTTGGCAGTACATCAGTTATTGTTTCAAACGAGGACACAACAATCCTTGTCAATATTATTGTAAATGAGGATGGCAATGGCACAACAGAGCAAAATAAACGTGATACAGATACATCGAAAAAAAAGGATATAACTGATGAACTTACGAAACAAATCAAAGAGTCTAACGACAATATAGTTAAAGTAAGCGGAATAAGTAAAATATCCTCATCAGCGCTAAAAGAATTATACGGTACTGATAAAACGCTTACTGTAATGTTTGATGACTATGATCTTTCAATTAGAGGTCAGGATGTTTTTAATGCAAACAATGAAATCAACACCATACTTGATTTATCCGAAACAAGTGATGGTTTATTAATAAACTTGACAGATGAGAATAAGCTGCCAGGCACGATCTCTATCGCACTGAAAAATGAATCTGATAAATACAGATACTTCTATCTAATGAGCGATAACAAAGAGTATCAAAGGCTTAACGCTCTATCAAATAATGTTATCAAAATTAGTAGCGTTGGAAAGTATCTTTTAACCGAAAAGAATATGAATAAATTCAAAATCAACATCGTATGGGTTTTGGGTGCAGCAGGTGTGATCCTGCTTATGTCGCTTATATACATATTCACTAAGAAAAAATATTGGTTCTGGTAAAGAATGATATCAACTTATTAACCGGTCATGATATGATTGCGTTATGTTCTCCTTAATGTGGCGAGTGCAGAATTAGCACTCGCCTTTTTCATAATACACACATTACGCACTATAAATGCTCAGGGAGCGTTTGCAGTTTCAGGAGTACAACTTTCCCCATAACCGTCACATACGGCTCTGAGGGGCATTTCCGTTCGGCAGGGAGCTTGTTATCATTCAAGCGTATCATTTCTTCTCTGCTGTGTGCGTTTTTTCTCTTGATACTGCCTGTTACGCTCCTGCTGTTCCTTGTTTTGAAGGTAGTTACGCATCTGTCGGGTGTACTTGTGAGCCGTGTCACGCTTAGTGACAAAGGCATTATGCTCAGGCACCAGAGCATTGTATTTCTCTTTCAGCTTGGTGGACTTCGCCTGCAAATCGCTCAGCTTAGGCATTTTCCCTTTGATGTAGTAAGGCTTGATATGCTCGGCAATATATTTGTCGGCTTCTTCAAAAGCGTCGATAGAGGCAGCATTCTTCTTGCGGAAACTCTTTTGTGTAAATGCAGAACGCTCCTGATACTCCTTGTATGTAGCATAGTTCTGAGAATGCTGTTCCATCATCGCAATGAGCTTGTCTATCGGTTCTATCTTTGCCCTCAGCTTGGCAAGCTCGTCCGTGTGGTCATCAGGGTGCTTGAAATTCCAGAAGAAGCCCCTGAGATCGTCAAGCGATGTGATACCGCCAGCTTCAAGGTCAGCAATCATCTCATCGCTGTCACGCATACCCCTGATTTCTGCCCATACATCTTCTTTCTTTTCAGGTGCTTTACTCTCGGCAAGTGTGGATTGTGATGTCGTGGCAGACGGCTCAGGCTTCGGCTCGGTGGGCTTGGTAGCAGTTGCGTTAAGCATATCAAGCTGTGCCTGCCGTCTTGCCCGTCGGGCTGCAAAGAACTTCTCAACCTGTTCCGCCGCAGCTTTTCTCTTTGCGGTTTCACTCATTTCGGTGATAGTTTCAGGCTCGGCAGATTGTTTCGGCTTTGTCGGTGCGGTAACTGTCTGTGTAGGCTTAGGAACAGCAACAGGCTTCGGCGGTTCGATAAGCATATCGGGAGTGACATTCGCCGCTGACAGCTTTTCCTGTATCTCCGCAATCTGCTCGGTGATGCTTTCAACGGTGAAGCCTTCGCCAAGCGTTTCGGCTCTTGTGAACCTCTGCTGACCGTCACCAGATAGCTTGAATTTCAGCTTGTACTTGTTCAGCGGAGTGTAAACATACTCGATGCCGCTGGCGGTGCAGTTGCGGAGAAAATCAGCAAAGTCACGGCTGTAAAGCATGACCTCTGCAATACGAACACGGAGCTTTTCTTTCCACGACTTGCCCTCTTGTTGCTTCAACAGTTCAAGATAGGAAATGCCCTTGCCCTTCGGGTCGATGAGCGATAAGCCATGTTCCTTGCATATCTCGTCCGATATTTCACGCAGCTCTGCCCACGCTCTTTCCGACTTCCTGCCCTGATTATGCTCGGTGGTGAAACTCAGTCCGTTATACAGATTTGTGTTATTGAAAATGATGTGGCAATGCAAGTGCGACTTATCATGGTGGACGGCTATCACATACTGATAATCGCCTTTCAGATAACGGTCGCAAAGCTCCTCTCCAATCTGCATAGCTTGTTCGGGTGTGACTTCGCCGGGGGCAAAGCTCTGTATCATGTGGTAGGCAAGGATTTGGGTTCGCCCTGTGCCTGTTCCTCGGACTGTTCGGAAGTCCTCGCTTGCTCCTGCACTGTCGGCTCGGCAAGCATAAGAGTTGACATATATACCGTTGACGGTCTTATCTCCGTTTGTGATGTAAGCGATCGCTGCGCTGACTGTTGCCCTGATCGTATGGATAGAAGTGTATGCCAAATTTCGTTTACCCCCTCTTTGATCTGCTGAATATCTTGGTCGTAAATATGCCCTGTCCTACGCATAAGAAGTAGTATCTGATTGACGTTGCTCCCGATGCGTTTCATAGCCTTGTTTACCTCGGCATAAGCATTGCGGTCGGGAGTGAGATCAACCCTCGCCCGAACGCAATCACGGATATACTCCGTTTTGTTCTTATAACCATACTGCTCACAGTTAGCAAGAATATCCTGCATTTCCGATTCCGTGAACCTCACATTAAGGGTGTAGGACTTCTTCTCCCTCTTGCGTTTCAGGTACTTGCGTTCATCGTCGGAAAGCTCGTCCTCGGACTTGTGTGCAAGGGTATCGTCAAGCTCGGCTCTGACCTCTTGGTCAAGTGCGTGATTGATCGCTCCCTCGTAGGTCATACCCTCGAACTCCATAACCTTGTGCTTGAGCGGTCTGCCACGCTTCATTTTCTCAGTTTTCATATTGGTGTCTCCTTTGTTTTTATTTCGGCGTAAGCCGATTTTTTTATGACCGCTGTGCGGTCATTTCGGGGCTTGGGGTGTCCCCAACAAGCATTTGGTATTTTCGCTCGCTGTGCGGCGCAAAATACAATGCTTGTTATTTTTGTTGCGCTATGGCGCATATTTTTTCCGCCTGAGCTTATCTCTCTGCTCAGGCTTTCGATGCTCCGTCAGCGAATTCGTGGAGCGAATGCGACATCTCTCACCGCCGCTTCGGTCGGCGGTATCTCGCTCACGCTCCAGCGTGATGCTCTCAATCATCATCGGTGTCAATATTCTAAACTGGTACGGCGCAGTTATTGCGCAGTCTGGGCGGCAGTTTGATGAAATGTCCTCCTATATATCAACCGAGAAATTTGGAGATTTACACCTGATTTTTGCAAAAGTTTACACTTTGTTCATGACAGTTCTCCTTATCGCATAAATTCAACAGCATATTTTTATGCAGAATACAAACAGGTCGGGCTGTCCTCGGTCATATCCTATCGGCAATAATCGTCATGGGTAAGTCGGGTGAAATGGTGATATGCTCGGTCGGGATTTTGTAATTCCCCATAACAATTTGTCGAACGCAAAACTTATCTGACACACCAAAGTTCATGCGCAATGCATCTGGACAAACGGCTTTATTGCGCGCTATAATATTATCATCAGGTGTTATCCTGAAATCCAAACTCAGACAGGTGGCGAAATGAATGCGTGGAAATCTGAACGACAACCAAGCGAAGATTGACAACGCTGACAAGGCAGTGAGAGCTGCCCTTGAACTTAAGCGTAAGATCATCATGCAGAGCAAGCAGATAGCTTATGATATGCTTTCTGAGCTTTATGGCTTGGAAGGACAGGAGCTTGTCGATGCTGTGACTGCCGAACACGGTCTTATCCAGAAGTTTACCGACAGCGGTATGTCTTATGCCGACATTGAGGGACTTGTGGATAGCTCTGTTGACAAGTACGGCAAGCAGATGAGCTTTACTGAAAGCGATAATTCCTATTCGGAGTAACATATATTCCGACAACAAAACGATAGCTGTAAACGGGACGGCAACAATGCCGTTCCGCACGGCTACCCTGTGCAGGCGTAACGCCCCTGCAACAAAAAGCCTATGCGTGTAGAGATAGATGATCGCAGGCGGAAAGGAGAAAATTGACAACAAACGATGCTACTCTTGCTGAGCTGAACGAGCGATACAAAGACAAGCCCGTGAGCGAAGCGACTTATGAGATCGACGGTCAGCTTTTTACCGTCACAAGCCACTATGTCGGAGAGAAATCTCTCGACAAGGAGCTTTACAGAATGGCTTTTGAAAGAGCCTATGCAGAAACCGTTGGACAAGTCTGAAAAGATAGAAAAAAGGACTTGCCATATTCGGTTTTCTGCGCTATAATAGGAATATCGAATATGGCTGTCTTGATTGGAAAGGAGTTATGTCATGACAAGACAGTTAACGGGACGAAATTCGTCCTACAATGTGGGTATTTATGTGAGATTATCACAGGAAGATATGCGAGAGGGCGAGTCCCTCTCAATTGAAAATCAGAAGAAAATGCTGACCGATTACGTCAGTCAGCAGGCAGGCTGGAACTTGGTGGGGATATACGAGGACGACGGTTATTCGGGTACAAATTTTGACAGACCGGGTGTCAGACAGCTTCTCGATGATGCTAAGTCGGGCAAGATCAACCTGATCCTCTGTAAAGACCTCTCTCGTTTTGGTCGTAATTACATCGAGGTCGGTCAGTATATCGACTATATTTTTCCTTCGTTCAATATCCGCTTCATCGCCCTGAGCGACAATGTGGATACGCTTGACCGCAACAGTACGGCGATGGATCTTATGCCAATTATGAATCTTTTCAATGAATGGCACGCCGCAAACACTTCCAAAAAAGTACGCAGTGTCCTTGCCCAAAATGCCAAAGAGGGAAAGTATATCGCTTCATTCGCTGCTTACGGTTATCTCAAGGGCGATGATGAAAAGCATACTCCCATTATTGATGAGCCTGCTGCAAAGGTGGTGCGTCGTATCTTTGAGCTTCGTGCGACAGGCATCACGCCTACACAGATCGCTAAGATCCTGAATGCCGACGGTGTGCCGATACCGTCCGACTATCGGGCGCAGAGGTTGGGAAAGCCGAATCCGTACAAGAACACTTTTCATTACTGGAGTCATGTGGCGGTGAGAAATATCCTCGGTAACCCGATCTATATCGGTCATCTGGCACAGCAGAAGTTTACAACCGTATCATTCAAGAATCACAAGTCCGTCCGCCGTGGCAAGGACGAGTGGGTCATTGCTGAAAACACCCATGAGCCTATTATTTCTCAGGAACTTTGGGATAAGTGCCAGGAGGTTGACCGCTGTGCAAGTCACGGCAAGATCATGAAAAAGGGCATTGTTTTGCCACTGAACAGTATGATGTTCTGCCCCGACTGCGGTGCTAAGATGAAGCTGAACGGTCACGCAAAGAAAAAGGACGGCTCGGTCAATTATTTCTACGCCTGCGGTACATATAGTCGATGCGGTTCAACTGCCTGCACCACGCACTATATCAGCCAGAAGCAGATTGAGAAGATAGTGCTTGCGGACATTCTCGCTAAGGCAAGATATGTGATCGAGAATGATGATGAAGCCCGACAGGAGTTCCTCAGACGCAAGGAGACAGAGGGTACAAAGCACCTTGTCGATGCCCGTCAACAGCTTGCAAAGTGCCAGTCAAAGCTTGCTGAGTTGAAGATGATGACACAGAAGGTCTATCAGGATAAGCTGCTCGGTAAGGTGCCGGAGGACTTGTGCCTTGAAACGCTCGGTCAGTTCCGTGCGGAGGAAGCTGAGCTGACAGAGAAAGTAAAAAGCCTTACTGCCACATTAGAACAGGACAGCAAGGCAAGGGACGATATTGAGGAATTCATTTGCCGCCTGAAACAGTATGCTGATGCACCTGAGCTGACAAGGGAAATGTGCGTTGACCTGATCGAGTATGTTGTGATCGGTGACCGCCCGAAGGATAAAAGCACACCTCGCCGTATTCAGATCTATTACAAATTCCTCGATAACGGGCTTGCCGACGGCGAAAAGCCCGAATTGAAGTAAGTATGAGTTAATGTGTATCCATTAGATAATGTTTGCTCATACACGCAGAAGTCGCATTCTTCTTCAAGAGATTCGACCTCAGCAATAGACTTTTTATCCTTAGCATCGTCAGCATCTTCACCCTCGACCTCTGCTTCTCCTGCTGCCTTGTGTGGAACACCCAAATCGCAGAAGATGATCTGCGTGAGCCTGTCCTCAGCCGTTTCATCGTGGATACGGGCTACATTCTCAACACAGCGATTGAGCTTTGTGTCGGGATTATCCTCAAAGGACGGATCAATCAGACGAGGATCAAGACCGAGCTTTCTTCCGTCCGACGTTATCTTGAGCATATTGTCGATCGTAGGATCAACATTTCCGCTGTTGATAACATCAGCTCTGTCAGCAAGTTCCTGAACAAGTTCCTGCTGAAAAGGGGTAGCTTCAACCTGAACTACCTGATAATCACAGTCAGGCACATCAAGTTTCAGCGTGTCCGCAGTACGAATGTCAGCCACTTGCTTGAACATACTCATCAGTTCGGGCAGACCTGTATAGTTAGCGATACGGGTGCGCTCCTTGAAACCATTGCCCGCAGGCTTTAACTCCCAATCGGTTTTCTGGTCTCCAAAAACCGCTACCCAATTATCGAAGTGCTGTAAGCCGTGATCGTTCAGGAAGTCATACTCCAAGTAACGCATCATGGTGTGCAGCTCTGTAATACTGTTGCTGAGAGGTGT
>Ga0208040_1003902_pt1 | contig 11715 bp, 10 predicted proteins | sample AD_UKC083_MetaG_FD_184431 | JGI IMG/M metagenome (GOLD analysis project Ga0208040, IMG submission 184431) | Active sludge microbial communities of municipal wastewater-treating anaerobic digesters from USA - AD_UKC083_MetaG (SPAdes) (version 2) | ecosystem: Engineered > Bioreactor > Anaerobic >... | reverse complement strand
GTTCCAAAAGAAGCATTAAAAAATGCGATGTTCAAATTTAATCTTGCACCAACAAATGTTGATATTAGAAATACTATTGTTGTCAACAATATTCCCCAAATAAGTCTTTCACTATTTCTCATATTTTTGTAGTTTACATACAAAAATATCCATCTTATTTGGAAAAATGATAGATTTTTAATTAAGATTTGGTTAAGATTTAAAAAATTGTGTATAAGTTTGGCAAAATTTTTAAATTTTTGCCAGAATTATATAATAAGACAATTATATCAAAATACTTAAATTAAGCCTTTTTCACAAATTCAGATTTTAGTGCCATAGCACCAAACCCGTCAATTTTGCAATCTATATTGTGGTCGCCATCAGTAAGGCGAATATTTTTTACTTTTGTACCAGCTTTTATTGGACGAGGCATTCCCTTTACAGGCAAATCTTTAATTACTACTACCGAATCGCCGTCTTGCAATTCATTGCCATTAGCATCAAACACTTTGCCTTCTTGTTCTTTTGTAGCTTGTAGTTCAGCAGGATTCCATTCAAAAAAACATTGAGTACACGCCCAAAGTGTACCATTTTCATAAGTATATTCCGAATTACATTTTGGACAAATAAGTGTTTTTCCCATAAAAATATAAAAATCTATACGTTAATAAATTATATTGCAAAGATAAAGATTATTTTAGTAATAAAAAGTTTGCAAGGTTTTCCTTTGTTACCAATATATACAACCAAGTTTATTATCAATTTTTTATTTTGAGTAAAGAATTTGGATAAATGAATAGTTTTATGTAATTTTGCAGTTGAACTTCAAATTTGCATAAATAAATATGAGTAAAGAATTTATTAAAAGAGATATAACTGATGTGATGCTTGAAATGTACAAGTACTTTCCAGTTCTTACTATGACAGGACCTCGTCAATCTGGAAAAACCACCTTATTGCGTAAAGTATTTGATCATTTACCCTACTATTCGTTAGAAAATTTAGATATTCGTAATTTTGCCTTAAATGATCCCGTTGGATTTCTCAGTCAGCATCAAGAAGGAATGATATTAGATGAAGTTCAAAATGCTCCAGATTTACTTTCCTACATACAAGGTTTAGTAGATGAAAATCCTGAAAAACGTTTTGTACTTTCGGGCAGTTCTCAATTTTCTGTTATCAAAAAGATTACGCAATCTCTTGCAGGACGAACAGGGATTTTAGAACTTATGCCTCTCTCATACAACGAAGTTAAGACGCAAGCAGATAAAAAAAACTTAGATGAAATATTAATAACAGGCTTTTATCCTGTACTATATTCTGGGAAAAACATAGCCAATTTGTTTTATCCATCTTATGTAAAAACTTACTTAGAAAGAGATGTTCGCGATTTATTACAAATAAAAGACATAATGCAGTTTCAAACATTTCTGAGACTTTGTGCTGGACGTATAGGAAGTTTATTCAATGCTTCGGAACTATCTAGCGAAGTTGGAGTTTCTGTAAATACTATTAAATCTTGGCTTTCTGTTTTGCAAGCTTCTTATATTATCAAAATGCTAGCTCCTTTTTATGAAAATATGAAAAAAAGATTGACCAAAACGCCAAAACTTTATTTCTGCGACACAGGATTAGCCTGTTATCTGTTAGGTATTGAAACAGAACAGCAATTAGCAAGAGATAAAATGCGTGGACATCTTTTTGAAAATTTTATTGTGATGGAAGCTTTTAAAAATCGACACAATCAAGGAAAAGACAGTAATTTATTTTTCTATCGTGATAGTAATGGAGTTGAAGTTGATTTGCTACTCAAAAACGGCAATAATTATTCTGCTATTGAAATAAAGTCATCACAAACCTATCATATTGAATTTGAGACAGGTATAAAATCATTAGAATCCTTATTAAAAGACAGACTAAGCAACAAAGCCATCTTATATGCTGGTGATTTTGAAAATGATACAGCACAAATTCAAGTTTTAAATTATAAGAATATGGGGAGAGTGGTTTAGAGGTAAATAGCTTGTTACAAATTACTAAAAAATGTGGTTAAGTTAGATAGTTTCATTATTTTTCTTTTACTTCAATTTTATTGGTTTCTAAAATATATGTCATTGTTTTTTTTATAGCAGGTGAATATACTGAAAATTTTTGTAATTCTGTGTATTGAGCATAAAGCCTAAAAGTACATATATCTGTTGCTGTAATATATGGTGTTGTTCGCAAATGAGAATGTGTTGCTTCTACTACTTTGTGTCCATCAGTTTCTGCCATTACCGGAATCATAGTAGAGTGGAACTTAGTCCAATATATAATCTTTCCTTTTGAGTTTGCTTTAAATAAATAATCATTACCAAAAGGTATTACCCCATATGTTGATGTTCCCATTATCACATAAAGTTTATAAAAATTGTCCTCTTTAATTAAAACAAAATTTGGACTAAATCCGTTTGGTATTGTTACTTTATATTTTCTATTAACAATTTGTTTAAGCATTTTAGTTTTAATATCAACTAGCTCTTTTTCTTCGACAGACAAAGTTGAAAGTTCTGTACTAATGTAACAAGGTTTACTTAAATCCGCAGAAGTATAAGTATATCTAGCAATACTTTGTTTCCTGTTTTTTGTCTATATAGACTACATAGACAGAATCTGCTGAATGACTTACAACATAGCCACCATAATTCTTTTGTAAGTTTTTGTTAATCATTAACAAATCTGTTGAATTCCAAACAGTTTTTCGTATTTGTACATTAAATCTGCTTCTGCAATTATTGAATCAAATATCATCTGCAAATCCTCATCTTGCGAAAAAGCATTAATATATAATGCTAACAAAAAAATTATTATAGTAAAACGTTTCATATTTCCTCCTTTAACATTTATTCTACAAGCCAAATATACAACTTTATTAAACCTTCCCGACTATTTCCTCACAAATTTTTCCCTTAAAATTTCACCATCTTGTATTATCTCAATAAAATAAATTCCTGAACTAAGATTTTCTATATTTATTTGTGAGTTTGAGTTTTCGGTTTTATTTAAATAAATTTTACCGTCTATACCTATAATGTTAATGGTATAATTTCTATCATTATTTATTTTAACATTCAGAAAATCTTCTGCTGGATTTGGATATATTTCTATTTTATTTGCAAAAATTTCTTCACTACTATTTACATTAGTTTGATATTTAAGTTTAAAACCACCGGCTCTAATATCATTGTTTGTTTTAAAAATCACTGTAGCTTTATTTCCTTCTATTAGTATTTTGTCGGGTAAAGCATCGCCTGAAAATGTTCCTACAGCTTGTCCTGAAGAGTTAAGCACTCTCACATAATCATTTATTGGCTCTGTATCAAACTCTAAAAAAGTTATTTCAATATTCTCAGCATCTGCTGGTTGTATTCTCCAAGTGCAATAAGTATCGTTATGATATTGATAAGAATTACTTCCATCACTTATAATCCCTTCTGGTTCTGTTAACACTTTTATTATGTCGCAATATTTAGGTAAAACTGCTTTGTATTTTAAAAGCCAACCCAAATTGGTATTTTCGGCATCGCTAACAAATTTAACTAATACCTTGTCTGAATTTACGGTAAAATTTTCTACTGTTTGTCCACCAAAAAAAGTATTTGCCACAGGAGCTTGTTCATTTTCGCCTTCGTAAAATATTAAATAATCATTTTCGTCTAAATCAAATTTTAAAAACTCAAACTCAACTCCAGTTATTGAATCATTGTGAGTAATCAGCCACGAACACTCTAAATCATTTTGATAATTATTTAAAGGTCCACTGCCATCTTCAATAACCCCTTCAATTGAATTTAATATTTTTAATTCTGAACAGCCTTGGCATGGATTGTTAGGAACCGCATTCGCAATAACTTCGTGTGCAAGTGTAAAATCGCTTCCACCTGGTTTTAAATTTTCAATAAAGAAATAACCGTCCATAGAGCCTCCCCAGCCCCAATTTATGTGATAATGAGTTGAGTCGCTATATCCGTCAAGAATAAAAGCATGACCTGAAATATAATCATAATCTCCCCAGCCTGCATAATATAGCGGAATTTTTTGATCTAAATGAAAAACTAAATTACCATTCCAATCAAAATCTTCGGGCAAAGAATCGCGAAATAAATAAGTTGTTTCTGGTGCATAATCAAAATAAGTATATAATGTATATGCTCCTTTGTGATTGTACATTCCACTTCCTTGTGGTCCGTAATTCATATCAACTGACACACCTATGTTATATAAAAGACGAGCTAAATTATCATTGTAATCTGTTGGAAATACTGGCATTAAGTCGTAGTCGTAGTGCTGTTCCGAAAAATCAACTTCAAGCCAGCCATATGTTTGATGCTCATATCCATAACTTCCCATGCCAACAGTTGGATATCTAAAATAATTCATTAGTTGTCCAATAGCAGTAGCAACACAACCAACAACCACATGTCCGTCAGATCCAGCGGCATCAACAGGACAGTGAGCATTGTAATACTTTCCTTGACTCCATTTTGTAAACAACAAAGGCTCAACTGTTTTTATATTTGATTTTGGAATAAAATCTTTTGGGTCTCGACTAAGTCTTTGCCATTCTTTATCAACATTTAAAGTAGCTTTTGTTACATGTTGAATACTATATTCTATCTGCTTTGCATAATTATTTATCCAAAATTTTGCAGACGGATTATTTTCTAGTTCATAATCAGATTCTAATGAAAATGCTAAAACAGGCTCAACTGATTTTTCAGAAGAAATTAAAATAAAACCTTGAGGTCTTAAATTCACAAGGTAAAACACCTCATTTTCATTAAAGTAAACTACTTCAATATTTTTAATTTCAAAACTTTGAGCATTTTTTGAAATAGGATTGATTTTTTCGTTAATTGTGTTTATTGCAATATTTTCTGCCTCATCAATAGAGCATTTTTGTGAATAGGTTTTTGAAATTAAAAATCCACTCAATAAAATTAACCATATTAATTTTTTCATACTTACAGTTTTTTGTAAAATTAAAAAATATTTTTTAACATCTTAATCAAAAGCTAAAGTTTAGATTTAAAGTTTTCGTTAAATTTTGTCCAATCTTCGCCTGTTTTATGTAAATCTTTGCTAAAGAACTCTAGGAATCTTTCTAATTGTTGTGCAGACTGATATCCTCTTAAAGCAAAAATTAGAGAAAAATCTTCGCCAAAAAACACTATTGAGGGTAGCCTTATGTCGGGTTGCAAAAGTGCAATAATAAATTGATGCGGATAGTTAGGTTGCAACTGCTCGTTTATAAAAGTATTTTCATAAACTTGTACTGTATCTTGATGATTAAAATTAAATTTTACAGGATAAAAATTTTCATTTATTAAGTTTGAAATTACAGGATGTCGTAAAGAAGAAGCAAGCATTACTTTACTGCTATTATTAAAATCTGAATTTACAAAAAGAAGAATTTTTTTAGGTTTTGTAAGTCTTAATTCCAAAGCTTGTTCTAAATCTACCCAATTTATATCTCCTGTGTTCTTAGCTGTGCTATCTGGATCAAAAGTTTCTTTAAATTCTCGTTGAAAATCTACGAAATTTGCCAATTTATTTATTCTTTCTGCAAAATAAATTAATAATGGTTCTAGGTTTTGTGGATTCATATATCCTGGAACTGGAAAAACTTGTTCTTCAAAATCTATATAAACCATTGTAGGATACGACATTCGTCCACCCATAAGTTCTTGAGCTAATTGATGAGTTGAACGTCTTCCAACATTAGGATTTACATAAACTTTACCTTTGTAATTTATAGAATCAAAACCTTCGGCATTAAATTTTACAGGATAAAAAAACGTGTTTATATAATTCGCAATATGCGGATTTTGAAAAGTTTCTGCATCCATTTTTTTGCACCACCCGCACCAGTCGGTGTACATATCAATAATAATTGTTTTTGGATTTTCTTTTTGCATTTCAATAGCTGTTTCAAAATCTAACCAATTGATAGTAGTTTGAGCAAAAATAAGCTGTACAAATAAGATTAATGTAAGTGTTAAAAATATTTTTTTCATTTAATTAAATTTATTTTAATACAAATTTTTGTAAATATTATTTATTTTATGTAGTTTTATGACTTCAAAAATAGTAAAAAAATTTAAAAAATTAAATTATGAGCGAAATTAAAAAATTAAATCCCGAAAGAGTTTGGAAACATTTTTATTCATTAACTCAAATACCTCGTCCTTCTAAAAAAGAGGAGAAAGTAATTGAATTTATGAAGAACTTTGGCGAAAGCCTTGGATTAGAGACAATTGTTGACCACATTGGTAATGTAATTATCCGCAAACCTGCTAGTCCTGGTATGGAAAATAGAAAAGGTGTTGTTTTGCAAGGTCATTTAGACATGGTTCCTCAAAAGAATTCCGACAAAGTTCACGATTTTGAAAAAGACCCAATTGAAACTATGATTGACGGCGAATGGGTTAAAGCAAATGGCACTACTTTGGGAGCAGACAATGGCATGGGTTGTGCAGTTGCTATGGCTGTTTTAGAAGACAAAAGTTTAGTACATGGTCCTATAGAAGCTTTGTTTACAATTGATGAAGAAACTGGAATGACTGGAGCGAATCACCTAAAACCAGGTCTTTTGAAAGGTGATATTTTATTGAATTTAGATTCAGAAGACGAAGGCGAACTTTATGTTGGTTGTGCTGGAGGTGTTGATGTTAACGTAACTATGAATTATCCCGAAGTTGACATGCCAAAAGGTTTTGTTGCTTACAAACTTTCTGTTACAGGGCTAAAAGGCGGACATAGTGGAATGGATATTAATATTGGTAGAGCAAACTCAAACAAAATATTATTCCGTTTCTTAACTTATGCTACACATTTTTACGATTTAAGAATTGCAGAAATTAATGGTGGAAGTTTAAGAAATGCTATTCCTCGTGAGTCGTTTGCAATTGTAGCTATTTCTGAAAAAGAAGCTTCTAAATTTGAAGGCGAAGTTGCTAAATTTGAGAAAATTTTTAAACAAGAGTTTTCTAAATCTGAACCAGACTTGCAAATGAAAGTTGAAAAAACCAATGCTCCAGCAAAAATTATGGCTAACGATGAAATGCACAAGATTTGCAAAGCAGTTTATGCTTGTCCTCACGGCGTTCAAAGAATGAGCGATGCTATGCCAGGCTTGGTTGAAACATCAAATAATTTAGCAATAGTAAAATGTATAAATGGAAAATTTGCTGTACATTGTTTGGTAAGGAGTTCAGTTGACACTGCAAAAGAAGGCGTTATGTACAAAATTGGAGGCTTATTTAACTTAATAGGTGCCGAAGTTGCATACGAAGGAGCTTATCCTGGCTGGAAACCAAATATGGATTCTCCAATTTTAAAAACTATGCTTAAAACTTATGAAAAGCTATACAACAAAACTCCAGAAATAAAAGCTATTCACGCTGGTTTAGAATGTGGAATTTTAGGCGCTGCTTATCCAAATTGGGATATGATTTCTTTTGGTCCTACAATACGCTATCCACATTCTCCTGACGAAAGAATATTAATTTCTTCAGTTGAAAAATTCTGGAACTATATGGTTGAAACTCTAAAAAATATTCCTGTAAAAGAATAAAAATTTTATATTGTCTTAAAATTGTTACAATCTTAGCTTAAGGTTGAACAATTTTAAGACAACTTATTTGGTTTTGGTCTAAATTTTGCCTTAAAATAGTTATTATTAAACAATAAAATTTCTTTTAGAGATACTACTTTGTTTTCTAAAAATATTTTGTAATTTTGTTGTGTCAAAATTTGTATTATGAAAAATATTTTTTTGTCGTTTATTGTAATTTCTGTTTTATTCTCGAATGTTCTATCAGCACAAACTGAGATTGAAATATCTACTGAAAAAACAATAATCAATAATGAAAAATTTTATATTCACACTGTAGCCGAAGGAAACACCATTTATTCAATTTGTAAAGCTTATGGTGTGAGCGAAGAACAACTTTATAAAGCAAATCCAGACTTAGAAGGCACAAATATTAAAATAGGACAAACTTTACAAATACCTGTACTTAATGAATTTTCGGCTGATGGGAAACACATCATTTATACCGTAAAACCCGGCGACACATTATATTCATTATGCAGAAAATATGGAGTAAGTGAAGTAGATTTTTACACCATCAATCCAGATATAAAACAAGGAAAACCATTAAAAGTTGGTCAAGAGATTATGTTTCCTTATAATTTAATTGACACTAAAATTCAAGAAACAGATAAAGATAAAGATACTGTTAATTTTATTTATCACTTAATAGAAAAAGGTGAAACTATATATGGTATATCACGAATATATAATATTACAAAAGAAGAGTTGATTAACTTAAATCCTGAAATTGACAACAATAGACTTCTGGTAGGAAATGTTTTAAAAATTCCTAAAAAAAATGAAGTAGAAAAGAATATTCCTGAAAAAAATGAATCGACAAATAAAAACAATTTAGATAACAACGCTAATGATATTGAAGACATTGACAACTTTGAAGATTTATCAAACATTGATTTCGATAATGACAAAAATTGGTATTCTTTTGAAAACAAGGTTGAAATTTCGATTTTGTTACCTTTCGAGGTTGATGCAAATTTGAATAACTTATACAGACAAGAGACAGGCAAAAAAGAACAGAGACTATATTTGCTTACAGAACAAATAATTTCGTTTTATTCGGGGATTTTGCTTGCCTTAGAAAAGTTTGAAAATAACAATGTAGATATCTCTGTAAATGTTTACGATATTGGGAAAGACAATACTGTAATTTCAAACTTGTTAAAAGACGGAAAATTAAAATCAACAGACATAATAATTGGTCCTGCTTTTAAATCTCAAGTTGACTATTTAAACAAAAATCTTTACGATACAAAACCCTATATTTTATTGCCTTTTGTAAATCATAGTGAAGTAGTAATTAATAACAACAAAAACATACTTATTCGACCTACAGCTGAAGCTGTAATAGATTGCCTTGCTTCATATGCTGCAGAAAACAAAGATAATTTATATTTAATAATTCAAGGAACAACAGCAGAGCAAATAAAATTAGCAAATGAGCATTATGATGCAATGGTTTCAAAACTAGGTAGTTCTACAAATGTTAAAATCATTAAATATAGTGGCGGAAAACTACTTAATTTAGAAAGTTCAGTTTCTAAAACACAAGAAAACGTTTTTATTTTACCTTTCCAAAACGAAGTTAGTTGCACAAAAATCTTTTTAGACTTATTTCCACTAAAAGATTATGCAATTACTTTAATCGGCAATCCTGCTATTTTAGAATACGAAACAATTGACCCTAAATATTATTTAAGTTCTAAGTTCACTTATTTTTCAGGAACTAATATAGATTATACTGATGAAGAAACAAAAACATTTGTCGAAAGCTATCGCAAAATGTTTTTAATTGAACCCGACGAAAATTCTTTCTTAGCTTATGATGCCATCAATTTTTGGGTAAGAAATTACTTAAAATATGGAAATAGTTTAGCAAGAATGGTAGCAAACGAAAATGAGCATAAAGGACTTAGTGGAAAACAAGTTTTTGTTGCAAAACCTCAATATTCTGCACAATCCTACTCCAACTCCAATGTATATTTGTTTCAATTACAAGAAGACTATTCTTTTGAGCAAATTTTCTCAGAAAGTAAAGACTAAATTAAACTCAAACTTTCTTTATATTTTTAACACAGCAATTTAGAAGAACAACTATTTAATAACGATTTTATTAATTTCCTGAGTTCCGCACTTTTTTGGGACACCAAAGCTAATCCGTTGGTAGTGTCCTAAAAAGTGTGTATTTTTCATTCCTCATTCGGGATATTGTGTAGCGTAGCGGAACAATGTCCCGAATGAGGAATTATTTTTCTTTTTAATTCTTCTACATTCCGAAACGCTGCTATTGGATATGAATATGTTGTATTTTCTCTTTCCATTGCTACTGCTCCCATTAAAGCAATTACAGATTCAGCTGAAGGCATTGCTCCTCGCATTTTTAGTACTCGCTTATAATCCCTGTTAAGTCTTTCATTCCAATTATTACTATAAATCATACGACGTATCTCTTCGGGATACTCTAAATATGTAAAATAACCTATATTACGCATATCTCTATATTTCTTTATTGAGGGATATTTAGTTGCGTAATTATCCACAAAGGTACATAATTTATTAAAACCATCAATAGGTTTAAGAATTTTTGTTTCCATTTGAAAAATTTCATTTAGTTCTGCTGATATTTTTTCTTTTAATTTGCAAGGGAAAATAGACCTTATATTCCTCTTTAAGTGAACTACACATAATTGGTGTTTACTGTTAGGATAAACACGTTTGACTGCATTTTCAACACCCGAAAGAGCATCGGAAACGAACAAACCAACGCTTTCTACACCACGTTTTTTAAGCTCTTGCAACTCTTGTTCCCAAAGCAAAGCTCCTTCTGTAGGATGATTAACGACAGCCAACACTTCACGAGTTCCGTCTTCTTTAACTCCTATAAAACTATAGTAGCCTTCTTTGCTAACACTTTCATCGCGACGAGTGTGAACAAAAACTGCATCAAAATAAACAACCAAATAATGAGATTCTAAACGACGCTTTAGCCATTTATGAACATTTGATTTACTCTCTTTCATTAAATAGCTGATTTGCTGTTTGCTATAATCTTTACCATATACATCCTCAAAAACAGAGCTGACTTGCTCGGTAGTCAGTCCCTTAGAATATAAACTAAAGATTAATTTACGACGTTCTTCATCTTCATCGCGTATAACGGCAAGAAGAGAAGGATAAAACATCCCACTACGTGTGCGAGGAACTTTTAAAACCAATTCTTTAGAATGTGCCATAGCTTTACAATAGCGATAGCCATTACCATATTCATCAGGATTCTCTTGCTGATGTAAAGAGCGCTCTGCTTTCATAAAAGCATTTAATGTTAAATTTAATAGCAAATTAGTTCCACCTTTATTTGCTAAATCAAATAAAATTTCCGAAATTTGTTCTTGTGTAAAGTTCATTTTTTGTTATTTTTTTTAGTTAATTTCAAATATAATCCTTAAATCCGCAACTAATTATCTAGAATTAAAAACAAAGCCTTGCAAATAAAATGTTGCAAGGCTTTGCAGTTTCAAAAAAAATCACTAAATTTGGTGATATTAATTTTAAAACAAACAAACATGGTAAAAATACAAAAAATTTCTAATACTTCAACACCTTTTGGAGGAATATTTTTAGTTAATGAAATGTTTAAGCAATGTGGTTTGTCCGAACTGATTGATAGAGAGCTTGGTAAGCGGAATTCAAATTTGGGCTATACATATAGCAATCTTATTCGCAATTTTTTTAATCTCATACTTAGTGGTGGCGAATGTGTTGAAGATATTCATCAGCATTTTCGTCCTACCTTAGAACAAATTCCAGACAATAAAGTGGCAAGTCCAGATACTTTTTTGCGTTTATTCAACGAGCTTGCTGTAAAAAACACTATTTATACGTCTTCCAATGGGAACTCCTATAATTTTAACACGAACAAAAAACTTAATGATTTAAACATAAAACTTTTACTTCTTACAGGTCAATTAGAAAAAGGTAAGTTTTATAATTTTGATTATGACAATCAAATTCTAGAACACGAAAAATGCGATGCTAAAAAAACTTACAAAAAAAACACAGGATATTTTCCTGGTGTAAGC
>Ga0208040_1003894_pt1 | contig 11730 bp, 6 predicted proteins | sample AD_UKC083_MetaG_FD_184431 | JGI IMG/M metagenome (GOLD analysis project Ga0208040, IMG submission 184431) | Active sludge microbial communities of municipal wastewater-treating anaerobic digesters from USA - AD_UKC083_MetaG (SPAdes) (version 2) | ecosystem: Engineered > Bioreactor > Anaerobic >... | reverse complement strand
CCTCTTCGCCAGGATATGCAGTTACTGTATCAACTACCCATGCGATAGAATCCTTAGGAACTACGATAGGTGTAGTTGTGATGATAGGTGTAGGTGTTGATGATGTTGTTGTCTCACCGGGCTGAACGGGACCACTTGTTGTGGTTGTTGTCTCGCCGGGCTGAACAGGACCACTTGTTGTGGTTGTTGTCTCACCAGGCTGAACAGGTCCACTTGTTGTGGTTGTTGTTGTAGTATCGGTGGGCTCATCAGTCTTACCGGGAATTACATAGATAGCACCATCAACAGGCATTACATACTTTGTGATGTCGTTGCCGTCCGCATCTGAAACGAACAGATCCTTGATGCTGATCGGGATAACTGTGCCGGGAGCTACATCCTCGCCTACCTTGTAAGTAAGGTCGATAACTACTGATCCGTCAGGAGCAACATGAGCTGTTCCTGTACCGTCTGCGAATACGAACTTGTATCCGTCAGCGCTGGGAACGATATCAGCACCGTAGCCTGACTTGTCGCCAGCCTTAACGAGCTCTACCTTTCCGTCGGGAGTTACCTTGAACTGTGCACCTGCGATAGCAAGGTTAGAACCGTTAGGATCCTTGACCTTGATAGATACCTTTACCTCTTCGCCAGGATATGCAGTTACTGTATCAACTACCCATGCGATAGAATCCTTAGGAACTACGATAGGTGTAGTTGTGATGATAGGTGTAGGTGTTGATGATGTTGTTGTCTCACCGGGCTGAACAGGACCACTTGTTGTGGTTGTTGTCTCGCCGGGCTGAACGGGTCCGCTTGTTGTGGTTGTTGTCTCACCGGGCTGAACAGGTCCACTTGTTGTGGTTGTTGTCTCACCGGGCTGAACAGGTCCACTTGTTGTGGTTGTTGTCTCACCGGGCTGAACGGGTCCACTTGTTGTGGTTGTTGTCTCACCGGGCTGAACGGGTCCACTTGTTGTGGTTGTTGTCTCGCCGGGCTGAACAGGTCCACTTGTTGTGGTGGTTGTCTCGCCGGGCTGAACAGGACCACTTGTTGTTGTGGTTGTCTCACCAGGCTGAACAGGACCACTTGTTGTTGTGGTTGTCTCACCGGGCTGAACAGGTCCACTTGTTGTGGTTGTTGTCTCACCGGGCTCTACAGGACCACTTGTTGTTGTGGTTGTAGATGTGGTTGTAGATGTTGTTGTGGTGGTTGATGTGACATCAGGATTTGCAACGATGACCGCACCATTTACACCAATGATAAGATCTGTGATATCCTTGCCGTTTGTATCGAAGATCTTGAGTGTTCCGTCTACAAACTCAACGGGATATCTTCCGGGAGCTGTGCCCTCGGGAACTGTGTAAGTAAGAATAGCTACGTTGTCGCCGTCATTTGCAGCAGCCTGAACGCCTGCAGCATTAGCGAAGTCGAACTTCTTCTTGAGGGGGTTAGCTGTGATGGAAGCACCATAAGCATCTGAACCCTCGATGTTGAAGTAGTTGACACCCTCACGGTTCTGGATATCGAACTGTGCGCCTGCGATAGCAAGCTTTGTGCCTTCCTTGTCAACGACCTTGATGGGAAGCTTGACTGTCTCGCCGGGGAAAGCTGTAACTGTAGCGATCTGCCACATGATACCGCCCTCGGGAGCTGTAACTGTTGTAGTTGTTGTTGTGGTTGTAGGACCGGGTGTTGTAATAGTTACTACGTCAACTACTTCGATCCAACCGTCTGTGAATGTAACATTGGAAGTAATGTCAGAGCCGTTTGTATCGCTTACAAACTGCTTGCTCCATGTTACAGGATACTGACCCTTAGGGCAATCAACAGGAACTGTGAAGATCAGACTTGCGATCTTGTCGCCATCATAAGCCGGCTTTCCTTCACCGTCAGCACTTGCGAATGCGAAGTGCATCTTGTCATCGTTCTTGATGAGTGAGTTGCCATAAGGAGTACCACTGGCCGACTTATAAGCTGTAGGAGCTGTACCCTTGATATCAAACTGTGCGCCTGATACTCTGAGGTCGCTGTCGCCCTTAACGTAAACGTCAAGAGCTACTGTTGCACCGCGCTCAGCCTGTACCTTGGGGATAACCCACTCAGCTGTGCCGTCAACAGAACCTACTGTGATAGAACCGTCCTCGAAGATAACATTGCTTGTGATGTTTCTTCCGTCGGTGTCACTTACGAATGCGTCAGACCACTTAACGGGATACTTTCCGTCAGCGCAGTCTGCGGGAACTGTGAAAGTAAGTGTGAAGATTGTAGCGCCGTCAGCTGCTGCTACGCCTGAACCTGCTGCGTTGCCGAAAGCAAATGACTGCTTAGCATCGTTAGCTGTTACAGGAGCACCGTAAGCTGTGCCGTCTGCGATCTTGGAATACTTGACTGTGTCAGCATTGATCTTGAACTGTGCGCCTGCTACAGGAACTGCAGCCTTTGCAGAGTCATCAACTACAGCCTTGAGGGTAACTGTCTCACCCTTGTTAGCCTTGACATTGTCGAGAACCCACTTTACCTTACCTTCAACAGTGGGAGTATTCTTGACAGTGATAGAACCGTCAACGAAAGTTACGTTAGAGGTAATGTTCTTACCGTCTGTATCACTTACAAAGCCGTTAGCCCACTTTACAGGGTATGTACCCTCTGCGCAGGTTGAAGGAACCTTGAAAGTGAAAGATGCGATTGTAGCGTTGTCAGAAGCAATTACACCGACACCTGTTGCGTTGCCGAATGCAAACGACTTCTTGTCATCGTTAGCAACAACGGGAGATAAATAAGCTCCTCCGCTTGTTACTGAGCTGTATTCTACAGCGGAATCGTTTTCGATCTTGAACTGACCGCCTGCTACTGATAATGCAGCATTGTCGGGAGCGCTGACAGTTGCCTTGAGAGTTACGATCTCTCCGGGAGCTGCTGTCACCTTGTCCAGGACCCAACTGATCTTACCGTCTGCGGGAGCCTTCTTTACGATGATGGCGCCGTCGGTAAATGTAACCTTTTCAGTGATGTTGTTACCGTCTGTATCACTTGCAAACGGCTCAGACCACTTTACGGCATATGTGCCTTCTGCACAGTCTGCGGGAACAGTGTAAGCTACTGTGACAACAACTGAGTCGTCATCAGCAACGATACCTCTTCCTGCACCCTGACCGAAAGCAAACTTGCCTTTGTTATAGACAATACTTGAACCGTAAGCATCGCCGTCAGTCTTTGAACTGAAGCTTACGGGAGCTGCTGCATCGAGCTTGAACTGCGCACCTGCAACTGCGAGACTCGAACTCTTGACTACTACGGGCATTGTGACCGTCTGGCCTGGAGCTGCAGTTACTGTTGGGATGAGCCATTCTACTTTACCGTCAGCAGCGGTTCTATTAGCAGAAACATCCAGTACTTCGCCCATACTAACGTTAGGCTGCGCAGCAGATACACTGCCGGCAGCACTAACTGACGAAGCAAATGCACCTGCCATGAGCGTTAAGCTCATGGCAACGGATGTAACTGCTGAAAGCAGTTTCTTCATCAGTGCATTTCCTTTCCGAGCGATTTTGCTCTATTTAATTAGTACGTACCTGTACTCTCCTTACTGAGGAAGAGTTACAAGCTCAACGATAGCCTTGAGGATTGTTTCTGAGTCAGCAGCTGTGAGCTGAACCTTTGCAGGATCTACTGCAGCGCAGGACTTGTCCTGAGGATCCTTAACGTCGCCGTTAACCTTACCCTGAGCTGTGATGTTAGCGTAAGTAGGATCTGCGAGGAATCTGTTAAGAACTACTACGTCAGCAACGTTAACTGTACCGTCGCAGTTTACATCGCCCCATGTAGGCTTGAGGTTCTGACCGAGTGTTACAGGAGCTGTTGTAGTTGTTGTGCCGGGATCAACAGGAGCTATTATTATAGATGTAGTTGTTGTTGTAGGAGGTGTAGTTGTTGTTGTAGTTGTTCCGGGAGTAGGCTCTGTGCCAACTGTAAGTGTAAGAGGAGTTACAGATGTTGTATACTTGTCACCTGAACCGCCTTCCTTGAATACGTGGAGCTCATCAGCAACGAGGTCGATTACGAACTTGTCGCCATTCTTAGCTGTCTCGGGGATCTTGATCTGGATCTGTGAAGCAGCTGCGCCGTTTGTTACAGCAACAGGCTCACCGGTTGTATCGCCAACAGACATGATGCTTACACGAGCCTCAGCAGGGTTAGTGTTGAGAGTCATATCAGCAAGAGCCTTAGACTTCTGACCCATCTTTACGAGCTCAACGCCGCCCAGGTCATACTGTGCATCGAAACCAGCACAAGTATTGTTGCCAGCGTCAACTACGAGGCTGAGAGTCATTGTGTCGCCAGCCTTAGCGCCTGTTACGCTTGAAGCGCCTTCAGCATTAACGAGCTTGAAGTTGAAGTCCTTGTCGCCAGGTGTAACAACAGGAGTTGTTGTGGTTGTTGTAATCTGAGGAGTAGGAGGTGCTGTAGTAGTAGTAGTTACTGTACCGGGCTCGCTTCCCTCAACTACGATTGTGAGGCCCTCTGTCTTAAGGTTGCTGTCTTCCTTAGTATACTTACGTGAAGCCTCGCCGTCCTTCTTCTTTGCTTCGATCATAGGAGTCATAACTGTGATCTTCTCGTCGGGATCAGTATCATAGTTCATGATATCAACGTGGTATGTACCAGCTGCAATGTCAGAAGCCAGTGTGATATCGAATACATAGAGAGGATATGCTGTAGATGTAGAACCAGCCCAAGCATAATCTCTACCGTCGCTCATCCATGAAAGACCGAGGAAGTAGTTATCTGTACCAGCAGACTTCTGGAAGGGCTCACAACCGAACTGATAACGTCCGGGAGCGATATAGCCGTCCATATCGTCCATGATACCGCCGAATGTGATGTAACGGTCTGTGCTGCCTGAACCGGTAGCAAGAGTTACGTTCTTAGCATATAAATAGTACTTATCTGTGGGGCTTGCTACTGCGAAAGCGATCTTGGAAGTATCACAAGTAATATTTACTGAGAGTGATCCAGTATCGTTGTTAGTAGCTTCCTCAAGGTACATAGCAGCAGGGATCTTGTATCCATCTGCGCCGATATCAGACTTCTTAACGGTTATTGTGGAAGAACCGCTTGCCATATCAGGCTTTGTCTCATCATATGTTTTAACATAAAATCCCTTGGTTGCATCTGCAGCGCCTACAGACATAGGAGCTACTGCGCTAACCATTGTTGCAGCCATACACAGTGATGTGACTGCAGAAATTAACTTTTTCATTTGTAATAATTCCTTTCTTTAGGTTTTTACGCCTATTAATAAAACATAAATTGGGTTTGTATTCCTTTGCAAGGGGGACAAATCAGATAATCTCGGATCAAAGTTCTGTGATACTGTGGAGCAGATATTTCTGGATCTTGAGAGCATCGTTGGATGTAAGACCCTGTGTGTCCTTATCTACATCGCCGTTAGCCTTGCCCTGTTCTGTAAGGTGCTTTTCAGCTGAACCATTAAGACCATATTTATCGGGGTTAGCGAGACTCTGCATGATAAGGATAGCATCTGCAAGCTCTACTTTTCCATCACAGTTAGTATTGCCCTTAACAACATTTGTAATGGGCTGTGTAGTAGGATCACTACCGATATTAACTGCTCCGTCGGTCACCTTGACATCGAGCTTGACGGGCTTGCCGTTTGACTCGTAGCCACAGCCGATCTTTCCGTTTACCTGCTTAGAGCCAGAGTATGTCTCACGATCAATAGGCTTGATCGAAAGAGCTGACTTTGTACCTTCCTTGGCGTTGCTTGAAACAGTGCCCTTGATGGTACAGAATACTCCGTCGCCCTTGAGCCAGTAAGAAGAATCCTCGGCAGCAGTAGACCAGATCAGGTTGATCGTACCCTCTTTGCTGTTGATAGAGCTCTCATAAAGATCGCTGAGTGAAGCTGAAAGATCAGCTGACTGAGGTATCTTTGTAACAAGCGCTCCTGCGTCAACGGAAGTGATTGTGAGTACGCTGCTGTCATATGCAACAGCAAAATCGATTGCCTGAATGCCGGAAGATGGAATATCAGCTAACGATACGTCCACCGAGAAAGTCTCACCAGCCTTTGCAGATGTTGTGCCAGCGTTTATCTGCACTGTTTCGCCGGCAGCTGCAGCAGGCATAAGTGAGCAGACTGAAAGTGAAAGCATCGTAGCAGCGATAGCTCCGACGACTACCTTTTTTGTCTTCATTATTTTTTCCTCCTTCTTCAATAATGTTATATAACAAAGGAACGGGGTGCCCCTTTAATTATATCGTGTCTTAATGCAGCGGATACATTGTTCCGCCCTCCCTGCAAAACCGTATCACCGATAACGAATGAAAGCCATGCAAAGCGGTCGGCGCGATGCCGCTGCTCAGTCATACAGACGAGGCTTAAGCTGTCCGAGCTGCGGTTTTCGGCGGATCACCTTCCGATCCGGCGTTTGTTCACGCCGCTCTGAAGCTCCCCTCTGCCGTCAGCCTGCGACTGAAAACTACGCTCTGCAGGCAGTGGTTTTGTCGTAAGACGCATCACACTGCCGTGATGAGATACTTAATCCCAAATCTATATTTATTCATGATTTCATTATATATCAGGTCTAAAAAAAAGTAAATAGGTTCATACTGTTTTTGGTATTTTACCTAAACAGGAAAAGTATTTTTTGCACGGTTTGCACAATGATGATTTTCCAGAAAAACCACAGTCAAACGGGTTTTCTGAACCAAAAATGAATTTATCAAATTATTTGTCCAACGCACGGAATTCAGCAGGTATCTGCTCCTCGATTATGCGGTTGATAACATCCCATCCGAACTCCGTATAGGTGCCCTGGGGGATCGCATAGGGAAGACCGTGTTTAGCCGCAAGCTCGGGCGAATACTTGCTGTAGGGATAGACCTTCATATTTGAGAATTCGCCTTCGTAGTGGACAATGGTGGGTATGCATTTCACGTTTTCGAGTCTCAGCTCGTTGGTCTCGCCGTCGATGACTATATCAAAGTCGGGGAGCTCTCCCACAACATTGAAGTTGTCGGTCTGGGCACAGATGAAGTTACCCATGCAGTAATAAACGAAGCCCTTTGTGCCGTCGTCGCGGGTTATCCATTCCATAGTCTCCGCTGTATGCGTATGGCAGCCGAGTATCACATCGGCGCCCCAGTTCACCATTTTATTTGCCAGCTCTATTCTGTCCTCGGTGACAACGGTGGTATCGTCCTGGCCCCAGTGGGCTGAAACGATGACAGCGTCTGCCATTTCCTTGGCTTCCTTGATCTGGCGTTCAATGACGTCCTCCTCGTCATTCTTTATGACTCTGAGAGGAACATCGTCAAGCTGCGCGTCAAAGCCGTTGATATGGTGGCAATATGCCAGGAATGCGATCTTGACGCCGTTGACCTCTCTGATACGGATATTGTTTGCGTCCTCCTCGTTGAGGTAGGCGCCCAGCACCGTAAGGTCATTTTCCTTTGCCTTCTGGTTCCAGAAGTTTATAGACTCCTCAAGTCCGTCGGTCCCCATGTCAAGCAGGTGGTTGTTAGCCATCGTAATGACATCGAAGCCGCAGTCTATGACCGCATCGGCTACCTCCGGGGGAGAATTGAACAGGAGCACACCGCCCTCGGCACCGCGTACAGGATTGCTCTGTGAGATAACGGTCTCCTGATTGATGATAGCAACATCTGCGTCCTCTATGAGGTACTTGACCTCGGAATACATAGGCTTGAAATCGTAGCCGTTGCCGCCTGCGAGAGCCTCTGCGTTCTTGAATACGGAATAATGTATGAGGTTATCGCCCGCTGCGATCACATGGACCACCTTGTCGGGCGGGAGCGTGGTAGGCTCCTCGGTAGTTTCCTCGGGAAGTGTTGTTTCTGCTTCTGATGATGTCTGCGCACCGGTGTCAGCCTTTCCGACTGCTTTGCCCATAGCACAGCTCACTCCGCACACAGCAAGAACTGTTACGATTGCGAGCGCACCGATAGCGCGTCCTTTTCTCAATTTCATAAATACTCCTTTGTGAAAGGGCATAAAATCCCTGAAAATATGCCTCTTTCTAAAATCATTATATCACATTATTTTTCATTTGGCAATTACAAATTGTATCAAACTTAAATGAATTTACAACGCGTTTTATATCCATAAAGATTAAATTTCAGCTGCAAATGGCGTATTTACAGCAAATTCTCACCTCCAACTTTATTCTGTTCCAATATTTGTTTATTCATACGAAGTTTTTCAAAAATTATTGTGCAAGCTGACAGTTTTAAGCTTTTTTGTCCCATATGTATACATTGCAATTACATATTGTTAATTTCACGGCTTTTCTGAAGCTCCATGAACTCCTCCGCCAGAGCCTCTGCTTCTGCATAGCTGGAAAGCTGATAACACCTGCCGCGGAACTTGGCTGAACCGTAGTAACCGTTCATATACCAGGCGGCGTGCTTGCGGGCTTCGTGCATAGCCAGCTCCTCACACTTGCCGCTGAGCTCAAGTATGAGCCTGATGTGCTCAAGCAAGACGCTCATCTTCTCGTCCAGTGAGGGCGGTATGTATTCCTCCCCCTTCAGGGCTGCCTCTGTCTCACGGAATATGAAAGGATTGCCGTAGCTGCCCCTGCCTATCATGACAAGGTCACAGCCCGTCTCCTCGTACATCGCCTTGCATGAGGCTCCGTCGGTGACGTCTCCGTTGCCTATAACGGGGACGCTTACAGCCGCCTTGACCGCTCTGATGATGCTGCTGTCAGACTCGCCGCTGTAGAACATATCCCTTGTACGCCCGTGTACTGCTATGGCAGCCGCACCTGCGCTCTCCAGTGCCTTTGCCATTTCGGGAGCGTTTATGCTGTCGGAGTTCCAGCCGCTGCGTATCTTCACGGTAACGGGAACGTCTCCCGCAGCCTTCACCGCAGCCTCTGTTATGGAAGCCGCCAGCTTCACGTCCTTCATCAGCGCCGAGCCTGCTCCCGTGCCCACTACCTTTGGGACGGGACAGCCCATGTTGATATCGATGATGTCGGGGCGGTACTCAAGGACGATCTTCACAGCCTCCGCCATGAAGTCGGGCTCGCTGCCGAAAAGCTGCACCGCCATGGAGCGCTCCTCGTCGGTGACCGTACACAGCTCCGCAGTCTTGCGGTCGCTGTAGCATATTCCCTTTGCGGAGACCATTTCGCTGACAACATAGGCAGCTCCGTACCTTTTGCACATGAGCCTGTATGCCCTGTCCGCAACTCCTGCCATGGGAGCCAGTGCGGCAGTCCTCGGGATAGTCACCCTTCCTATTTTAATAGTATCACTCATCAGTATTCTCCGCCGGCTTGTCCTTGTTTTTGAATACAAAGACCTTGCTGAGGACGTAGTTTGCTATGAAGATGAACACCTGGCTGAGGAAGGTGATGATAGTCTTGTTCACGCCAAGCCAGTCACAGCAGATGAGGAATATAGCCTCCTCCATGACAAGGGTGGCAAATCTTGCACCGAAGAATGAGGTGAAGACCTTCCAGAACTCCTTCGCCGTGGTGGTCTCGTTCTTGAATACGTACTTCTTGTTGGTGAAGAAAGCAAAGGTAACCGCGCATATCCATGAGAATACAACGCCTGCGGTGCTCTCCCACTTGGGCTCGCCGGGAACAAGCACAAATATCAGCAGCTTGGTCACTATGGACACCGCTGTGGTAAGTACGCCGAAAACCAGGTACAGCCATTTCTCCTCATATTTGTAATATATCTTTTGCAGCGGTTTCGGAAGTATGGAAACGCACCACTTTATGAATTTTTCCATTATATCTGTCCTTTCAGAAATTCAATCGCCTTTATATAATAGCAGTTTACGGACAGAATTTCAAGTCTTTTCATGTGATTTTCATGGAATATCCCACTTTTTTCGTAAAAAAGTCCACTGTCGCTTCACTATAAACAAACGATATAAACAGCAAAAAGCGAACAGTTTTCAGCGAGATTTTACATTTTGGAGATTTGTAGCCCCGTTACGAAGGCCAAATTTATGCAATTCGGCAATAAAAATCAACTGCATATACTTGAAGTAAATTTATTTGTTAATATTACACTAAAAAACCGGCAGTTTTTTGTGCCAAATCCGAATTGTAAAAACTTGCAAAATATGCTATAATACATATCGGAATGTATTTGATGTATTCCATAGTGTGTTCAATTAAATAAAGCTCTGTTTTCATTCCACGGCTAACCCCTGCGGAATATAAAAGGCTCCCCTTTTCGGGGAGCTTTTTTATTTCTCATGTACATTTTTTCCTGTCATGTGCTCTATGGTAAGAGCTATCATCTGCACGCGGCTGAATGCCCTTTCTATCTCGGTGTCAACTTCCTCGACTGTGGGGTAATACTTCAGTCCAAGCCTTTTGGCGGCGTCCAGGGCGGTCTCCTTGTCTGTCACCAGCTCAGCACGTCCGAAAACAATAACGCTGGTGAAGTACCAGGACCAGTCCTCCTTCTGACAGCCGTCATTCAGTACCGTGAAGCAGACCTTGTCACAGGACTTTATAGCGTCCAGCTTGTGCCCCGCCTTGGCACAGTGGAAATATATTTTCCCGTCGGCGTCGTTGTATACGAAGTCCATGGGAACTCCGTAGGGATAGCCCTCATCGCCAATAACGGAAAGCACTCCCCTCTTTGCAAGGTGGAGTATCTCAAAGCACTCTCTTTCGGAGACTGCCTGCTTGTATCTTCTCATGTCTCTGAACATATTATCAGCTCCTTTATTTTGCGAAAAACCAATGATGTTATTTATGCCTGTTGATACAATAAAGGGCTGCCGCACTGCGACAGCCCTTATATTTGCAAGTTACCCTATCTTACGATAATTACTTGTTGAGGTTAGCCTCGATAACGTCGAGCTCATCGTAGAGAGCCTGAGGAATGTTTCCACCCTTAGCCTTGATGTCCTCGTCGTAGTATCTTCTCATCTCAGCGATCTCCTTCTTCCACTCTTCCTTATCAACTGTAAGGAGCATCTTGAGTGCGTCGGGAGTTACCTCGTCCTCGATTCCCTTGAGGTTGATGTCCTCAGCCTTGGGAAGGAATCCGATAGGAGTCTCAACAGCGTCAACCTCGCCCTCAACTCTCTTGATGATCCAGTCGAGAACTCTCATGTTGTCGCCGAAACCGGGCCAGAGGAAGTTGCCCTCGTCGTCTGTTCTGAACCAGTTTACGTTGAAGATCTTAGGAGCCTTGCTGCCAAGTCTTGCGCCCATTTCCAGCCAGTGTGCCCAGTAGTCGCCTACGTTGTAGCCGATGAAGGGCTTCATAGCCATAGGATCGTGACGGAGCACGCCTACTGCACCTGTTGCAGCAGCAGTTGTCTCGGAAGAAACAGCTGATCCGATGTATGTACCGTGTGTCCAGTCGAATGACTGATATACCAGAGGAGCAGTTGTTGCACGTCTGCCGCCGAAGATGATAGCGGAGATCGGAACGCCCTCGGGATTGTTGAACTCAGGTGAGATGCAGGGGCAGTTCTTAGCAGGAGCTGTAAATCTTGAGTTGGGGTGAGCAAGCTTGTTGCCTGCTGCTGTATAAGCCTCGCCGTCTACCTTCTCGCCCTTCCACTCTGTAGCGTCCTTGGGAGGATTCTCTGTGAGCTTCTCCCACCAGGGAGTATTGTCGCTGTTATCGAGAGCTACGTTTGTGAAGATAGCGCCGTTCTTTGTACAAGCAAGAGCGTTGTAGTTGGACTTAGCGTTTGTTCCGGGAGCAACGCCG
>Ga0208040_1003893_pt1 | contig 11733 bp, 7 predicted proteins | sample AD_UKC083_MetaG_FD_184431 | JGI IMG/M metagenome (GOLD analysis project Ga0208040, IMG submission 184431) | Active sludge microbial communities of municipal wastewater-treating anaerobic digesters from USA - AD_UKC083_MetaG (SPAdes) (version 2) | ecosystem: Engineered > Bioreactor > Anaerobic >... | reverse complement strand
CCCTGCCGGGCAGCGCGGGCGCTACCGTTGCCAGGCGAAGAGAAGGCGGTTGGTGGTGCTTACGGCCCAGAGGTTCAGGGGCCAGACCGTCGTTCCATACTTCATATAGCGCACGCTGCCATCCGCGTAAGTGAAGTTGGCGCCCCCGGAATAGACGCTCTTTTGGCTGGCGGAGTGGCAGGCCTGCTCGACGGAGTCGAGGTCATTGCCGTGGTCTTCGCAAAGGTCCATGAAGTAGTGCGCCACGGAATTCTTCTTTTCGCCGAAGACAATCGTTTCCGCGGGGTAAATCACGGCGGCCTCGCGCATGGCGCTGGCGGCATTTAACGCGGTGCCGAAGTAATCATTCCACCCATTGATGAGGTAGCTGCGGTTGGCCCGGTCCGCCGCCAACTGCGCCGCAAAATCCGTCTGCGGCGGCCCGCGGCGCCGGTCGGACAGGCAGAGCAGGATGTTGGTGGACTGGTAGTATTCGAGCAATGCCGCGGGCCAGTAGCCGGCCAGCGCGCGCATGGGGTAACGGCCGTTGCTGTCGTCGGCATACATCCGGATGGCATATCCCAGTTGTTTGAGATGATTGGCGCATTTGACGCGCAGGGACGCCTCCCGGGCCCGGGCCAATGCCGGCAGGAGCAGGCTGGCCAGGAGGCCAATGATTGCCAGAACGACCAGCAGCTCGATCAGCGTAAACGCCCGCCCCCCCTCCCGGCGAAAGCCGGGCGGTGAGGCCACCGGCTGCTTCCGGAAGCCGCCGGATTGCGGGCCGTAAAGAATTCCAGTCATACGCTTGCTGCAATTCGGGCCACAAGACTACACTGCGTCATGCCTGCAGTCCATACTAAAATGCCGGCGGGAAAATCCTCTTTCCGCGCCCGCATCCCCGCCCTGAGCCGGCGCGTCCCCCCGCTTCCCCATGCCTGACCCGAACAACCCGCCGTCCCCCGGCCCGCTGCGGAGCTTTCTGGGCAAGTTCACCGTGCTCTTTGGCGCGGTGCGCGAGTTATGGATCGTGTTTGCCATCGTGCTGTTCAGCAACCTGGCCTACCGGGTGGTGAACTTCACCTTGCGGCTTTGGCTCTCCTCGGACCTGGGCTACAACGACGTCCAGTCGGGCCTGGTGGTGCTGCTGTGGTCGGCGGGGCTGACGCTCTGCATCGTGCTGGTCGGATCGCTGACCGACGCGCTGGGGTTGCGCAAGACGTTCCTGCTCGGTTTCGCGCTTTGCATCATCTCGCGCGTCTTCATCACGTTTACCACGGTCAAGTGGCTGGCGCTGGGGGTCGGCCTGACCGTGCTGGCGCTCGGGGAGGGCATGGGCGCGCCGGTGACCATCGCCGCCCTGCGGCGCTACACCACCACGGCGCAACGTTCCATCGCCTTCTCCATCTTCTACGCCATTATGAACGCGGGATTCCTCATCGGCGTCCTGATTTTCGATGCCCTGCGCGCGAAGCTGGGGGAGCATGACGGCTTCACTTTGCCCGGGCTCGGCATGCAGCTCAGCACCTACCGCGCCATTCTGCTGGCCAGCCTGGCGCTGTCCATCCCCAGCTTCCTGATCATCTACTTCTGGCTCCGTGAAGGGGTCGAAGCCACGGATCAAGGGGTTGTCATCACGCCGGAGCAGGTGAAATATCCCGGCCAGAATGCCTTGCGGGTGCTCCGGTTGACGATCGGCGATACCGCGCGCGATACGGCCCGCATCTTCGCCGGCCTGTGGCGGCAGACCGGCTTTTACAAGTTCCTGGCCTTTCTGTCGCTGGCCGTGTTTATCAAGATGATTTTCGTGCATATGGATTACACCTACCCGACCTTCGGCATTCGCGAACTGGGCGAGGGCGCGCCCGTCGGGCATCTCTACGGGCTGAACAATATCCTGATTGTGTTTCTGGCGCCGTTGGTGGGGGTGCTCACGCAGCGGATCTCGGCCTATCGCATGGTTATTTTCGGCAGCTTCATTGCGGCGGCGTCGGTTTTCATCATGGCCGTCCCGCCCCAATGGTTCCGGCCGCTGGCCGACGGCTGGTTCGGCCACGGCATCGCCCATGTTTGGCTGGGCCTGAGCGGCACGGTCAACCCCTACTACGTGATGATTTTCCTCTTTGTCCTGTTCCTCTCCATCGGCGAGTCCTTCTACTCGCCGCGGCTTTATGAATACACCGCGGCCATCGCGCCCAAGGGTCAGGAAGCCTCCTACATGGCCATGTCCTCGCTGCCGTTTTTCCTGGCGAAAATCGGGGTGGGGCCGCTCTCCGGCGTATTGCTCGACCGGTTCTGCCCGGCCACCGGCCCCCGCCACTCGGGAACGCTCTGGCTCATCATTGGCTTGAGCACCCTGATTGCTCCCGTGGGCCTGTTCGTGTTCCAACGCTTCATCCGCGTTCACGAAGCCGGCCGCGACGATTGAACGCCCGCGAGTATGAACCGCCAGAAAGCATGGGTTGGGCAGGGGGAATCGGCGGCGCCCGGCGGGAACTGGGATCATGCGTGAGATGGGCTCGAGCGTCCGGCTGAGGATTGTCGTGCGCGGCGCGGTGCAGGGCGTCGGCTTCCGGCCGTTCATCTACCGGCTGGCCGTGGAGAGCGGCCTGGCCGGCTGGGTCAGCAACTCAGCCCAGGGCGTGTTCATTGAAGTCGAGGGCCCCCGCGCCGCGTTGGAGAAGTTCCGGTTGCGTCTCCCGGCGGAAAAGCCGCCGCGCAGTTCAATCCAAAGTCTCGAGGCGGCCTGGCTTGACCCGGCCGGCTATGCCGGGTTTGCCATCCGCCCCAGCGACCCCGGCGGCGCCCGGACGGCGCTGGTGCTCCCGGACATTGCCACCTGCGCTGATTGCCGGGCTGAAATCTTTGACCCGCGCAACCGCCGCTATGGCTACCCCTTCACCAACTGCACCCATTGCGGCCCGCGGTTCAGCATCCTCGAATCGCTGCCGTACGACCGCCCGAATACCTCCATGAAGGCGTTCGTCATGTGCCCGCAATGCCAGGCCGAATACGACGATCCGCGCGACCGCCGGTTCCACGCCCAGCCCAACGCCTGCCCCGCCTGCGGCCCGCGGCTCGAATTGTGGGACCGGAGCGGAAAACCGCTGCCCGCCGCAACCGCGCCCGCGGGCGCGCCCATCGCCGCGGCGGCGGAGGCCTTGCGCCAGGGCCGAATCGTCGCCGTCAAGGGCCTCGGCGGCTTTCTGCTGATGGTCGCGGCGCACAATGAAGACGCCGTTTGCCGCCTGCGGGCATTGAAGCACCGTGAGGAAAAGCCTTTCGCGCTTATGTTCCCGTCGCTGGCGGCCATCCGGGCGGAGTGCGAGGTCTCACCGCTCGAGGAACGGCTCCTGCAATCTCCCGAAGCCCCCATCGTCCTGCTCCGCCGCGCCCGCGCTCCCCGCCCCGCGCCTTCCGCCCTTCCCCTCGCCCCCTCGCTCGCCCCCCACAATCCCAATCTCGGCGTAATGCTCCCCTACGCCCCGCAGTATCATCTGCTGCTTGCCGCCCTCGGCTTTCCCGTCGTGGCCACCAGCGGCAACCTGAGCGATGAGCCCATCTGCACCGACGAATACGAGGCCCTGGACCGCCTTGGCGGCATCGCCGATCTCTTTCTGGTCCATAACCGCCCCATCGTCCGGCATGTGGACGATTCCATCGTGCGCCTGATGTCGGGGCGCGAACTGGTTCTGCGCCGCGCCCGCGGCTATGCCCCGCTGCCCATTCAACTCCCGGTCTCCCTGGGCGGTCCGCGATCGGCTCCGGGCCATTCCGTGCTGGCGGTCGGCGCGCATCTCAAGAACGCCATCGCCCTGTCCGTCGGGCCGCAGGTCTTCATCGGCCAGCATATCGGCGACCTGGAAACCGACCTGGCCTTTGCGGCCTTTCGCCGCGTAATCGCCGACTTCCAGACCCTTTACGACGCGCGCCCATCCATCATCGCCGCCGACGCCCACCCCGATTATCTTTCCACCCAGTTCGCGCACGAACTCGCCGCCCGGGGCCGCCACGGCGAGGAGGCCCAAACCCCGCCCCCTCAACTCCTCACCGTTCAGCATCACCTCGCCCATGTATTTTCCTGCCTGGCGGAAAATGAACTCGCGCCGCCGGTGCTCGGGGTTTCCTGGGACGGCACCGGCTACGGCCTCGACGGCACCGTCTGGGGCGGCGAGTTTTTCCTCGTCACGGAAACCGCCTGCGCGCGCGCCGCGCATCTCCGCCCCTTCCGCCTGCCCGGCGGCGATTCCGCGGCTCGGGAACCGCGGCGCGCGGCCCTGGGCCTGCTGTATGAGGCGCTCGGCGAAGCCGCCTTTGCGCAGACCCACGCAGACCCACCTGGCCCCGCTGCGGGCTTTCACCCCCGCCGAACTGGCCCCGCTCAAAACCATGCTCGCCCGTCGAATCAACTCGCCGCTGACCTCGAGCGTCGGGCGCTTGTTCGACGCGGTGGCGGCGCTCACCGGCGGCCGCCAACGGGCGCACTACGAGGGCCAGGCGGCCATGGAACTGGAATTCGCCCTCCCCGACACCGCTTCCGCGGACGAAGCCTACGAACTGCCCATCCGCTCGGAACCCGAGGCCCGCTCCTCCTCGCGCGCGCCGCTCATCCTCGACTGGGCTCCCATGCTTGAAGCTATATTGGCCGACCTGGCCCGCGGCGTTCCCGTGAGCCAAATCTCCGCCCGCTTCCATCAGGGGCTGGTCGAGGCCATCATTGCCGTTGCCCGGCGGCTCGGTCAGCCGCGCGTGGTTCTCTCCGGCGGCTGTTTCCAGAACCGCTGCCTGACCGAACACGCCGTGCGCCGTTTGCGGGAGGCGGGCTTCCGTCCCTATTGGCATCAGCGCGTCCCGCCCAACGACGGCGGCCTCGCGCTGGGCCAGATCGTGGCCGCCCTGAGCCCGAACGCCCGCCTGCTGCCGTCCTGACCCGGCCGAATTCAGCGCCCCGCTCCGCGCGACATTGCCGGATTGCCGCCCCCGGTGTAGGTTGGGGGATAATGTGTCTGGCTATTCCAGGTAAAATTACCAGCATCAGCGGCGAAGACCCGCTGCTGCGCACCGGCAAAGTGGACTTCGGCGGCATTCTCAAAGAAGTCAACCTGGCCTACGTGCCCGAAGCCGTGATCGGCGATTACGTCATCGTCCACGTCGGCTTTGCGCTCAGCCGGGTGGACGAGGCGGAGGCCAAACAAATCTTCGAATACCTGCGCGAGATGCAGGAACTGGGCGACCTGCAGGAAGCCGGGGCGGGCGCCGCGCCGGCCCCGGCGCCGGGGCCATCGCCGCCATGAAATACCTCGATGAATACCGCGAGGCCGGCGGCACGCACCAGTTGGCGCGCGAATTGGCCCGCATCACGACGCGCCCCTGGCTGCTCATGGAGGTTTGCGGCGGCCAGACCCATGCAATCGTCAAGTTCGGCCTGGACGAGCTGCTGCCCCGGCAGGTCACGCTCCTGCACGGCCCCGGCTGCCCGGTCTGCGTCACCCCGCTCGAATTGATTGATAGCGCCCTCGAACTGGCCGCCCGGCCTGACGTTATTTTCTGTTCGTTCGGCGACATGCTGCGCGTGCCCGGCAGCACCACCGACCTGCTGGCCGTCAAAGCCGCGGGCGGCGATGTGCGAATCGTCTATTCCCCGCTCGATGCCGTAAAGCTGGCCGGGCAAAACCCCGCCCGGGAGGTTGTCTTCTTTGCCGTCGGCTTCGAGACCACCGCCCCCACCACGGCCATGGCGGTTTACCAGGCGGCCCGCCAGGGCCTTCGGAATTTCTCCCTGCTCGTCTCGCACGTGCTGGTGCCGCCCGCCATCGAGGCCATCCTGGACGCGCCCGACCGCCGCGTGCAGGGGTTTCTCGCCGCCGGCCATGTCTGCGCCGTCATGGGCTGGGAGGAATACCTCCCCCTCGCCGCAAAGTATCAGGTGCCCATCGTAGTCACCGGCTTCGAGCCGCTCGATATTCTGCAAGGCGTGCTGATGTGCGTGCGGCAGCTCGAGAGCGGGCGGGCCGAGGTCGAAAACCAATACCGCCGCGCCGTGCGCCAGGCCGGCAACTCCCCGGCGCAGCAGCTCATCCGCGAAGTCTTCCAGGTCACCCCGCGCAAATGGCGCGGCATTGGGGAAATCCCCCGCAGCGGCCTGGGCCTGCGCGACGCTTACGCCGCCTTCGACGCCGAGCGCAAGTTCGGCCTGGCGGGCCGCGGCGTGGCCGAACCCGCCGAATGTCAGAGCGGGTTGGTGCTGCAAGGCAAAATCAAGCCCCACGAATGCCCCGCCTTTGGCACCCGCTGCACCCCCGAACATCCTCTCGGCGCGACCATGGTCTCCTCCGAAGGCGCCTGCGCCGCCTACTACCGCTACCGCCGCGAACCATGACCACCCCGGCGAAGTTCACGCCCGCCTGCCCGTTTCCCATCCAGGACTATCCGCGCGTGCTGCTGGCGCACGGCGGCGGCGGCAAGCTCATGCACCAGCTCATCGGCAAGCTCTTCGTGCCCGCCTTTCGCAACTCCCTGCTCGAAGCGCAGCATGACGCCAGCGTGTTCGACCTCGCCGGCCAGCGCATCGCCTTCACCACCGATTCCTATGTCGTGCGCCCCCTTTTCTTTCCCGGCGGCGACCTCGGCTCGCTCGCGGTGCATGGCACGGTGAACGACCTCGCCATGGCCGGCGCGCGCCCGCGCTACCTCAGCGCCGCTTTCATCATCGAAGAGGGGCTGCCGATGGAGACCCTGTGGAAAATCACCGCCTCCATGCAGCAGGCCGCCCAGGCTGCCGGGGTCCAGATCATCACCGGCGATACCAAGGTTGTGGATAAAGGCAAGGGCGATGGCCTCTTTATCAATACCGCCGGGATTGGCATCCTGGAGCATTCGCTCCGTATCGCGCCCCAGAGCGTCCAGCCCGGCGACGCCATCCTCGTCAGCGGCGACGTCGGCCGGCACGGCATGGCAATCATGGCCGTGCGCGAGGGACTGGAGTTCGAGAGCGCCATCCGCAGCGACTCCGCCCCGGTCGCCGAGGCCGTCCTGCAACTCATTCAGGCCGGCCTCGAAATTCATTGCCTGCGCGACCTCACCCGCGGCGGTCTCACCAGTGTGCTCAATGAAATCGCCGAAGCCGCCCGCCTCACCCTCCAGGTCGAGGAAAAGCTCATTCCCGTCCGCGAAGACGTCCGCGCCGCCTGTGAGATTCTCGGGCTCGACCCGCTGCAAGTCGCCTGCGAAGGCCGCTTTGCCGTTTTTGTGCCGGAACGCGACGCCGCGCGCGCGCTGGAAATCCTGCGCGCGCATCCCGTCAGCGCCGGGGCAGCCCGGATTGGCCAGGCCTCCCCCCAATCCACCGCCCGCGTTCTCCTGCAAAGCGCCATCGGCGCCCGGCGCATCCTCGACATGTCCAGCGGCGAGCAATTGCCCCGCATTTGCTAGGCGCGGGGCGCGGCAAGCGGCTACTTTCCCAGCGGAACTGCGCCCGGCCGGCCGAAATTTTGGCGTTTGAGATTGACCCCCATCTGGTTCTATGCGCAGATGAAAGACCCCGAAAAGGGTCAGTGCAGAAGATGGCTAAAGCTTTGCCGAGAAACGGAAACGGGTCGCGCGCGTCACAGGTATCGAAGTACGACGCGCAAAACACGGCGCTGACAAAGACTTATGGCGCGCTGGCGGACCTGCGGCGCGAGCTGGGCGATTCAAGCGCGGTGGTCGCCGAACGGGAGAAATTGCTGCGGGTCTTCGCCGGCTGCGCGGATTCGCAACGGGCGTGGCTCCTGCTCGAGGATTACTTCGAAAAGCTCCGCCTGTCGCGCAAGGATTTCCCCAACTCCGACTGGTGGCCGCGCTTGCTGGCGGTGCAAGGGACGGCGCGCCTGGAGGAGCTGGCGTTCCTGTTTCTGCGCGCGCGGCGGCCGGTGCCCACGGAATTGAGTGTCTACGCCAACCGCGACCGGTTCGAGCGCCTCGAGCAGGCGGCGCGGGAGCAACAGTTGGTCCGCCACCTGGAGACCTGGCTTTTCCCGGAGCCCCCGGCGCACTTCGACGCGCCGCGGGCCTTTGTGCGGGCGATCTGCCATCCGCAACCCGACCCGGAGCAGCCCGCGTGCTGCCGGCTGGCGGTGGAATTGCGCCTGGCGCGCCCGCGCACCGGCGAGAAGGTCCGGACGCTGGGCGAAATCCTGGAACTGACCACGCGCGCCGCGCACGAGCAGGAGCTGTTCCCGCCCGGCGACTGGGAATTCATCCGGTGGCTGGCAGAAACCCATTCCCATCGCCGGAACGGCGAAACGCCCCTGGTGCTGTCAGACCTTGAACTGTTGCACTGGCTGGCGCGCTGGGGCCACACCGCCCGGCTCGAACTGGCTCTCGGCAAGGAACCGCCGCAGCCGCTCGAATTCCAGGGCGCCGTCGCCGAGCTGACGCCGCACCTGGAAAACGGCGGAGCGGGCCTGGCCTTTACCCACCGGCTGACCGTGCCCGGCGGGGGGATTTATCCGCTGAGCGAAGTGCGGTTCTTCAACCGCCACCCAACCCTGGCGCTGGCGGGGAGAACCTTCTACCTGCTGCGCTCCGCGCCGCCGCCGCCCGTGTTCGAGCTCTGGAATACCCAGCCGGCGCTGCCCCTGGCAAAGCTGAGCCACCGCCTGCTGCTGCACCTGCGCAAAACCCAGTCCCGCCAGGGCGTGGACTGGGAGCAACTCTGCCTCAGCCACGCGGCCAAACCGCAATTCCTGTTCGAACTGCTCGCCGAAACCGTGCGCCTGCAGTTGCGCGCCCGAAGCCAGCGCGACCAAAGCCTCTGGTTCTGGAACGGCCACGAATGGAAACGGCACGCCTCGAATCCCCCGCGCCCGGACGGCGCCCGGCCGGAACTGCTGGATGACCCGCGGCTGGAACCCGCGACGCAATGGCTGCGGCGGCTGGATTGGTTCACGCCCGAACCGGGCCTCTGGGTCGGCGACGCCAATGAGACCTTCCTGGGCCTGCTGGCCCGCGCCTGGGCCGACCGCCCGGCGGAGGCCGATTACCTGGGCAATCCCGGTTTCTCCCGCCTGTTCCTGGCGCCGCGCCAACTGCGCCCGCGGCTCGTGGTCAAAGGCAGCGGCATTGACTGGCTGGAGGTCTCCGCCGAATGGGAACAGGAGGGGCTGAAACTCACCGCCGCCGACTTGCAGCGGCTCCAGGCGGCCACCGGACGCTTCGTAAAACTGCCCGACGCCGGCTGGGTCGAACTGGACGCGGACGCGGTGCATTCGGCGCACGAGGCCATGGCCGACCTGGGCGTGGAAGGGCTGGCGGCGGCGCCCCAGCGCCTCGGCCTGGAGCAGGCGGCGCACCTGGGCGAAGACGGCTGGCGGCGCTTCTGTGATTCCGCCGCGGCCCGGGCCTTGCGCGAGCGCATCCGGAACTTCACCGGGCTGCCCGCCATGCCGCTGCCCGCCGCGGTGCGGGCGGAACTGCGGCCGTATCAGAAAGCGGGCTTTGATTTCCTCTGCCACCTTACCCGGCTCCGGCTGGGCGGCATCCTCGCGGACGACATGGGCCTGGGCAAGACGCTGCAAACGCTGGCGTGGCTGGCGTGGCTCAAAGACCAGCATCGGAAAGACCCCCAGCCGGCGCTGGTGATCTGCCCCGCCTCGGTGCTGCATAACTGGCGGCGCGAGGCGGAACGCTTCACCCCGCAACTCCGGGTGCTGGTGCTCGAAAGCGGCGCCGCCCGCCATAACTTGCGCCGGCAAGTCCCCCAATACGACCTCATCGTCACCAACTACGCCCTGCTGCGCCGCGACCTCGAGGAGCTGCAAAAGTTCGCCTTCCGGGCCATTGTCCTGGACGAAGCGCAATTCATCAAAAACCCGGAAGCCCAGGTCACCCAGTCCGTGAAGCAATTAAAAGCCGCCCATCGCCTGGCGCTGACCGGCACGCCGCTGGAGAATCGCCTGCTGGACCTGTGGAGCATCGTGGACTTCATCCAGCCGGGCTACCTCGGCCGCCAGGACCGCTTCACCGAAACCTACGAGCCGCGCGGCGAGGAGTCCGAGGCGGCGCAACGCATCGCGCGGCGCCGGTTGTCGGCCCGGCTGCGCCCGTTGCTGCTGCGCCGGCTCAAACAGCAGGTGGCGAAAGACCTGCCTGAACGCATCGAGCAGCGTCGCGACTGCCAACTGGGCGACGCGCAGCGCAAGCTTTACCTGGCCGAACTGCGCCGCAGCCGCGAGCTGGTGCTGAAAACCGTGGCCGAGCAGGGCCTCAACAAAAGCAAAATCCATGTGCTGGCCGCCCTCACCCGGCTGCGCCAGATTTGCTGCCACCCCCGGCTGGTGGGCAACGACGCCGCCTCCGGCAAGACCGAAACCCTGTTTGAACTGCTCGACGCGCTCTCCGCCGAAGGCCAGAAGGTGCTGCTGTTCAGCCAGTTTGTGCAGATGCTGCACCTGCTCGAAGCGGAATGCCGCCAGCGCCAGATTCCCACCCATAGCCTCACCGGCCAAACCCGGGACCGGGCCGCTGTCGTGAGCGCATTCCAAAACGACCCCCGCCCGGCGGTGTTTCTGCTCAGCCTGCGAGCGGCGGGCACCGGCCTGAACCTGACCACGGCCAGCTACGTCGTGCTCTACGATCCCTGGTGGAACCCGGCGGTCGAAGCCCAAGCCATTGATCGCTCCCACCGCATCGGCCAAACCCGCACCGTCAACGCCTACCGCCTGATCTCCCCCGGCACCGTCGAAGAAAAGATTTGGGAGCTGCAACAGCGCAAAGCCCGGACCATCGCCGACGTGCTCGGCGAAGAAGGCTTCGCCCGCAGCCTCTCCCAAACAGATCTGGAATACCTGTTCGCCGAAGCGTAAAGCCCGGATTCGACCCGGTCCGCCAACCTGAACACGCCAGAGATCCGCCCGGCGCCCGTCCCAAACGCCTGGTTTGGCCACGCCGCCAGGTGACTGTGGAGCGGGAATCCTGCCGCCTGCCGGTTCCAGCCCGTCGGCGCAACGATCCGGAACGCAGCTAGTGATCAGATTGCCCCGGAGCAGCCTGGTTCTGCTTGCGCGCTTTTACCCCAACTGATAGCATTCCACCCGTCTTCGAAAGATTGTGCCAAAGGTTAACAATCGCCTGCGGGGACGGTTGACTGCGGCTTGGCACGGGTGGCCCGGACTCAGCGCTGGAACCAACACGAATTGCGGAGCAGATGTGATGACTGAAACAACCAACCAGGGCGCAAACCTGGGATTCGAGTGCAAACTTTGGCGGGCGGCTGACGCGATGCGTTCCAACATGGACGCGGCCGAGTACAAGCACGTTGTCCTCGGCCTGATCTTCCTGAAGTACATCTCAGACGCCTTCGAAGAGCAGCACGCCAAGCAATATGGACGCGGCCGAGTACAAGCATGTCGTCCTCGGCCTGATCTTCCTGAAGTACATCTCAGACGCCTTCGAAGAGCAGCACGCCAAGCTCGATGCCGACCGCGCCAAGGGTGCCGACCCGGAAGATCGCGATGAGTATATTGCCCAGAACATCTTCTGGGTACCCCGGGAAGCTCGCTGGTCGAACCTCAAGGCCAACGCCAAGCAACCGGCCATCGGCAAGGTCGTGGACGACGCCATGCTCGCCATCGAGCGCGACAATCCGTCCCTCAAAGGCGTGCTGCCGAAGGATTACTCCCACCCGCGCCTCGACAAACAGCGCCTTGGACAGCTCATTGACCTCATTGGCAACATCGGCCTGGGCGACAAGGCCAACCGATCCAAGGATATCCT
>Ga0208040_1003890_pt1 | contig 11736 bp, 10 predicted proteins | sample AD_UKC083_MetaG_FD_184431 | JGI IMG/M metagenome (GOLD analysis project Ga0208040, IMG submission 184431) | Active sludge microbial communities of municipal wastewater-treating anaerobic digesters from USA - AD_UKC083_MetaG (SPAdes) (version 2) | ecosystem: Engineered > Bioreactor > Anaerobic >... | reverse complement strand
GAAGATAATCCAGCTGTGCCCTGGCTTTAGCGGCAGCGGCGCGCCTGATTCTCCAAATATGTTAATCGGGCTAAAGGGGTCCGCTGAGGACCAGGTGCCGTGAATGAGTTTGCCATCCCGCAGCAGCAGCGCCCTTTGGTTTGGGTCACCCTCGCGAAAATCGACATCGTACAACGATGGGTTGTATTCAATGTAGTTGGCAAACAGCACCAGCACATTCTCAAAGGCGATGCGGCTGCCGTCAGCGCGATCCGTTGACGGCACAATGCTGATGGCGCCTCCTTTGGCGAAATCCTGAAAGAGCACATACTGGTCGGAATCGCTGTCAAAGCGCCATTCCATAACCGAGAAATCCGCGTATTGGATGCTGAGAGTTTCCGCGTCCGCGTCCCAGTCCGTAAGGCGGGGGTTGAAAGTGAATCCCAACAAATCAATGGCTTGCGCAAGGCTTTTCTCTTCGCCAGAGTACTCCCTCAGGGCGGCGGTATTTACAAAAGTGTTCTCGCCGCTGGAATCGGTAAGGTTGCAGATGGCTGGGCAGGGGGCAAACCCGCGGGCAAAAGCTCTGTCAGGCAGCACTTCGGCAAAGATTTTTTCCACGGTGCTGTCGGCGCTGGCATAAGCCACAATGCCCTGATAGTGTTCCGCCAGGCGCGCGTCCACCATGCGCGCCGGGGCAAGCGGACCAACCCGCTCGGAATCGCTGCCGTGAAAGACAGCCGCCAAATGGTTCATCTGGTAGCCAATGTAGTATTCAAACACCAAATCCGCCTGGTTTAACCCGGCTGCCGGCCTGAGGCTTTGGGGCCAGTTTGGGATTTTAACGATTACAGGCCGTTCATCCAGCAAGGCTCTATCCTGGGCTGGCAGACCGGTGAGCGGATTTATCCCGGCGGCAGGAAGGTCCGCGGGCAGCGGCGTAGGCGTGTAGGTAGCATATTCCCAGGGGGTTGATGATGGGATGGGCGTGGGGGTCGCGGCGGCCGCGGCTTGGGTTTGGCGCTGCGCGGGGCCGGGGGTCGCGCTCACCTGGCGCAGGGCTGCGGGGGTTAGTTCGAGCTCCGTGTTTCCTCCAGCGCACGCCGATAAGAGCAAGGATAGAGCTATGAGGAGTGAATAGCTTTGGATGAGTCTGGCAGCGGGTACTCTCATAAATCGATTTTAGCATGTTCCTGAGCGCCGTGCAGAGGGGAAAGAATAACCGCAAAAATGAGGCCGGAGAATCGCTATGTTACTGTTTCTCGCAAAAGGCGCAAGAGATAAAACGAGGCGAATTTACCACGCCCAAGTTTATTTTTTGCTGGCGTTGCTTAGTTTTTTTGGGGACCCCTAAAGCAATGAAGGGCACTTGCTGTGAAAACATTTACCGGACGTTAACCTTGTTTTGAAGGGTTTTTAAAATGTTTCAATTACGATTATAGTGACAGTAAAACGGACTAAAAAAGGAGATTGAATGAAAAAACTTGGTATAGTAACCGTCTTGATTGCAAGCTTGCTCCTGGCAGCCTGCGGGGCTTCCGCAGCAGGGGAAACCCTCAGCGTTACGGGTTCCACTACGGTGCAACCGCTGGCTGAAAAATTGGCTGAAGGCTTCATGAGCGCTAATCAGGATGTTCAAATTGATGTGCAGGGAGGCGGTTCCAGCGTTGGCGTGAAAGCCGCCGGCGAGGGTACATCTGACCTTGGCATGGCCTCCCGCGAAATCAAGGACGAGGAAAAAACGCAATTTCCCGAACTCCAGGTGCACGTCATTGCCCGGGACGGTATCGCTATAGTCGTGCATCCCGATAATCCATTGAAAGACCTCAGCCTCGATCAAATCCGGGGTATTTTCAGCGGCTCTATTGTGAATTGGAGCGAGGTGGGCGGTATGGACGCGGCAATTACTGTGGCCGCGCGCGAAGAAGGTTCTGGAACTCGGGACGCCTTCATGGAACTGGTGATGGGCAAAGACGCTCTCATTTTGGATAATGCCATTTTGCAGTCCTCCAACGGCGCTATCCGCACCGTGGTATCCACCACGCCCAACGCAATCGCTTTTATTTCCTTCGGTTATTTGGATGAAAGCACCAAAGCCATAAGCATTAATGGCGCTGCAGCAACTGAAGAAAATGCCGCCAGCGGGCTGTATCCGGTGGTTCGTCCCCTGAATCTGCTTACGAATGGTGCGCCGCAAGGCCTTGTGAAAGCTTTCCTCGATTACGTTTTCAGCGCGGAAGGCCAGGCAATGGTGCGCGCGGAAGGGTACATCCCTGTAAAGTAATTGTCGCTTGACAAACAACGATCCTTGGCGTCCTCAAAAAACAGTTGGGGACGCCATGTTTCTGATAAAATTGAACGCTGGAGAAGGAATGCAGACCAAGCAAAATGTTGACCGGGTCGTACGGACGATTCTGCTTATATCAGCGTCATTTTCTATCATCATCGTTATTTCCATCTTTGTTTTCATTTTTCGTTCCAGCTTGCCAGCCTTCAGCGCGTTTGGGTTAAATGGTTTGCTGGGGCAGCTGACCTGGCGCCCAGCTAATGGCAGCTTTGGTATTCTCGCGATGATTGTAGGCTCGGTGATGGTTACGCTTATGGCGCTGGTCATTGGCGTGCCGCTGGCAATCGCGGCCGCGATCTTCCTGGCGGAAATTGCTCCGCGCAGCGTGCAGGCGGTAGTACGTCCGGCGGTGCAGCTGCTTGCCGGGATTCCATCCGTGGTTTATGGGCTTTTTGGGATGGTGGTGCTCGTGCCGCTTATTCGCCGCATTCCGGTGGCGGGCAATTCAGGTTACGGTTTGCTCTCGGCAGCGATTGTATTAGCCGTAATGATTCTTCCCACTATCACCAGCATTTCTGAAGACGCCATCCGCGCGGTGCCGCGTTCTTATAAAGAAGCTTCCCTCGCGCTAGGGGCGACGCATCTGCAGACCATCTTCCAGGTGCTCTTGCCGGCTGGCAAATCTGGTATTGGCGCGGCGCTCATCCTGGGGATTGGCAGAGCGCTGGGCGAGACCATGGCGATGATCATGGTCATTGGGAATTCAGTCATTTTGCCCGCTCCGTTGAATGATAACCCCCTGACCGTGTTTTTGAGCCAGGCGCGCACATTGACCGGCAATATTGCTGTGGAAATCAATTACGCCTCTGGTTTGCACGCCAGCGCTCTCTTCGCGACGGGCGTTGTGCTGTTTGGGCTCATCATGATCGTTAATGTTAGCGCCCGCGCAATTATTAACCGCGGCAATCCGTCAGCAGGTTGAGGGTAAGTGACTTAATGGGCGTGCCGGACATGACTTCGAATAATGCTACTGAGCTCAGCGTAAAACGCGCTTCCGCGGACTTGCGGAAGCGGCAGGCTTCGCAAAAGTTTGGGTTTGGCATATTCTGGCTGGCCAGCCTGATTGTTATCCTGATCATGCTTGTTGTTGTTGGTTATGTATTCATCACCGGTGTCAAATCGCTCAACTGGGAATTCCTTACCACCGCGCCCAAAGGTGGGCTTTCGGGTGAGGGCGGCATTTCCACGACAGTCATCACGACATTCTATTTGGTTGGTTTGATACTGGCAATCTCAGGTCCGCTCGGGATTGGCGCGGCAATTTTCCTGATTGAATACCAGGGTCAGACCAAGAGCGGAGGAAAATTCGTCCGCGCGCTTCTTCAGGCAGTAAATTTTGGGGTGGAAACTTTGGCCGGAATCCCCTCGATTATATTCGGCCTGTTTGGTTACGCACTGTTCGTTTCCACGTTGAAATTTGGATTTTCATTGCTTTCCGCTGGGCTGGCAGGGGCTTGCCTGGTGCTCCCCACGATTATTCGCACAACGCAAGAGGCTCTGCTGACCGTACCGGTCAGTTTGCGCGAGGGAAGCCTGGCACTTGGCGCCACGCGCTGGCAAACAATTAGCAAAGTGGTATTGCCGGCTGCCATACCGGGCATCATCACGGGCATCATGCTCAGCGTTGGCCGCATCATTAGCGAAACAGCGGTTTTCTATGTCACACTGGGTGGAAGTTACCGCCTGCCGAAGACCCTTTTTTCGGGCGGGCGCACGCTGTCTCTGCATCTCTTCTACCTGGCGATGGATACTAACGCCTTCGAGAAGGCGATGGGAACCGGCGCGGTTCTGATTGTCTCCATCATTCTCATTAATCTGATTATAGATCTTATTTCTCGAAAACTAAGTGCCGGAGTGCGTCTGCATCAATGAACGCTATCAAACTAGAAACCCATGCCTACAGCCTGTACTATGGAAAATTCCATGCACTAGAAGATATCAGCCTGGAAATCCCGGAAAAACAGGTAACTGCCATCATCGGACCTTCCGGCTGCGGAAAAAGCACTTTCCTGCGCACCTTTAACCGCATGAACGACCTTATCCCGGGCGTGCGCACCGAGGGACAGGCTTTGTTAGATGGCGAAGACATCTTCAGCATGGATGTAGTCGCGTTAAGGCAGCGGGTGGGCATGGTATTCCAGAAGCCGAATCCTTTCCCAAAGTCGATTTATGATAATGTCGCTTATGGGCCGCGCGTGAATGGCGTCCATGAGAAAAATGTTCTGGACGAAATTGTGGAGATGAGCCTGCGGGGAGCCGCCCTTTGGAATGAAGTGAAAGATAATCTCGGTAAATCCGGGCTTGCGCTCTCAGGAGGTCAACAGCAGCGCCTTTGCATCGCGCGAGCGCTGGCGGTGAAGCCCAGCGTAATTCTGATGGATGAACCGGCTGCATCGCTGGACCCGATTGCCACGCAGCGCATCGAAGAGCTTATCCGGCAGCTGGTTGAGGAATACACCATTGTCATCGTGACCCACAACATGCAGCAAGCCGGGCGTGTTTCGGATTACACAGCTTTCTTTTTCACGGATGAAAGCCGCACTGGCAAGCTGGTGGAATTCAACCTGACTCGCAAAATTTTTACCAACCCGCAGGACAAACGCACCGAAGATTACATTACCGGCAGATACGGCTGAGCAATTTTGGCTGCGGTCAGCCTTGTGAGCCCCTGTAATAATTAGTCGGCCGCGCTCCCACACCACGCCAGCCAGAAAAATGCAGTGGGAAACATGCATTTCCCCTCAATTGATGAATAGTTTTTTTATGGGCTTTGCTTAGGGAAAACTTCCTGAAGTGTTAGTCCAGCTCGCTTTCAGTCAGCCCGCACCAGGCGAGGCTCTTTTTCCATAGAACTTCCTGGAAGTGAACTGAACGCGCCTGGGGGTTTGCCCGCGCCACTTTGTTGATAGAAACATACGCGCCGTTGGTTTCAGCAAACTCCGGGCTCAAGCAGCAGTTTGCAATGGTTTCCGCGCCTTCTTCCCGCGTGGTCTGAAAGCGCATCCACATAACGCGGGTCACATTGGTGCCGGGAATAATGCCCGGATGCAGGGCGATGCAATTCACGCCGCTGTTTTTTTGGCGCCGGGCAAGCGCGAACGTGAAAGCGGTCAGCAGTAATTTCGTGCGGGCATAGACAATCCAACCGATGTATCCGGGTATGTTGTCTATCTGCAGAGGGCTAACCGCCACCAGATGATGGGCAATAGAACTGAGGTTGACGATGCGGGCAGGAGCGCTGCGTTTGAGCAGGGGCGCGAGCAGATTGGTCAGTAGAAATGGCGCCAGATAGTTCACCGCAAACGTGAGTTCAAAGCCGTCCGCGCTCGTCTGCTTTCGAAGGGGCAAAACGCCGGCGTTGTTTACCAACACATCCAGCCGTTCATAACGCGCGTTGATTTCGGCTGCCATTGCCCGAACCTGCGCCAAAGAGCAAAAATCTGCCAGAATTGTATCGACGCGCGCGTCCGGGAATTCAGCTAAAATGCTGCTCACCACTGCCTGCAGTTTGGCTTCGTTGCGGCCGTGGAGAATAAGGCGCGCGCCCCGAGCGGCAAGTTTTCGAGCGGCTTCCTTGCCCAGCCCATCGGACGCGCCGGTAATCAATATCGTCTTATCGGTCATTTGCATATCCATGTGCGCGTGCTCCAGGTTTCACGCAATTCCCCAATTATAGACAGGCTGCTATCCCCGCGCAAGCTTCAGATTTGTGGGGCAGGCTCAGGATACCTCCGCGCAGGACTACAGCCTAACCTGATTTGCGTCTGCGTGTGTTTTGCATTTCTGCCTGAAACGGCCAAACCAAAGTCATGAACAATGGCAGCCAGCCTGGAACGCGTGCGGTATAATGCGAAAAACAAACGAGGTAGCGCGTGTCTTTTTGGAATCGTTCCCAACTTAAGGAATTACCCGGCAATTTGTGGGTCGCCTCCGCCACCAGTTTCCTGACCGATATCTCCAGCGAGATGGTGATAAATATTCTCCCGCTGTTTTTATCGTCCGTGCTGGGGGTAAAAACGAACATCATCGGCATCATTGAAGGGGTAGCCGAAGCCACCTCTAGCGTGCTGAAGGTGTTTTCTGGCTGGCTTTCGGACAAGCTGCGCACGCGCAAGTGGCTGGCTGTGGCTGGTTATGGGCTTTCCGCGCTTGCCAAACCCTTTTTCTACTTCGCCAACAGTTGGGGCGCCGTAGCGGGGGTGCGCTGGGCAGACCGGGTCGGGAAAGGCATCCGCACCGCCCCGCGCGACGCGCTTGTCGCTGATAACGTCAAGCCTGAGCAGCGGGGTCTGGCATTCGGTCTTCACCGCGCGGCAGATACCGCTGGGGCATTGCTTGGCATCCTCATCGCGGCATTCATCGTTTGGAAGCTGCAGGCTGGCAGCTCGGCTCTCTCGGAGCAGACCTTCAGGACTGTGGTGCTGATCAGTCTTATCCCGGCCTTCCTGGCTGTGATTGTGTTGGCGGTAGGCACGAAAGAAGTCAGAGTTGGGAGCGAAGTCCGCAAGGTTCGCATATCTCTCAAAGGACTTGGCCGGAATTTTATTATTTTCCTGGTCATTGTGGGCATCTTTGACCTCGGGAACTCCTCGGATGCCTTCCTGGTGCTGCGGGCGCAGGAAAGGGGCATGAGCACTCTGAACATTCTCATCATGCTGGCTGCCTTCAACCTTATTTACACGCTGATTTCCACGCCGGCGGGCTCCCTCTCGGATAAACTGGGCAGACGCAAGCTCATCATTGGTGGTTGGATTGTCTACGCCCTGATTTATCTCGGTTTCGCGCTGGCGCGTTCGGCAGTACATGTCGGGCTGCTTTACGCGGCGTACGGGTTGTATTACGGGATGGCTTACGGCACCGCCAAAGCCATGGTCGCGGATTTGGTCCCGCCTGAAATGCGCGGAACTGCTTTTGGGACCTATAACGCCATCCTGGGAATTCTGGATTTTCCCGCATCCGTCATCGCGGGCCTGCTATGGAGCGGCGCTGGCACGTGGAAAGGTTTTGGACCATCCGCGCCGTTTTACTTTGGGGCGGGGATGGCGCTGCTGGCGGTGCTGCTTTTCATCTTCTGGAAACCGGAACCACTGCAGGTGGAACAAGTCGGCAGATAGTATTGAGCCGGGCGCAGCAAGCGCGGCGCGGTGCAGGGTGAGAAAACGCGCTAACCTGTGCAAAATGGGAATTGTAGCAAACGGACGCTGAGCTGATGAAAATTGGAATTGTGTCTTACCGCATGGAGTATTACATTAATCAGCGCCTGATGCTGGGCAAGCTGCCAGAGGCGGAGTACGTGCCTGCCAAAGACTGGTACGGCTTTGTCCGCCGACTGGCGAACAAACTGAACCATACGCTGGGCAAGCCGCTCATCCCGATTTTTAACCTGAACAACCAATTTGAAGATTTGGACCTCAACCGCGTTGACCTGCTGCACTTCTTCAACGGCATCAGCTACGGCCGCACGCCTTGGGTCACCTCCTTTGAAACCATCGTGCCGCGCTTCGCCCATTTGGTCATGCGGCACCAGGGTAAGGAAATCGGCCATACCGGTTTGGACGCGCTCACCCGGCGGGGCTTGGAAGCGTTGGCTGGCAGCGCCTGTCTGGCAATCCTGCCGCTTTCACAATCTGCCGCCCTGATGCAAAAGGATTTGTTAAAGAGTTATGCCGCGGAATATGCCCAACCAATTCTCGATAAGATGCGTGTGCTGCACCCCCCGCAGGAAGTGCTCGTGCCGGAGCTGCGCCCGCGCGCGTATTCCGCGCGAAACCCGATCAAGTTCATTCTGGTAGGCGCGGCGTTTTTCCGAAAAGGCGGAAGGGAGATTTTGGAGGTGTTTGAAAAGCTCATCCGCGTAGAAAAGCTGCCATTGCGTCTGATGATTGTCAGTTCCATGCGGATTGAAAATTACGCAGCCCGGGAAACAGAAGCGGATGCCGCCTGGGCTTTAGAGAAGATTGCAGCGAATTCTGATTGGATAAAATACTATCCAGAATTGCCAAACCCGGAAACATTAGCTCTCATGCGCCAGGCGGATGTGGGATTGCTTCCATCCTACGCGGATTCTTATGGTTTTTCAGTCCTGGAATTCCAGGCTTGCGGCTTGCCCGTGATTACTACGGATATTCGCGCTTTGCCAGAAATTAATAATTCCGCGGTAGGCTGGTTGATCAAGGTGCCGCGCAGCACGCTTGGAGAAGCGCTGTACGAAACAGCAGAGGAACGGAAGCAGTTGAGCAGCGCTATCAGCAATGGTTTAGAGCAAATCGTGCGTGGCATTGCGGCGGCGCCAGCGCAAATAGCGGTCAAAGGCGCGGCAGCACTGGAGCGTTTACGCAGAGAACATGACCCCGCTGTTTACGCGGACGTATTGCGGCAGGTGTACCTGCCTGCTCTGCGTAAAACCTAGATTGTCAGCAGAGCTTGAACGCGTGTTGAGTCCGCGCGCGTTTATGGATATAATTAAAGGAATAATCCGATATTCTTAGAGGAGCAGCCATGATCGTTACAACGAAAAAATTATTTGAGCATGCGTACGGAAAGTATGCTATCGGCGCGTATAACGTCAATAATCTCGAGCAAATTGATGGCCTTTTCAAGGGCAACCTTGAGTCGCAGGCACCATTTATTATTCAAATCAGCAAGGGTTCTCGTTCCTATACCAACAAGCTGTATCTTGAAGGCTTAATTCGCGCCGCGGATGCGGTTTACCCGGACGCTGTCTTCGCGGTCCACCTGGACCACGGTGACGAAGCCACCTGCTACGACTGCATTGAATCTGGCTTTTACAGCTCCGTCATGATTGACGCCAGCAGCAAACCTTATGAAGAAAACATCGCCATCACCAAGCGCGTGGTAGATGCCGCGCACGCCAAGGGTATTGTGGTGGAAGCCGAACTCGGTCAGTTAGGCGGCGTGGAAGAACATGTGGCGGTGGACGAAGCCAACGCCAAACTCACCGACCCCAACCAGGCGCGGGACTTTGTGGAACGCACCGGCTGCGACTCGCTCGCGGTTGCCATCGGCACCAGCCACGGCGCCTTTAAATTCAGCGGCTCTCAGTCCCTTCATTTTGATGTGCTGGCGAGAATTCAGGCTGAACTGCCCGGCTTCCCGCTGGTGATGCATGGCTCCAGCTCGGTTCCGCAAGATGAAGTGGCGCGCATTAACGCCGCTGGCGGCAAGCTTGCTGGCGCTAAGGGCGTTGACGCGGGTCAGTTCCGCAAGGCGGCCACCTTAGGCGTAACCAAGATTAACATCGACACAGACGGACGCTTGGTCTGGACGCGCGTGCACCGCGAATTTTTCCTTGAACACCCGGAGAAGTTTGACCTGCGCGACCCAGGCAAAATTTATATCGCGGAATACGCGAAGTTCATCGCGGCAAAGAACGACTATCTGGGAAGCGCTGGCCAGCTTCCGGACGTTCATAAGTTCCTGGGAGCATAAAGGACGCCATGCGACCAATCGAAATCCGACCAAACATCTATTGGGTTGGCGTCAACGACCGCTCCACAGAGCTCTTTGAGGGTCTGTGGCCCATCCTGAATCAGGGCGTTACCTACAATGCCTATCTGATTAAGGATGAGAAAAATGCGCTGATTGACCTTTCCAAAGAAGCTTTTACCGATGATTTTCTTGAGCAACTTGAAAGTCTGGTAGGGCTGGAAAATCTGGACTATGTGATTACCAATCACATGGAGCCGGACCATTCCGGCGCGCTGCTGCGTTTGCGTGAATGCGCGCCCAAGGCTAAATTCCTGGGCATGGGCAAGGCCGTGGCGATGATGAAAGACTTCTACAGCATTGTGGATAACGTGGAAGTGGTCAAGCACGAACAGACCCTAAGCCTTGGGAAGAACACGCTCAAGTTCTTCTTTACCCCGTTGGTGCACTGGCCTGAGACGATGATGACCTACATGGTCGAAGAGAAGATAATGTTCTCATGCGACGCGTTTGGTTCCTATGGATGCCTGGATGGTTTTCTGTTTGACGATGAAGCTAATAACCGCGGCTATTTTGAGCGCGAAGCCTTGCGCTATTACACCAATATCGTGGCGGCTTTTAGCAAGAACGTACTGCAGGCTATCGACAAAATCAGCGGGTATCCGATCGAGATTCTCGCGCCGTCGCATGGGCTGGTGTGGCGTAAGGAACCCGAACGCATCATTTCACTCTATAAAAAGTGGGCGACCATGGCAACTGAGCCAGCCGATCCCGGCGTGACGGTGCTCTACGGCAGCATGTACCGCAACACTGAGCGCGCTCTCGACTTTGCGCTGCAAGCGATCGCCGAAGCTGGCGTGCCCCTGGAAGTATTCAATGTGGCTGTGACCGATCCAAGCTTTATCCTGCCCTCGTTATGGACCAAGCGCGGGGTTCTGATAGCCGCGCCGACCTACGAACGGGCGATGTTCCCACCGATGGTGCACGCCCTGGATATCGCTGAAATCAAAGGCGTAAAAAACAAGATTGCCGGTTACTTTGGCTCGTATGCTTGGTCGGGCGGAGCGAAAGCTGTGTTTGAAGAATACGCCTCAAAATTGAATTGGGATGTAATCGGCGCGCTGGAATTCATTGGTTCCGCCAAAGAACTGGATATCCAACAGATACAGGCCTTGGGCCGCCAGATTGCTGAGCGCACGCGCTAAGTTTTTTACGGTAGTAACCAATCTCCGACAGCCCCACGCTCAAGCATGGGGCTGTTCTTTTGTTCTTGAAAAGTGCCCATCGAGCGATAAGCACGCGGCAGTTGGGCTTCAAATGTTATAATTCTTGCGTTAAAGCATGGAAGGATGCCAAATGGACGAGCAGAACCTGGAAAAATCGAACTTTATTATCGAAATTATCGAAGAACACAACCGCACCGGGCGCTTTGGCGGGCGGGTGCATACGCGCTTTCCACCGGAACCAAACGGCTACCTGCACATCGGGCACGCTAAAGCGCTTACTATCGATTTTGGCATAGCGGAACGCTACGGCGGGCTGACAAACTTGCGCTACGATGACACCAATCCGGTTAAAGAAGACACGGAATATGTGGATGCTATCAAAGAGGACATTCACTGGCTGGGTTTTGACTGGGGCGACCGCGAGTATTACGCCTCGGATTATTTTGAGCAGCTTTATGAACTCGCGCTTCAGCTCATCCGGCAGGGGCAGGCTTATGTGGACGACCTGAGCGCGGATGAAATCCGTGAATACCGCGGCACCCTGACCGAGCCTGGCAAGAACAGCCCCTGGCGCGAACGCACGGTTGAGGAGAACCTGGATTTATTCGCGCGGATGCGCGCGGGCGAATTCCCGGACGGCAGCCGCACCTTGCGCGCGAAAATTGACATGAGCGCGCCAAATATGAACATGCGCGATCCGGTTATGTACCGAATCCTTCACGCGACTCATCACCGTAC
>Ga0208040_1003888_pt1 | contig 11737 bp, 9 predicted proteins | sample AD_UKC083_MetaG_FD_184431 | JGI IMG/M metagenome (GOLD analysis project Ga0208040, IMG submission 184431) | Active sludge microbial communities of municipal wastewater-treating anaerobic digesters from USA - AD_UKC083_MetaG (SPAdes) (version 2) | ecosystem: Engineered > Bioreactor > Anaerobic >... | reverse complement strand
ACTGCGCGTCCCCGCTTCCCCGCACGTTGACCTTGATTCGGCGCAAATCCAAAGCCTCCACCGCGTCCAGGATGAAGTGCGCCAGGTGGTTAGCGGGCACCCAGTCGCGCAGGTCCACAGGCAGCAGTAGGGGGGTGTCACGGTCGACGTTCACGAAGCGTGGGCCCATAGTTATCTGCTGGACTCTAAACCTCGCCCTCTTGTTCAAACGCCGGGCAAAATTGTTGGGGAAAAGTCCGACAGGCTGCTAGATGGTCCTCCGCGGGCGAGTCATAGGTCTGCAGCCAGCCGCGCGGATTGCTCCACCCGCCAGGTTCGGCGGCGATCAGGCACAGGTTGGCCGGACTTTCGTCTGTGCTCAAATAGAGCCACCAACGATCGGCCCCGGCGGTGAGGAACACATAATTGCCGTCTTCGGGCGGGACGAAGAACGCCTCGAGGGTGTCGTAGTAGGTCCGGGTCGGATCGACAACGGCATCGCGCCCGGCGCCATTGGCCGGATACTCCATTGCGGACATGAGGTCCATTCGATCCGGCTGGAGCGGGTAACGCGCATCGTTGAACAGGTTGGCCGGATCCTCGCCCATGGCGTCACTCATGTTGTTGTACTTCTTGCGAAGCACGTTGCCCGCCATGAAAACGAAGCTGCGGAACTGAACTGTGCTGTTCGGGGCGATTCTGTTCGCCGCGGCCGAGCGGTCCTTGACGTTGTTCACGGTGATCGTGTAGATCGCGCCCTCCGTCTGCTGGCTCGTGGTGAGAACGACCTCCTCGCCCAAGACCGTCGCCGAACTCACCGAGAGCCCCGCAATGCTGTAGTTCAGGATGTTGCCGCCGCTCACTTCGTCGACCGGCTCCGAGAAAACGACCACCGCGGTCATGAAGTCGCTGCTTCCGCGAGCCGACACGAGCGTGGGCGCCTGGGTGTCTGCGAAGACCGTCAGCGTCGCCGATGCGCTGGGCTCGTTGATCCCCGGCACCATGCAGATGGCACGGTACTGCGCTCCATTGTCCGCAAGCGTCAACGTGGGCGTCGTGTAGGTGGCCGCGTTGGCCCCCGCAATGTCCGTCCAGGTCCCCGCGCCCGAGGCGCGCCGCTGCCATTGGTAGATAAGGATGGGACCGTAGAGCGAGGAGCCCGTCGCAGCCACGCTAAACACAGCGCTGCGCCCGGCCTCGACGGTCGCGTCCTGCGGATGTTGGGTGATGGTCACCGACGACCCGGTCGGGTCCAATAAGCAACCGATCACCCCGCCAGTCAGGGTCGGCATGCTGCCGTTGGCCGGATCCGCGCCGCCTTCCTTGATGTAGGTGGTGCCGAAGTCGTCCGCCCCGCACCAGCTCGGGTCGTGATGAATCTGCAGCATGTAATACCGCTTGCCCTTCTCGAGCGTGATTGTCGGAGCCGTCGGCCATTGATTGTGCAACGACTGGTCCGACCGGCGGGCTTCGAGGCTCCCCGAGTGGATCTGCGTCCAACCGCGCGGATTGCTCCACCCGCCCGGCTCAGCCGCGATCATCACCAGGTTCGCCGGATTGTCGTCCGAGCTCAAATAGAGCCACCACCGGTCCGCGCCTGCCGTCAAGAACACGTAATTGCCGTTCTCGGGCGGAATGAAATAGCCCTCGATGGTGTCGAAGTAACCCCTCGTCGGATCCGCGACTGCATTGCGGCCCTCGCCGTTCGGAGGGTACTCCCAGGCCGTGAGGAGATCGGCACGATCCGGCTGGTTCGGGTACCGCGGATCGTTGAACAGATTCTGGGGATTGCCGCCGGCATTGTCGCTGATGTTGTCATATTTCTTGTGCCGCACCGTCCCGAACATGAACGCAAAGGTTCTGAATGTGGCCTGGCTATTGGCGGCAATGGTGTTGCCGCTGACCGACCGGTCCTTGACGTTATTCACCACCAAGGTGTAGCTCGTCCCCTCCGACTGCTTCGAGGTGGCCAGCACCACGGTTGCCCCGTTCACCGTCGCCGAGTTGATGGTCAGACCGGCAATCGCATAGTTGTCCTTGTTGCCGCCGCTCTCCACCGCCACCGGCTCGGAAAACGTCACCAAAACGCCCAGGAAGTCCGTGGTCCCTTGCGCCGAGATCAGCACCGGCGGCGTCGTGTCCTGGACCACCGTCAGCGTCGCCTCGTTCGAGGTCGCTGTCCCCATCGTGTTGCTGACCTCGCACTTGTACTTGCTCTGGTTGTCGCTGAAGCTGACGCCCGTCAGGGTCAGCGTCGGACCCGTGGCGCCGTCAATGGGCGCGTTGTTCTTGTACCACTGAAAAGTCAGAGGCGCCGAACCGTCGAAGCCGATGGTAAACGTGGCGTTTGCACTCTCGTTGACAGTCTGATTCTGGGGATGCGACGTGATGGAAGGCCTCACGTCCGCGCCCTGGACCACGGTCGTCACGGTGAGATCGTCGATCTGATGGAGCGCGCTCTGACCGCCGGCGCGCGCGCCGATGGCGAACTGGCCCGCGAAGGGAACGAAATCGGGCAGGACCAGGTTGGTGAACACGATCGCCCCCTTGTAGCCCACGTTCAACGTGCCGCTCCGGGTGAGCTGAATGAACACGTCTTCGAACTGGCTCGTCACCATCTCCGGCTTGGCAAATGGCGCGATCGCCACCCTGTGCCCCTCGTATTTCACCTTGATGGCCGGGGAGGTCTCGCCCACGTCGGCGTTGACGTAAATGTCAAAGCTGACGGTGATCCCGGTGCTCACGCCTTCCTCGCCGAAATTCGAGCTGTACGAATAGATCTCCGGGCTGAAACAGAACGCCGCGCCGTCCGCCGGCTCGGCCGATCCGGGCCCGATCTGCAGCTTGAACCTCGCAGTGAAGCTCTCGATGGCCTGGAACGCGTCCAGATCATCCAGGATGAACGTCCCGATCGCACCCGCCTCGTTGTAGGTGAGAACGAGGTGCCCATCCTCGATCGCCGGCATGAACTCAGTAATGCCGTCCGCGCGCATGGCGCCGTTGCTCGTCAAGCTAAACCCCGATTGGAAGAGGTCGCTGAAGTTCGAGGTGAAGGACCCCGCCAGCGCGGTCGCGCCAGCCAGAGCCATCGCCGCAAACCCTTGTATCAATCTCTTGTGCATAGGATTCCGTCTCTGTTCGTCATCGGATGCCCGTCCCCTACGCCATGCCCGCGGAGCCTGGGCACCCACCCAGGCCGCCACCATTCAACGCGGAAGGCGTTGTCGAAAGGTCACCTCTGACGTCTACTGCCTCGAAATGCATTGTTGAACCGTCTCCAATCTTAGGCACCAGCCTCCCGCCGCCTGCAAGACAAAACCGCAGAATATCACTCGATTCGCGGACAGATCGTCGACGACGCCGGCTGGGCCGATGGGCGGATAAATCCGCGTCCGGGTTTCCTTCTGACCCCGCTGACGGGCGCCTCCTGCGATCCGGCGGAGGCTCTGGAAGACGCCATCGCTCGCCGCGCCGGCCACCCCATCATGTTCTCCCGGGAGTCTCTGCTGGGCAGCGACCCGGGCCTCGCGCCGCTGACGGTGGTGTCGGTGGCAACGTCGAGCCAAGGCGGCGGCACGATCGCCGACATCGGAGACGGTTGGTATCGGTACACCCCGCCGGCGGGGCCGGACGCTGCCGATCTATTCACGTACGCCCTGCAGCGGCCGATGGCACGACGTCCACCGGCACCGTGCGCGTCACCATCGAGCCCGAACCGCCGGGCTCGAATCCGTCGCCGATCCAGATACTGCCGGGGGAACAGGTGGGCGTGCGCTTCGTCGGCATTCCCGGACGCACCTATCGCATCGAGAGCAGCGCGGCGCTGACCGAGCCTTGGACCCTGGTGGGGACCGTCATTGCCACCCGGACGGGAATCATCCAGTACGTCGAGTCGCTGCCGGACGGCAACGCCCGGTTCTACCGCGCACGGGAGTGAGGAACGGTAGCGTCTGGGGTCTGACATCCGATGTCACGTCCCCAGTACAGAGCTCTGACAGGATTGCAGCGGGTGAGCGCCATGCCGATGTCGGCTTGCAGCGATGCGGAGGGGAGCGTACTCATCAGCCATGCGCATCATCTTCTGCATCCTGGTTAGCGCTTTTGTCCTGTCGGCTTCGAGCGCCTGCGCCCAGTTCGCCTCCGGCATGGCAGGCGGATGGGCAGGCGGGGGCGGACTCTACGGCGTCACGCGACGCACGCACATGGGCGTGCCAAACGTTGTTGCCGCCCGCTATTTCGGAAACTCGGGCTTGCCCCTGGTCAGCCCGAACAACCTGAACGCAGTCGATTCTCCCGGAGGGACGCCACTGGCGGCGAACCGCCCCGAAGCCGCGGCGCCTCGGACGGCGCAGTCGTCGCGTTCCGCCGCCGTGCCGGCAAGGCGTTTCGGCGTACCACACCACCCGTCTGTTGCGTCGTCGCCTTTACCGGCAACGATGAAACCGTGGCGCCCATGAAAGCACCTACCCCCCCTACCCTCAGTCCTGGTCTGGCTCCTGCTCAGCCTGGCTTTACATTCACATGACCGCCGACAACGAGGGGCCGCCGCCGCCGGACGTGGTCGAGCGCGACCTGGCCTACTATCGGCAATACGCGCCCGACGCCCGGGTCCGGATCGGCAAGCTCGAAGACTTCGCCGACCTGATCATCGCCCAGAAACCAAGCCTGCCAGTGGTGCGCTCGGACATCCCGGATCCTTGATAAAGAACCTGTCACTTTATCCCCGGCACCCTCTTGCGTGTCTGGGAACAGGGCGGGCTGGCCGGACCCTTGACGGTCACACTGCCAGCCGGCTTGAAGGTCTCTGCGGCCCAACCGGTCACGCTGAGGGGCGAGACGACCGGCGTGGCGCTGCCGATCTCCGAAGGTCAACTTACCCTCGAGCTCAAGGCCTACGCCCCGGCCAGCCACATCCTGCGGTAAGACGCGCGTGTGCCTTCGGCTCTCTCTGGGCGGAGAGACTGAAACGACGTGCTCCGTGGACATCGAGCCAGCCCAGATCGACGGCCACGCCGCATGACGCCGGCAGCGATGAAGGCAGCGAAAACGACCGCCGAATGGGCGTTTGTCCCAACATTCCTGAATTCCGGGACCGACCCCTTGGCCGGACCCCAAGGGATCAGTCGATGGCAAACGCTCGAAGTCTGGTGAGAAATGCGGGCCGGGGGCTTCACTTGGGGTACAGCCTGGGCAGGACGTCCCGGTCCGGCAGAGAGGTTCGGTACCCGGCGTCGCGCAGCCCCCTTACGATGCGGCTCAGGTGGTCCACGCCGCGGGTGCGCATCGTGAAATCCACCATCGCGGTTTGCAGCGGCTCCGCGCTGAAGGCGCGTTGGTGGTGGACTTCCATGATGTTGCCGCCGTGCTCGCCGATCAGGCCGCTGACGCGCCCCAATTCTCCCGGCACATCGCGCGTCTTCACCCGCAGCCGCACCAGTTGGGCGTCGCGCGCCAACCCGCGCTGGATGATGGACGAAAGCACCATGAGGTCAATGTTGCCGCCGCAGAGGACCAGCCCCACCCGCTTTTGGCGGAACCGCCGCCGGTACTTCAGCAGCGCGGCCAGGCCGCAGGCGCCCGCGCCTTCCACCACGGTCTTCTCGATTTGCAGCAGCATCAGCACGGCGTCTTCGATCTCGCCTTCGCCCGCCAGCAGGATATTGCGGACAAGGCGTTGAACGACGCGCCGGCTCCGCCGCCCGGGATTTCTCACGGCGATGCCTTCGGCCACGGTAAACCGGTCGCAATGGACGGGTTCTCCGGCGATCCATTGCGCCATCGCGGGAAAGCGCTCCGACTGCACGCCGAACACTTCGAGGTCCGGCTTGATGCCCTTGGCGGCCACGGCCATGCCGGCGATCAAACCGCCGCCGCCGATGGGGACGAGCAACACCTCGAGGCCTGGCTGCTGCGCCAGCATTTCGAGTGCGATGGTCCCCTGCCCCGCCATGACCCGGTCGTCGTCGTAAGGATGCACCAGGGTGAGCTTGCGGCGCCTGGCCAACCGCCGGGTGAAACGGCTCGCTTCATCGAATGTGTCCCCCTCGAGAATCACCTCCGCGCCGTGGGCCCGCGTGTGCTCCACCTTCACGTTGGGCGTGTGCCGGGGCATGACGATGACCGCCGGGATGCCCAACCGTTTGGCATGGTACGCGACGCCTTGCGCGTGATTGCCGGCGGACATGGCGATGACGCCGCGCCGACACTCCGCCGGGGTGAGCGAAAGCAGCTTGTTCAGCGCGCCGCGCTCTTTGAAGGCCGCGGTGAACTGGAGGTTCTCGAACTTCAAGAAGACCTCCGCGCCGGTGATCTTCGAGAGGGTGCGCGAGTAAGTGCAGGGCGTCATCAGGATGTTGCCCCGCAGCCGCTCCGCCGCGGCCTGGACATGTTTCAACGTCAGATTCATGACGCGCGGAAGGTTACAGACACGGCGGCGAAAGCGGGCGATTTCGTGCGAGTGAAACCGGTGTGCCGATGCGACTGCGGCTGCCAGGACGTGGCTCGTGCAGCGCGGCTGGAGCCGGGCTCGAGTTCACCGGCGAAATCTCGATCATGATAGGAGAATCCCAGCACGCTACCGCCGTCCTGCACCTGGTAACCCCACGGGACATCCTCGGGATTGGACCATCCCCAGAAATAGTAATCGATGTTGCGCCGGGTTGTGGCGCGCGGGCCAAAGCGCCAGCGGTAGATGTCGGGTCCGGTGGAAGTGTCGCCCTCGACGATCCGCCGGCCGCTGATCCAATCGCGAATGCTGCGCGCCTGATCCGGCGTGGCGAAGTCGTAATAGACCGCCTCGTTGTTCAAGAAGGTCCAACCGTAATCGTGCTGATGGGTGTGGATGTAACCCTCGGAACTCATGCCGCGACCGGCCAGGGCCGAAAACCAACGCCCGCGCATCTTGTGCAACTCGACTCCCGAGCCGCGCGCCGGCCACAAGGTCGACATGGGCAGCCATTCGTCCCAGAGCGGAATCAGCGGCCCCGCCGGCTGGTAGTGCAGCCAGTAGAGCTCGCGCAACACCTGCATCGGCTTCTCCTGGCCGGGCACAACAAACCGCGGGAAGTCCTCCGGCACAGCCATCGGCTTTCGTGCGGCCGCCGGCTGCGCGGACACCAAGGCGGAGAAGGTGATCCCGAGGACGAGGACCACGAATCCGTAGGCTGCAGGACAGAGTTTTCTCATAGGAATCCGCCTTTCCGACGCGGCGGAAATGTGGGCCGGTTATACGGTTATTTCACACGCTTCGTGAGGACCACTAACCGGGCTAGCAGTCCTCTTGCGAAGTCTGACCGCCATGCGCTCCGACGGGGTATGAAATACGCGGGTTAGAGGGCGCGATTCAAGGGGAAACACGGATTGACTGCAAGCGAACCGGTTTGCCCTCCTGGAAAAAGGCGAACGCCTTTGGATCGGGAGCGACGCCCGTGGACTTGGGTCTTGCCGCTGTGTCAATCCGGTATTACCCTGGCACCCATGAAAACGGTTTCTGTCAAACTGCCCGCGCCGCTGGCGGCGTGGCTGACACAACAGGCCCGCGAACTGCGGCGCTCGAAGTCGGCCCTCGTTCGCCAGGCCCTGGAGCAACAGCGCAGCAAGCCGGGCAAAGGCACCTGCCTGGATTTGATGGAGGACCTGTGCGGCTGCATGCGCGGGCCGCGTGACCTCTCCACCAACCCGAAGCACATGGGAGGATTCGGCAAATGACCCGGACCTTGCTGGACACCGGGCCGCTGGTGGCCTTTCTCAACCGCAACGACTGGTGGCATGACTGGGCCAAGGCGCAAATGGGCGCGCTGCCTCCGCCGCTTTTCACCTGCGAACCGGTGCTCACGGAAGCCTGCTTTCTGATTCAGCGCAACGGCGGCCAACCCGCGGATGTGCTGAAGAAGCTCCAAGCGGGCGTGATCGAGGTGGCGCTGGAGATCGACACCGAAGCCTCGGCGCTGGAAACGCTGATGCGGCGCTACGAGGATACGCCGATGTCGCTGGCCGATGCGTGCCTGGTCCGGCTCTCCGAACTCCATTCCGACTGCCTGGTGTTCACGCTCGACAAGGACTTCCGCCGCTATCGCCGGCACGGGCGGCAGGTCATCCCGCTGCTGGCACCGGGATGAGAAGGCGCCGCCTGCCGCTGTTCAGCAATTCAACCGCCGATGCGGCAGTGGTTGGCGCATTCACTGGGCTAATCCGTTCGCACAACCGTTCCAGCCGGCTCCTGCTCGGGCCGTGTCTCGCCCAGGGCTGGGGCGCTCTGGACGTTTCCCTCGCGGCCACATCCGGGATCGGCGCGGTCGTGGTCGACGGCTCCGCCCCGTCCCCGCAACACCTGGCCGCCCGGGAAATCCGCCAGACGACACGGCGCATTGATTGGCAGGGACTCCCTTTGCGTCTGCTTCATCCGGTGCGAGGGGAAAACGACCACGCCCCAAAGGAGCAACAGCAGCACATACTTGTCTTCCTGCTCTCGGAATCAGTAGTCTCTTCGCATGTCCTGCCACCAACCGACTCGATTCAGCCTGTCGCGCTTCTCGATCCTTGCCGCGACCATTGCGCTGGCCTTCGTACCACGGCCTTCGGCGGCAGACGACGCGCTGATGGGCCACTGGCGGCTGCAGGGCGACGCCCGGGACGCCTCGCGCAGCGCGTCGCACGCTGAGCCGCATGACATCGTCTGGACTTCGTCCGGCGCCACATTCAACGGACGCTCGGCGTGGCTCGAGGTTCCGGATTCACCCGCCCTCCGTTTGGGCACGAATGACTTCACGCTCTCGCTCTGGCTTCACCTCGACCCGACGCTCGATGATTCTCCCGGCGATCTCGCAACGCTGTTCGATCCGGCCACGCGCGTTGGTTTCAACCTCACGATCCAGCACCAGTCCGGCGCGTGCAGTTCGATGGCCAACACGCGCAACCTGTTCTTTGGCATCGACGCCGGCACCGAGCCGACATGGACCGATTGCGGGCGGCCCGGAAACAACCGCATGGTCTATGCGCTGGCGGTTTTTCAGGGCGCGCTCTACGCCGGCACCTGGGAACCGGACGCGGGCGAGGCGGGTCGGGTTTACCGCTACGCGGGCGGGACGAACTGGTTGGATTGCGGCGCGCCGGATCGCTGCAACGCCGTTGCCGCACTGGCGGTGTTCAACGACGCACTCTACGCCGGTGTCGCGAATTACAGCGGCGCCGGCTCCCAGATCGCACCCTCAACCAATACGAATCCCGGCGGGCGTGTTTATCGCTACGCGGGCGGCACGCGCTGGGAGGATTGCGGTCGCTTGTGCGCCGCGGAACTGATCTGGGGCATGACGGTCTTTCAGGGTCGGCTCTATGCCACGGCGATGGACACGCCCCCCAAACATCTCACCACGCCGCGGCAGGGATTGCATCGCTACGACGGCGGCACGCACTGGACGTGGTGCGGCAATCCTGGCGGACGTGTGGCTGCGATCACCGTGGCGAACGACCGGCTCTTTGCCTCCGGCTACAACGGCGGCGCGCTCGGGGGCGTGTTCCGTTACGAGGGCGGAACCAACTGGTCGAATTGGGGCGCGCCGCCTAACGTGGATCAAACGTACTCGTTCGCCTTCCAGCGCGGCACGATGCACACCGGCACGTGGAGAGAGGGAAAGGTGTTTCGCTACCTGGGACCGAACCAGTGGGAGGACGCGGGCCGACTCGGTGACGAGCTCGAAGTGATGGGCCTCGCCATGTTCAACGGCAAGCTCTACGGCGGCACCCTGCCGCTCGCCCAAGTCTATCGCCAGGACGCCGCCGGCTGGACCCTCACCGGGCGACTGGACTTCTCCGACGTCGTCTATCGGCGCGCCTGGTCCATGGCGGTGTATCAGGGCCGACTTTACTGCGGCACGTTGCCCTCAGGCCATGTGCACGCGCTCGAGGCCGGCGTGGCGACTTCACACGACGCCGAACTCGAGCCCGGCTGGCGGCACGTAGTGGCGATGCGGCAGGGAAATCATCTGGGCCTCTTCGTGGACGGGAAACGCGTGGCTGAATCCCCGAGTTTCGACCCGGCGCGCTTCAACCTCGCCGCCAGCGCGCCCCTGCGAATCGGTTTCGGCGAACACGATTACTTCCACGGGCGCCTGCGCGAGGTGCGGTTATACGGACGCGCTCTGAACGACCGTGAGGTGCAGCGCCTGTTCCGCGCATTCCGTTGACTCTGGCGTCACGCTCGAGCCGTCGGAAAACCGCGCCGTGTGCGCGAGATAGACAAACGGCAAATGTTCAGGTCTGGAATCGCGAATGGACGCGAATCGAGCCGCCCTGGCACGGATTCCGCCGCTGTTCCGGCCGGCCCATTCGCGTGTATTCGCGTCCATTCGCGGTTGAATCGTAACGAGAAATGGTGCGTGTGAGAGCGAATCGAACACTCACGTGTCGGCAGGCTGATCGGTGTGGAAGCGCCGGCCACGCACCTCGATGAACGTGCCGCCACACCGAGCCGCGTGTTCGACCTGACCCGCCGCGTTCAAACGCACCAGGCACAGCTCGGCATCGGTTACCAGACCCCATGCTGGCACCTGGACCGCGCCGTCTGTACGGGACGGGCTTAAGCTCAGAGGGTTCTCGGCGTCCAACGCCACCACGAGGTCCGCGCGACCGTCGGCGAGATCGACTCGAAGGGCCACGTTTCCGTCGGGCATCGCCTTCCCCTCGACGGTCGGGACGAGTCGCGCGATGGCCTTGATGGCGGACTGATTCGCGTAGGGCTCGATGATGCCGACGAAACAGGAGGCCAAAGGCTCCTGGTCCGCCGTGCGCCGCACCATGAGGCGCGGGATCCACGTTTCCTGGCTGCTGTCGTAGCTGCCTTGGATCACCCACGCTTCTGCCGTGGCCACCGCCCCGCCCGCCGTCAGATCCGTATAACGCAGGTGCACCTTCGCCCCGTCCGTCAAGTACCCGTAGCGGTCCTCGATGTTCCAGGTCACGTTCCATCCCGGCGCGGGCGCGGTGTCGTGCCGGAAGTTGCGCATGTGGGTTCCGTGTTCGTAGTCCGGTCCCGGTTCGAGTTTCAGCCCCTCCGCGCGCAGGGTTGCGAAGTGGCTGTGCATGAATCTGGCGTGATCCTTGCCGCCCACCACGCGGAACACATCGAGGACGTAGAAGCGATCGGTCCCTGCGTCCACCGAAGCCACGGTACGTTCGAATTGCTTGCCGCCGATCATCGCCGGGCACGAGGCGCGCACGGCCTTCAACACCTGCCCGTCCTTCCACAGCGTGGTGGTTCCGGCGGCGTTGGCCTGGTTCTTCCCGTCCACCACAACCGTGTTGTGGCTGGCCGTCATCTGATACCAGCGGGTGCAGGCCGAATCCCAACCGCCGAATTGCACGGGCGGGTAGCCGAAGTCGGGCATTAGGTCGAGTCCCAACGCGAACAGGCCCAGGTTCATGCCGTCCAGATGGCCGTGCCCGCCACCGGCCTGGTAGTTGAGCCATGCGACACGGGAGTTCGGCCCGGAGCCGGACTTGAGCAAGGCGATCCGCCACTGCTGCTTGTTCACCGATTCGTGCTTCGGCTCCGCCCCGTGTTGGGCGATCAGGTGTGCCACCCGCGCGCGGAATGCGTCCGGGGCGGCGTCGAACACGTCGTGCGGCAACCCCGCGCGACACCGCTCACGGGGAGTATACCGGGTTTGCTTACGGGAAGTTGATCAGTTGGTGGGACCGGCGAGTAGTGCTCTTCCCTTTCCAAGAAGGGGGCTGAGGCTTCCGAGCAGGGAGGGTTCACTCC
>Ga0208040_1003883_pt1 | contig 11745 bp, 11 predicted proteins | sample AD_UKC083_MetaG_FD_184431 | JGI IMG/M metagenome (GOLD analysis project Ga0208040, IMG submission 184431) | Active sludge microbial communities of municipal wastewater-treating anaerobic digesters from USA - AD_UKC083_MetaG (SPAdes) (version 2) | ecosystem: Engineered > Bioreactor > Anaerobic >... | reverse complement strand
TTGCTATCAAAGCTTCTGCTATGGGCAGTGTTCCAAAAATATCGGCATACATGGGTATCCCCACTAATGCAGCTATTAATACTGAATACCATTTATCCTGACCTAATACAGCTGTTATTAACGATTGTGGAATCCAGTTATGAATTGCCGCACCTATCCCCACACCTATTATAACATATTTCCAAACCCTTTTAATAATATCTTTTACCTGATCTTTTGAATAATCTATACGATCCTTAACCGTCAATTCTTCCTGTTCCATATCAAGAGACTTATTCCCGTAAACATATGGCTCCACGTATCTTTCAAGCTTTAATTTGCTTATTACTGTGCCTGAAACAACTGCCAGTAAAAGCCCCACAAATACATATGCAATTGCCGTTCTCCAATTAAATATGCTAGCCAATAAAATTATTGAAGCCAGGTCTACCAAGGGTGATGATATAAGAAATGAAAATGTAACACCAAGAGGCAGCCCTGCACTTGTAAAACCTATGAATATCGGAATTGAAGAGCATGAGCAGAATGGTGTAATTGTTCCTAAAAATGCTCCCAGTATATTTGCTGGTATACCATTTAACCTTCCTAAAATTTTCTTTGTTCTTTCCGGAGGAAAATAGCTTTGAATATATGATATTGTAAAAATAAGAACTGAAAGCAATATAAAAATCTTTATAACATCATATATGAAAAAATGTATGCTTCCGCCTAACCTATCCCCTATGCTTAATCCAAATACTTTTTCCACCAATAACCTTATTAATTCAAAAAGCCACTCCATTTTTAAAAGCTGTCTGTTTAACCAACTGAATACTACCATCTTAATCCCCTTAATTTAATATATAGATAATTATCTATTCATATTATATGAGTCATATAGACAGTTGTCAATATGATATAATAAATTTTTTTTAATAGATAAAAATTGAAATATAATTCCACGATTTTTCAAATGGTGGGTCTGCAAAATAAAACCGGCAATTTCTTACCGGTTATTTTAGTGTTAAATATTTCAAATTATATAATCTTGAATTATTTGTCGTTTTTCAAAAAGGAAATCATTTTTTTTATTCCTGCTTCAGCTGTTTAATATCATAACCTGTGGGATTTTGGAATACTCGTAGTTCGAAGAAATCTACCGCTGCCAGGATATGGTCGAAAATATCAGCTTGTATACCTTCGTAATTAACCCACCTTGTATCTGCGATAAATAGATATAATTCAATGGGTATGCCGTTTTCACCGGGAGCCAGCTGTCTGACCATGGTTGTGCTTCCCTCGAGCAAATCCACCCTGTTTTTTAAATAATTAGTGATATAAACCCTGAATACTCCTAAATTGGTCAACTGCCTGCCATTTATGGGAAGATCAGTGTTTATATTGTGTTCTATGTTGTAATTTTCTATTTCCCTTGTTCTTTCTTCGATATATTCACTTAAGAACTGTATTTTTTTAAATTTTTCAATCATTTCATCAGAACAAATTTTTATGGTTGTCATATCGATGAAAAATGACCTTTTAACTCTTCTCCCGCCGTAATCTTTCATTCCCCTCCAATTCTTAAAGGAATCCGTAACGAATGCAGAAGTAGGTATTGTTGATATGGTCTTATCCCAGTTCTGAATTTTAACCGAAAGCAGTGAAATTTCAAGTACATCCCCGTCAGCACCATACTTAGGCATCTCCACCCAATCCCCTATGCGGAGCATGTCATTCCATGTAAGCTGTATGCCGGAAACAAAACCCACTATTATATCCCTGAATATCAATGAAACAACAGCTGTGGCGGCACCGATTCCGCTTATCAAATATATGGGGTTTTTACCTATTATTATTGAAACAACAGCTATTCCAACTAACACAAAAACCGTAATTTCAATTATCTGCAGAAGACCCTTTATAGGTCTTTCCTTTGAAACCGGATTTTGCCTGTAAATACCGTCCAGTACATCCAATAATGATTTAAAGGCCAATGATGCAATAATTAATACATAGATTAATGCCAGTCTTTGAATAATCTCCTGCAGCTCATTGTAAAAAGGAGCAGCCAAATAAATGAGGACTCCGGGTACAATTAAGGCAATCCTTTTGAACAATTTGGTCTCCAGAAATACATTATCCCATTTATGCCTGCTGTTTCTTATGAATTTGGCAATAAGCCTTATAACTACGCTGTTTATTATAAAATTCAGCACAGCACAAATAAGCAATAAAGCTAATGTTATCAATATGTAATAAGCTATGGCCGCCGCCAATTCATTAGGCAGTCTGCTTAATAAATAATCGTATAAATTCATTTAATCACTGAACGCTCCTTTTTGCTAATTATAGCATTATTTCCGGAATGAAACAATATATTTAATAATATCGAAGCATGGGCATCTTATTTATTGTCCTGCAGCCGGCAGCTTCAATATAAACACAGAACCCTTTCCTATGCCCGGGCTGCTAAGCTTTCAGCTATCTCCCGGCTCTCGAGCAGCGCCTTTTCTGTCTCCTTCTTTTCTGTTATATCCCGTACAACAACTACTGCACCAATAATTTAAGAATTTAGTCCCCTTTTAATAATTATATTATATAGGTTTACATAATTTAAATTATGTAAATCAAAATTATATTTACCAATAATTATTTCTAAACATTTTCTGTATTACTTAAATATAAATTAGTTACAGCAAGAAAACACTAATTTCACAATCTTAGCCTAAGGCACCATTACAAATTGGAACTTGTTGACTGCTTATATTCATTCGGTACAGGAATGTCAAACCTCCCACATAACAGCATTACATCATGCATATCATTCTCATCATGCTCATAACCCTGATGAAATAATACCTGATTTTCAGCATCAATACATTTTACCGTTTTATCTCCTATCTTCCCAATGCCGCTAAACACGTTTGAAGGATACGTTTCGCCTTCAAAAATAAGATATCCTTGTTCATTGTAATTAAAAATATGAAGATCAACTATCCTGCCCTTTGTATCCTTCCAAACAGTGTGAGATAAAGTGGTAAATGTTTCTGTAACTTCAGAAAAGCATTTTTCCTTTAATAATTCTATAATCTTTTTACTGTTACTTTCTTCTACAAACAAATCAATATCGTTATGTACTCTCGTTTCTTCTCCTAATAGGGCATCTACTCCCCAACCGCCATCAAGCCATATGTTAATTCCATTATCTTCAGCATACGTTATTATCTCAACTGCATCTGTTTTATTTACCATTCAGTCCCTCCTTTCAAATTACTGTCTCTATCCTATTGTAGCTTCAGCATCATCATCTGGCTAATTACTCGGGTATATAATAATGCCGAGCGGTATATTACTTAAACTTAGATTAATTATAGCAAGAAAGCTTCAATTTTTCAATGTCTTTTGAACAATACAAAAATACCCCTCTCATCTTTACATTGTGAGGAGTATTTAATTTGCCATATAGTCCTTTCTATTTTTCCAGTTAATGAGAAATAGAATTCCGATAATAATTGCAGGACCTGCAATAACAATGCTCCGTGTTATGGCATCATACCACGGCAAGTCTGAATTGGAAACTTGCTTTATTACAAGTCCTGCATAAAAAAGACCTGCCCCAAAATAGCCAAGAGCACCAACTATTTCCTTCTTCCAGGATATGACCAGCAAAATTGTCAAAATTATTGACGGGATATTGTGCATGAGAAGTCCTATTGCAATCTCTCCGGCACTTCTTCCAGGTTCAAAAACATCTAATGAAAACATGGTTAAAAAACAAATGAATAAAATCGACAATACTCTCGGTGTCCAGTACAACAGTCTTGAAGTTTTCATTTTGATTACTCCTTTCATTACTATACTATGTAATATTTACCCATATAAATGCATGTAGAAACATGAGTTAAATATTTATTTTTGTTCCTTTTATCAGTAATAAAATGTGGTATACTTAAAATCCTCCCAGTAAATTTTACAAGGAGGATTTTCTTATTTTATTATCCCTATTATTGAGCATCAAATTGTACTGAATTTTTGCAGTAATCTTAAAAAGTGACTTGCTTCTCGTATAGTGTGATCACCAAGTAAAGGTATAATAATAGATTTGATTTTACATTGAAGTATGCCCTCAGTTCCTGCCCGTTTAAATTCTCTTATATCTCTTGTTGCGTTTAAACTTTGACGGGTAAGAGTTTGAAAGTTTTCAATACTGTTTTGCATTTCCTGTGATTCTTTTGTAAGCTGATCAAAGGTATTTCCAAACATATTAGCGGTATTAAACAGCTCAACCTCTGTGAGATCCAACAATCCTCTTATGAATTTTGCATGCTCTGCCATTATTTGATTCCAAAACATTTCTTCTTCCATTGCTTCTCTTCCCGCATCCAAGCTTTCTCTGTTTTGGAACCGCTGTATTGTTCTGGAATATAGCCTTGCTTCTCTCATTATATGGTCAATTAATAATGGATAATTCATAGTAAACATTTTACACGTCAATACGTTGTTTAATATATTTGACTTAAACTGAATTAATGCGTTTGTAAGTGCTATAATCCTTTCATTAATATAATATACTTCCTCTTCAAGCATTGGATTTAAAGTCATTTTATTCATGCTCATTATTCTGAATTCTTCTTCAGTAAGCCGTGTAGGTATTCTTACTCCTGTAAAATTTGATGTGGCAATTTCAGCGTCAAGTGTGTATGGAGTAACTACCTCTCCTGATTGAAGTACTTCCTGGCTAACAGCACCATTTGAAAGATAAACCACTTCGCTGAGCAGCCTGTCATATTCCATTCTAAACTCATTGGCACGTTGCATATATCCTTCATCTATCGGTGTAAAAGCCATTTGTAAAAAAAGTGAATGTTCTTTCATAATTCTTAAAAAGAAAAGATGTGTTTCTAAAGACATGCGGATAAAATCTCTCGTAGAAAGCATTTAAAACCTCCTAAAATTAATGTTATAATCATAATATGCAGGAGGCAACAACCTGTTAAACATTCATCTCTAGTTGAGAAATTCTCATATATAAATATTTGTTTCTCTGAAAGAAGATTATGCAAAAGTTTAATAAAGTGATTAATTTGTTTCATAATCTCACTCTCTTTATATTTATTAGAATTTTTGGTTATTATTGCTTAAATTTATTATATTATTACCTGATTTTCTGTCAAGAAAATTTTAAATTTACAAATTACTTAAGTTGTAAGTATTATTAACAGGTGCTATAATTATTTAAATTACATAAATGGGAGGTTTTGTCCGTGGAATTGAATTATAAGAGAACTTTCTTCATAGGTATGGCTTTTATGTCTGTAACATCATTTTGGCAATTATACGATAATATAATTCCTTTGATTCTGCAAAACAATTTCGGCATAGGTGAAACAATGACCGGCGGAATAATGGCCATGGATAATATTTTAGCATTGTTTCTGCTTCCAATCTTTGGAGCACTGTCTGACAGAATTGATACCCCCTTTGGTAAAAGAACTCCATTCATAATAGTTGGAACTACACTTTCCATTATTTTTATGATGTTAATCCCATATGCTGCAAGGGTTGTAAGTTTTCCACTTTTCTTCATATCCCTGGGATTGGTTTTATTGGCAATGGGGATATACCGCTCGCCGGCTGTAGCCTTGATGCCTGATTTGACACCCAGGGTGCATAGAAGTTCAGCTAATGCTGTTATCAACTTAATGGGTGCAATAGGCGGCATCACCACTCTAATATTTATCAGACTACTGGTTCCGGCAGGGCAGCTTCCTGATTATACCGGGCTGTTCCTTGCAACTGCCGTTTTTATGGCAGTATCAGTTATTATACTTTCCAGCAAAATAAAAGAAAAAAAACTATTGAATGAAATAGCCGATTCTCCTGATTATAAGGATATTATAGAAGAAGAGCCGGAAGTATCAGGCGATATGCCTAAGGATGTTAAAAGGAGCCTATATTTTATACTTGCGTCAATTTTCCTGTGGTTCACAGCCTATAACGCTTTAACAACAGCTTTTTCAAGATATGCTGCAAGGGTTTGGGGAATGGAAGGCGGAAGCTTTGCTTCAGCCTTGATGGTAGCAGCTGCTGCTGCTTTTTTGTCTTATATACCCGTTGGTTTTATATCCGGTATGATAGGCAGAAAAAAGACTATTATCATTGGAGTTATTACTATGACTGTTTCATATTTCTTTATACATCTTTTCCTGAAGCCTAGTCCAATGATAAACGTAGTCTTTGCACTTACAGGATTCGGATGGGCTGCCATAAATGTGAACTCCTACCCTATGGTTGTTGAAATGAGTAAAAGCGGTGATATAGGCAAATATACAGGATTATATTATACATCTTCAATGGCTGCCCAGATATTTACCCCTATTTTTTCCGGTTTCTTACTGGAGAATGTGTCATATAGAACTCTTTTCCCTTATGCAGTGCTGTTTTCGACATTATCCCTGTTCACCATGCTATTTGTAAAGCATGGAGACATAAAACCGTCTAAGAAAAAAAGTGCAATAGAAAATTTTAATATTGAATATTAAAGCTGCCTGTCAGGCAGCTTCTTTATATCAACCTGTTCCCTTTTTAATATCTGTCATCTTTTCTTCTCATTGCTTCTCCTTGTTACTTTACTGTTCTTTGAGCTGCTTTTACGAAAAATTGAAAAGCTCCCGAATCCGCCGAGGATTGCCATATAGAATCCCAGGTCATACCACCAGCCTGTATTTACAACTTCATAAATTCTTATGTTTTTATAAAACAATCCCATGACAAGTGAAAAAGGTGCAATCCATCCATGCCAAATTCCCCAGAAGAATCCTGCAGGATTTGAAGGTGTTGATTTACCGTCCCCGGGCATACAACCTGTTAAGAGAATTAAACTTATAATAATAACAAAAATTAATAATAAAATTTTCTTTTTCATTTTTTCTGTCTCCTTTTAAATTAGTATTTCTATTAAAAAAAATTTCCTGTGTTGATTAATTGTTTACATAATTTTTATTATGTAAACTTTATTCGCCTATAATTTTTATCAATACTCTTTTCGCTCTTTTCCCGTCAAATTCTCCGTAGAATATCTGCTCCCAGGTGCCAAAGTCCAGTTTCCCCTCTGTTACCGCAACTACAACTTCTCTTCCCATGATTGTCCTCTTCAAGTGGGCATCGGCATTGTCCTCATATCCGTTGTGATGATACTGGCTGTAGGGCTTTTCCGGTGCAAGTTTTTCCAGAAAAGCTTCAAAGTCCCTGTGCAGCCCGGATTCATCATCATTTATGAAGACACTGGCCGTAATGTGCATGGGATTGCAGAGCAGCAAACCCTCTTTAATGCCGCTTTCTCTTAAACATTCTTCAATTTGCGGTGTAATATTAATAAATTCTCTTCTGTTTTTTGTGTTAAAGGTTAATACTTTTCTATAAGATTTCATTTGCCCTCCTTATCTAATAGGACCGCTTACCGCTGTCTAAATTCAATCCGTTCAATTCATCCTTAATACTTTTCCAGTCAGGAAGAAATCTTGACATATATTCTTTGAATGATTTGTTGTGATGTTTCTCAAGAAGATGTACCATCTCATGAACAATAATATAATCAAGGCACCTTGGGGCTTTCTTTGCCAGCTCAAGGTTTATCCATATCCTTTTATCCCGGATATTGCATGTTCCCCACCTGGTCTTCATCAGTTTGATGCCAAATTCATCCACCCTGACTCCCATAATCCTTTCCCATTTTGCAATATATGAGGGAATAATTTCTTTTAATTTTTGTCTGTAGAAGTCTTTCATGAGCTTTTCCCGTTTTTCAAAAGTGCTGCCGGGTCTTACATACATGTCCATGAATTTGTTGTTTCTTAGTTCCACATATTGTTTCCCTCTTGTTTCAACAACATTTAACAGATATATTTCGTCTGAAAAGGGATGAATTTCACCGGATATAAACTCTTTTGCCGGCAAAAGTTCCTGGGTGGTGTATTTCGTCTTTTGCTTTTTTATCCAGGGTAATTTTGTCAGCACAAACGATTTAACAGCTTCATTATCCATATGGCTGGGAACTGACAATCTTACTCTTCCGTTTGGAGGATAAACCGTAAGATGAAGGTTTTTTATTTTCTTTCTTACTAATTCTATGTCTATGTTTTCTACAGTAATTTTGCTCATATTATTTTGTTCCTAACACTCCGGGTTTTTTATTCATTAGTATCTGTCTCCTTTAATCATCGATTTCCTGCTTAAAAGATTTTATAAATCTCTATTTTATAAAAATTATTGTAACATGATATTATTATAATTTAAATAAGTCTATAATTCAAACTAAACATGATAAAAGTATAAATCTGTTACAAAAAAACATAAGAAACACTAGTCTCTTATGTTTTATTACAGCCTCAGAGTATATATTCCCCCCTTTTAAACAACAACAATTAAAGAATTTTAATTCTGAGGCATGTTTGCATATTATTTTCACAACAAGTTCAATTTATAAAATATACCTTTCCTTGCATTTTCAGTATAATATATAGGGTGTACTATAAACCGGACTCTTAGAAAAAAATTATTATTCTTTAAACTAACAATGGGTCCTTTAGATCTATCTTTTTAATAATATCATCTATTTTCCCTTTGGCTTTTTCAATTGCAGCCAGCCGCTCCTCTTCCGTATAGCCTGTTCCGTCTACCAGGAGGGTTTCAAATTTATTAACATCCATAAACTTCATGATATCTTCAACATAATTGAGTCCTCTGTTGAATACCGGCCTCATCATCCATGTTATATCTCCGCCTGAGGATTGAATATATACTGCAGCCCTGTCTTTATCATTTAATAATCCTTTAGGTTTTCCGCCTTTTTCAGGAAGGCTTATTGTCATATGCACTTGTACTATACAGTCAATATATTCCTTTAATGGAGCAGGAAATGACAGGCTCCACATGGGTGCGGCAATTATATAAACATCTGCTTCTATAAACTGTTTGCACAGTTTGTTGATCTTTTGAACTTCATTTTTCTGCTTTTCCGACAGCTTATTAGCAGCATCTTTGCTTACAATACAGTTTCTGCTTTCAAAATATTCATATTCCAGCCTGGGTACATGTTCCTTATACAAATCCAATTCTTCAACTTTAAAATCAGGATATTTTTCAATAAACCTGTTCACAAAGGCCCTTCCTACAGTCTTGCTTGATGATAGGATTTCAGGCTTTGAATTTACTGTAATATACAATAATTTTTTCATAAACATCTCCTTAATAAATAAGTAATATCCATTATAGTATTTGAATATTACTCCTTTTTATAACAATATTTAAAATATTTTTAAAACTTAAGGCTCAGGTAAAAATGAATTACCGTTTCGATAGAACTGAAATGCTGCTATCAAAGCTAATACAATTGCTCCTGCAAGTGCTGCATTTTGAAGGAGAACAAATTCTCCGTTAAATCCATAGGGTGATCTTAAATTTTGATATATTCCCAAATAAGCCCATGCTATAGGCAGGGGAAACATAGCATTCTTGTTTTTAAAAAGAACCACTACCACTAAAATAACAGCTACAGCGAGTATAATAATCGCCCATAAATCATCAGGGATTCCAAAGCCGTTCCACCCCCATTTAACAAGCATTGCAGACGTATTTACAACAGTTGCTATAAATAGCCAGCCTGCATACATGCCAAAGGTCATGTGCAGGAGCCAATGGTCTCCATCATTGATTTTTAAAAGTTCAATGCAAATCATGATTAATGTGATTACGAATAAAAAAATCAATACTACAGACAGCTCGATTTGAACATATGAGAAAGCAATAATCCACAAAATATTCAAAAAGCAGGATAATCTGAACAGGGTTGAAATTTTATCCACAGCCTTCTTGTAATAGGGGGTGTCTTTTACTATCATCATAATTACTGAAATTATGAGCAAAGAATATATAAGACCCCAAATACTGAATGTTGACGGACTTGGTGTTATAAGGGTTTCAAACATATCTGAAACCTCTTTTTGACTGAGTCCATTTATAAATCCTAAACCCCCAAGAGCATTGACAATCAGCGTGACCAATAGAAAACCCGCATTAATCCATGCTTTTTTTGTTGTATCCATATTATATCTCCCTTAATCATAATAAAAAGTATTAGTTATATTATTATAAGCCAATACTTTTTTATTATGATTATTTTCTTAAATCCAGGTTAATTTTCCCATCCTTAACCTGAACTATCCTGTCGGTTTTTTCCGCAATTCTTTGGTCATGAGTTATTATCAGAAAAGTTGTACCGTACTTTTTATTTATATCTCTTAATATTCCATATACATTTTCCGTTGTTTCAGAATCAAGATTACCTGTAGGCTCATCCGCCAGTATTATTTTAGGTTTGTTTATCAAAGCTCTTGCTATTGCAGTTCTTTGCTGCTGACCCCCCGACATATTGGTCGCAAGATTATTTTTAACCTTTGTAAGTCCTACGATATTTAGAAGCTCATCGGCCCATTCATCTGCTTCCTTGGGAACCTTGTAGTTGTGAATTTTGTATGGGAGGAGCACATTTTCCTTGGCAGTAAATTCCGGAAGAAGGTAATGAAACTGGAAAATAAAGCCTATGGTCTTGTTTCTTAGGAATGCCAGCTCTGTTTTGTCCATTGTATCGGTTCTTTTGCCGCCGATATAAACCTCTCCTGAAGTTGGCTTATCAAGGGTTCCTATAATATTTAGCATGGTGCTCTTACCGCTTCCTGATTCACCGATAATGGAATTAAAGCTGTTTTCTTCAAATGAAATATTTATATCAAACAAAACCTGTGTCTTTATTTTCTCGCCATAAATTTTGTTTATATTCTTAAGTTCTATTATATTGTTTAATTCTTTCATATCTTCACCGTTAACCATTTTTTATTACCTCTATAGGATTTAGTCTTGATGTTATTCTTGCCGGAATCAAGGATGCTATTGTAGCTGTAAAAACAGCAAACAAACCGGACAAGGTTATAAATCCGTAGCTTATATAAATTGGCACAACAGGACTGCCGTCAGGATTTACTGCAAATTTTGTAAACATTAACAAAAGACTCATACCAAGTGCAATTCCAAGCAAGGCTCCTAAAGCCCCCAGCATAAGCCCTTGAAAAACAAATATTAAGCTTGCATCCTTGTCCTGTATGCCCATTGCCTTAAGAATTCCTATTTGTTTTGACCTTTGGACGACAGATATGGCAAGAACGCTTGATATGCCAAGCAGCACTGATAAAAGTACAAATACCTGTATCATGTAGCTTGAAACACTCTGACCGTTTAAGCCGCTCAGCAATTGCTGATTCAAATCCTTCCAGTTGTCGACCTTCAAGTCAGGGCCTGACAATGAATATGCCACCTGCCTGGAAATTTCATCAGCAAGAAAAACATCATCAACCTGCATTTCCACTGAGCTTACGCCTTCTAAAGCAAGGATGGCTTCTGCTGTCTCTATGTCTGTTACAACCCATGAATCATTTATTGAAGACACCTTCAGGTCAAACAAACCTGTAACCTTTATTTTATAGGCGTTGCCCCGGACAGTAACCAGAGTTATGGTATCCCCTACATTTGTATTGGACTTAACAGCCATTTCTCTGCCTATTATTGCCTGCTCTTTGCTGTCAGGAAGATTTCCTGCATACAGATTGTTCTTAAACTTATAAATTTTATCGCTTTCTTCCAGGTCGAAGCCTCTTATTATAACCGGGGATGTGTCTGTTTCATAGTCTAAGGTTGCAGCCCCGTCCAATGCAG
>Ga0208040_1003881_pt1 | contig 11748 bp, 10 predicted proteins | sample AD_UKC083_MetaG_FD_184431 | JGI IMG/M metagenome (GOLD analysis project Ga0208040, IMG submission 184431) | Active sludge microbial communities of municipal wastewater-treating anaerobic digesters from USA - AD_UKC083_MetaG (SPAdes) (version 2) | ecosystem: Engineered > Bioreactor > Anaerobic >... | reverse complement strand
TTGTGCTCTTTTTAATAGCGTCCATGGCTGAAAACAAACGCGCACCCTTCGATTTGCCCGAAGGTGAGTCGGAAATCATCGGCTATTTTGCCGAATTCTCTGCCATGCGCTTTGCAACCTTTTTCCTGACTGAATTCGTTGAGATAGTTTTAATTGCCGCCATTGCTGCAACAGTATTCTTTGGCGGATGGCAGATTCCCTGGCTAGACCCCCAGGGCGTCGCTGGCGGCTTTATCACCGTTGCGCAGATTGGCTTCTTCGTGTTCAAAATAATCGCGCTTTGCTGGTTGCAGATGTTGATCCGCTGGACCCTTCCCAGGTTTAGATATGACCAATTAATGAACCTAGGTTGGAAAGTGTTGCTGCCTCTTAGCTTGGCCAATATTGTGGTGACAGCAATTGTTTTGGCGCTTAGTTGATGATTTGGATCTTTGCCCTTTGAGGTGAACGATGGCGAAATTGGTTGATCGTCCAAAAGCTGATTTGGTGATTCGCTCATATATTCCAGAGGTTTTGCGTGGTTTGCGAGTGACCAGCAGGCACTTCTGGGTGAACTTTTTAACCCGCAAAAATGTGGTAACAATCGAATATCCTGAAGAAAAGTATCCCTATCCTCCCAGATTTCGTGGCCAGCACCGGCTTATGAAGCGCGAAGACGACTCAGTACGCTGCGTCGCCTGCTTCCTTTGTGCAACCGCTTGCCCTGCCGACTGCATCACTATCAAAGCTGGTGAGCGCAGCGATAAGAATGAAAAATACCCAGTCTCATTCGAAATAGACTACATCAGGTGCATCTTTTGCGGCATGTGTGAAGAGGCCTGTCCATGTGACGCCATCCGCCTTGATTCAGGCGACCACAAGTTGCCAGGATACACCCGCGAAGAAGAAGTCCTGCAAAAGGAAGACCTCTTGGCCAAGGGCGGCCTTTCGATTGCCAAACAAGGCGGCATACTTCAATAAGCATCTGATTATCCAACAATTTCCCTTCTCTTTTGAGTTCCAGCCAAATAGCGATAGCATTAGTTCATGAGCCCGCGTTGTAAAATCACAGGTGTATCAAGTTTTTCTAAAGCTAAAAGATTGCTCCTAGTCGTCATGGCGCTGTCTTTGCTGCCTGCACCAGCTTTTTCGAAGGAAAAAGAAACAGCCTCCAAGGAAAAAGAAGGCCCGTTTTTCCAATTCCTGGCAACCCTCGGTGGGGGAATGGTACACCGCGAAGGATTCGGCGCCTTCGACTTAGCTTTAACTGGTGCTGGCAAAGGCTTTTATGTTACAGCGGTCGCCCCAATTCGCTTCGATCACAACGGTCTTCGCGTCAAGGACTGGGACGAACTCAACGATTATGGCCGAATAATAGGCGAGGTACGATACGGCGAACGCGGCGATAAATACCACGCGGCAGTCGCCCCAATAAAGGCTTGGCACCTTGGCACCGGCTTCCTAGTTTCAGGTTACGAATCCACCATCGACTACGAGCACTGGCGAACAGGTCTTGTAGGCTCATTTTCGTGGCTTGCAGCCGGTTTTGACCTTTTCATGGACTCGGTCATCAACCCCTCAGTTTTTGGCTTACGTCTAGCGGTCAGGCCCCTTTTTTGGATAGATGGCGACGGCATAGCAGGTCGTCTTGAGTTTGGTTTTTCAGCAGTTGCCGACATTTTTTCCCCAAAATCAAAAACAGCCTCTGGCCTCAACAAAGCAGGCGTCCCAATTCACGAGACATCTCCACTAGTTGCCGGAGGCATCGATTTTCGCTACCCAGTAGTCCGCTCTAAACGACTGGAAGTCACCCCTTATGCAGCCTGGGGACGCGTTGCAACGGGCGATGGAGCCCAAATTGGCCTAGCCATCCAGACTGCATTCAAGTGGTTTTCCTTCGGGTTCCTCGGTGAATGGCAATGGCTTGGCCAAGGCTACACCGCCAACTACTTTGACCAAGCCTACATGGTAGATCGCCACACCTTTACAACCATTCCCAAAAGGGTAGCCCTTGAATCCATGACCCATCCCAGAATGGGAATGAGGCTTGGGCTATCACTTGGCTTCGACCCATTTGTCACCACCTGGATAATGCTAGACTTGGATCAAATAGGAGAATTCAACACATTTGGGGCTGGTCTTGAAATCAAACTATGGGAAATGGCGAGAGTTTCAGCTTCTTTATACACCCGCGGCTTCACCACCCCACCAGCTTTTGTCAAACCTGAAAGGACCTTAGGCTCATTAACAGCATCAGTCCGATTTTTAGAGTATTGCGAAGTATTTGCCTCTTATTTTCGAGATTTAACCTTCAGTACAACTGAAGTCGGCAACTGGAGCCCTTCAGATTCATTTATGCTAGGTGTCAGAGTCGGCTTCCAAGTGCCAATTGTCACAGAAGACGACCAGCAGCCAAAAAAACCATAAAATATAAATCTACATCCGTCGTCATATATTGTCGGCTCACACAGGAGGAAGCCATGAAAAATACAATTTTTGCTATTTCCCTTTTTTCCCTTTTCTTTGTCACAGGTTGCATCTGGTTAGAATTTGATGATTATCCCTATTACCAGTGCTATACCTCCTGGGATTGCCCCAGTTCGATGTTTTGCGACAGCTGGTCCAACGTCTGCCGATACAACACCGGTTGTTATTCTGATTCCGAGTGCGCACCTGGTTATCTTTGTGGCTATGATGGAGCATGCTACTTCGATAATCGCATTGCCTGTCGTTGGGATTCTGACTGTGGCATTGGGGCTAGATGTGGATTTAACGGCTATTGCTACACCGATAGCTCGGTACAATGCTACACCGACAGTCACTGTGGTGCTGGTAACTATTGTGGAGACAACAACCTGTGCTACAGCGCTGGATGTAGGTTTGACACAGATTGCCCGCGTGGCACTTATTGTGGAATCGATGGCGGTTGCTGGGTTCCCCAAGAGTGTTTTGGTTGGCACGACTGCGCTGAAGGCTTCGAGTGTGCCTCAGATGGTCGTTGTGACTTGAGCTGGACTTGTTCAAGAGATAACGACTGCCCAGTCGGCTTCTATTGCGGCAATGCTCGGTACTGTGAGGCATATTATTTCTGCCGAAACGACTACGACTGCGCAAATGACATGTACTGTGGTGCAGATGGCGCTTGTTACTCGACCAGAACCTGCAACTTTGATAATGACTGCAACTTCAACGAGTACTGCTCGGGGGCAGGCCAGTGCAAAGAAGGTTGCGAGGTTGACGCGCACTGTGCCTATGGCTACTACTGCGGCGTTGATGGCATGTGTCATTAGTTTTCCAAACTTATCCTTCAAATTCAGTTTTAAAACAGAAATCTGACGTCTAAAAGGGGATGGGAGCTCTATTCGGGTAACGGGATTTTCAGTTCCTTGGCTAGGCTGATTGCCTCTTTTTTCCAATAGGGTGCTGCTTCTGAAAAACGTGGGTCTTCAAGCTTTTCTAGGCCGATTTCAAGCTCGCTTGTTGCTGCTTCGCTATCTTCTGCTGCATCTAGCAGGGCGTATGCATAGAAAAGGTGATTTAAGGGGTGATCTGGGTGCTTTTGGACGGCTTCTTCCAGCAGTTCCAGGCCTAGATCGGAGTCGCCAACACCTGTTGGCCACGCTGGCGCTTTAATGTAAAGCATTCCAAGGACTCGCAGGGGGCCACCTTCGTCTATATCTGGGACAGTTTCTTTGGCGTGAAGTAAGGTTTTTTCCAACTGATTAAGGCCTCTTAGTGCCTTTAGGGGGGTGTTGCGGACTGCATTGCCTAGGCATAGCCCATGCCAGTACGAAGCTTCATCTTCAAAGCCAGGAAAAGCTGCAGCTTTTTTAGCCCAATCCACACATTCATAGGAAAAGCGCTCCATAAAGTTGTTGTTTGGGACTCTGACGGATAATTCGGCGCTTACTGCAGCGCCATTCAAGGCTTGGCGAGCGTCAGGATGGTCAAGGTCACGCAGACCAGCCAAGGAACATGCCAAGTCTGGTGTCTTGGTGGTGTGGACATTAAATGTCTGGCCATCAACACCAATGGCTTGGGACGGGTCACAGCTTAGGTCATATTCAATTGGGACCACACCAGTTGTCTTGCATCCAGACATCAGAAATAGCAGGCACGCTAATACTACGCTTTGAACTACCTTTCTCATTATTCCTCCCAAAATGGAGAGCGTGTCAGGGCTAGTTTACTTCCAAAGGGCTTTTGGTGCACTGTAGGTGGAGGCATTGGCCGGTACAAAGGCGTCGATTCCAAATAATTCACAGAATTGCTTGCCGTCTTTGTGGTCGCAAAACGATGTTAGCGCTTTTTGAAATCGCTTTCTTTCTTCGGGAGTTGTGGCCTTTTCGTTGGCAACTACTGGCATGATTGGAATGGGGGCCGATTCAAAGATGGGCTCCAGAAGATTTGCAAAGGGCAGTGCATCAATCGATTGATACTGCTGAGCGGTAATTACCACTGCCTCGACTTCGCGGTCCTTCAAGTTTCGTAGGGATCTTAAGGCTTGGTTGCTTGGCCGAAGCTCGAAGTCGGATTCCTTGTATTTGCCAGCAAAGATGACTTTAAGCAAGAAATCGCCTTCGATTAGGGGAGTTCCAGTTACCACCTTGCCCTTTAGCTCATCTAGTGATTTGTATGTGCCTTTGCGGACCATGACTCTGAAGATTTCATCAGTTGAACCTTGGATTTTGGGTTGGGCCAAAGGAATCAGATTGTCGCTTTTGTGTCCAAGCCACCATCCAAGGGAAACGATTGCAAAGGGTGGCTTTTCAGCAAGGAATTTATCGCATTCTGAGATTTTTGATGTGAATTTGCTTGAAAAAGTGCCAGCTTTCCAACCTCCAAGTTTCTCGACCAATTCAACCATTGCCTTTGCTGATGGCTCAGCATCCTTGGCCTTTATATTTCCGCCTGGATAGCAAAGCACCAACTGGCGAGTGTCTTGGGCCGAGGCAGATACTGCCAAGGCGGTTACCAAAATAAACGCCGAAAGAACACTAAACCTTTTCATTTTCGCCTCCTATCAAGCAGTTGAGCAACTGCTGGTGCAATAAACATTGCGCAGGCAAGGCAACAAATTAATCCGACTGTGACCGCAAATCCAAGGCTGGAAATGGCACGGTATTTAGCGAATGATATGGCACCAAGCCCCGCAAGTGTAGTCAAGGCGGCTAATAGAATCGGTGTACCAGCGACCCTAATTACCTGCCAGGGACCTAGGCCTACCAGTTCCTTTCGTCGGTGGGCAAACCAGACTCCGTAGTCAAGCGCCAGTGCCATAAGTAGAGGCAGGGCGATCATGTTGCCGTAGTTCAACGGTATTTTTGCAGCGGCTAGAACTCCAAGCATCCAACCACCACCGATTAGCAGCGGAAGAGCTGCAATCAGGAAGGAACCAAAACTGCCAAGGGTTATCAAAAGAAAGAGCAGGGCTACCGCTACGGCCAGTCCGCTACCTTGCATGAAGCTCTCAAAGGCTTCCCGCGACATAACCTGGTGGGTAGTTGGAAATCCAGTGGCATCAGGTGAAATTTCGTAGATTTGCCCAAGCATTTTATCTAAGAATTCCACGTTATAGATGGATTTGGTAGGAAACAGGTAGATTGCAATTTTACCATCCTTGCCTACAAAACGATTTTTCAAAGACGCCGATAAATCGGCCGGTGCTAATGGACGCGCATCTCGCCAAGATATTATTGTTTTGGAAAGAATTTGTGCGTCCTCTAGTAAATTATCTAGGAAAAGCTGGTTCGCGATTCCAACTCGGTCAGGATCGGCTCTTAGTAGTTGCGCAATTTTCTTGGCAGATGTCCTGACCTTTTCAAGGCTGTCAACCAAATCGGTGTGGCCAGCTGAAAAGGCGGTTTCTTGATAATCGTCAATCATATCAAGTACTTTATCTAGGATTCCTGAAATGCGTTGGCCGCCATCTTTGGGAAGCTCAATGCGCTTTTGATCCAGAAGCCATGTTACCAGCGTTGATTTGGACATTTCCAGACCGACTTTTCGGGCCTCGGCGGCTCGATGTTCGGCGTCTGCTGGGAAAAGATCGCAAATGTGCTGGACCTTTGCGATGGTGTCCAATTTGGAGAATTTTTCAACAAGCTGGGCTGCTTCCTGGGTTGAGTTTGCCGTCGCAATTACTACTTCAGACTGAAAATCGGATTCTGCGGTCATCAGTCTTGAGTAGTGTGCGGCTTCAGACTCTTTGGGGAGCAGTGCTAAGACATCGTAGTTGACTGGGAGATTTATACCTGAATACGCTCCAAAGCCAGCGATTAAAAGGGCAACGGTTACCAAGACTACCGAGGCGATTTTGGGCATTGGAGTGCCGCTTTGACCTTGTTTGTCAACGCCGTCGCTAAGCAGATCCTTTTGCACCTTTGGTTTCAAGATTGCAAAAAGTGCTGGCAAAGCCACAAATGCCGCAAGTACAACGGCCAAAACACCGCAGGCAGCCACTATGCCAAGTTCGGAGAAGCCTTTGAATTTAACGGTTGCCAAGGCTAAAAAAACCATAATCGAGGCGCCACCAGCAGTTAAAACAGGGGTTGAGGCCGCCCCGGCTCCCTTGGCTATAGCATCCTTTAGGCCCAAGCCGTTTTTAAGTTCTTCCAGGATTCGTGAGGAAACAAATATGCCGTAGTCTGCCCCTAGGCCAAACAAAATGGCAGTGAAGGCAGATGTAATCATGTTCAGATGCCCAACTGTAAACAGAAGCATAGCGTTGCCCCAGACGGCGCCAAGGCCGATTGGGATGAACACTACAAGTGCGCGTCGTAAAGAGCGCATCACGAAGATAATCAAAAGGAGTACCAGAACAGCGGCTGTGATTATCGTGAACTTGATATCGTCTTGAACCGAGGTAAATTCTTCGTACACAATGGCTGGGTTACCAGTCAGTCCGTAAATGGGAGCTTCTTTGCCGTCGGCGACCCATTTTTCACGTAGTTGCTCGGTGACTGAGCGGACGGTTTCTATGAAAGGGGCTATGACTTCATAGGCTTCGGATGTGGATTCTGGGCTGACAAACAAGAACAGCATTCTGCCGTCGCGTGTGGAATAAAAGCCGTTGCCGGCTACCAGTGCTTGCGTGTCAGGCTGTTGGTGGAGCAGGCCTTCCCAGGCGATCGATGTGGGGGGCTCAGGAGCTTCAAGCCAACGTTGCCATTCGTGCAAGAAAAAGTAGATGCCATCGATTGCCGCTTTAGCACTGGCAATGTCTTGGCCTCCCAAAGACAGAGAAGGTGGGTCCTCAAACCATTCGATGGCGGTATCGAGCGCGTCTTCAACAGAGTCTGGCGGATTTTCGGGGAGCTGCAATAGTTCTGGAATGTACTTTTTTGCAGTGGCCAAATCCTCGGCTGGTACCATGTTGTATGCATGATCCATGAAGAATTTGAGGTCAATCCTAGGGTCGGCGTTTCTAATTCCCGGTTGACCTGACAAGGTATCTGCCAATTCAAGGGCAAATTTTTCTAGTTCTGGCCGAGGGATTCCTTCGAGGGCAATTATTAAATCAGACGCAGCCCCGAAGTTTTCAAGGAATTGATCCAACCTTTGGACCGTTTCCTGATCGGCACGAAATAATGCCTTGCGTGATGTGTAGAAAGGAAGACCGCTTAAACCCCAGATTGCAAAGGCTGTTATAACAAGGCTGGCTGCGAGCATAGCCCAAGGATAACGCGCTGAAAAACCAGCCAATTTTGAGACCCATTTTCGTAGCATCAGAATCTGACTCCGAATCAGGCTTAGTTGGAACCCAAGCCACTGTTATGAGTGTTTGGGCTGGGGAACCACTGCGGCATTGTCGTTTCGACTGGTGGTTGATGTCAAGGCTGGCAGGCTTTTTTTCAGTTTTCTTGTTGAGAAGAAATGCTGTTTAGAGCGAGCCTTTTGAGGCATAGAAGGGCTTGGGTTGTGAGTTTTGATATCATTATTTCCTTAACGGCAGGAGAAAATCGACTTTTTATTACAGCTGGTTTTAGATTTAGGATTCGGTGTTCTTGTTTTTCATCAAGTTTGAGTTGACAGTATTGGGTTATCAGCGTAGACTCTGCTCCCTTTTGAAGGGCTGGGCCCATAGCTCAGTCGGTAGAGCAGCGGCCTTTTAAGCCGTTGGCCGTGAGTTCGAATCTCACTGGGCTCATTGACCCCATCGTCTAGCCAGGTCAAGGACACGGGCCTTTCACGCCCGTGACACGGGTTCGAATCCCGTTGGGGTCGCTAATGTTTTCGCCTTGGGCGATTAACTCAGCGGGAGAGTGCATCCTTCACACGGATGAAGTCACTGGTTCAATCCCAGTATCGCCCACTAATCAGGATTTCGTTCATCCAGCTGACTCTTTGTCTACAAGTTCTTTCATTGAATTTGCTTGACGTGGTTTTGTTAAGAAACGACACTTTACTAAGCTTGCCATCTTGGAGGCATCATGACGTTAGGCAGTTTAATCATTGTTGTTGTAATTGCCGTGCTGGTTGTAATTGCCTTTGCGGTGCTGGGTACTTACAACGGACTTGTAGGGAAGCGCAATAAAATTAAGGAGGCATTTTCAACCATCGACGTGATGTTGAAAAAAAGGTATGACCTCATTCCTAATATGGTAGCAACCGCAAAACAATATATGACTCACGAGGCGGAAACATTAACTAGAATTGCTGGTTTGCGTGCCAGGGCGATGGACCCATCAGTGCCAATGGATGAGAGGGTTAAGGCGGACAACGAGTTGATGCAGGGGGTTCGCGGTCTGATGGTCCAAGTCGAAGCATACCCCGATTTAAAAGCCAATGAAAACTTTATGGATTTGCAACGGACATTAAGTGAGCTCGAAAATCAGCTGTCTGGAGCTAGGCGCACGTTTAACTCAAGTGTTTTGGAAATGAACAACGCAGTTGAGATGTTTCCTTCAAATATCGTTGCAGCCATGTTTAACTTCAAACGTCATGAGATGTTTGAAATTCCAGAGGCTGAGCGGGTTAATCCAGACGTCAAGTCATTGTTTTAATTTAGGTATCAAGTAAGCGGTTATTTTGGGTCGCTAGGGCTGAGCTTTGCTCGTAGCAGTGGTAGGGTCTTGGCGATTGCTTCATCAAGGGGCATCAATACGTCTGCACCTGCGGCTTTTGGATGGCCGCCACCGCCAAGTTGCTCGGCCACGTCGTTAACGGTTGCTTTGCCGCGGGATCGCATCGAAATTTTTACCTTGGGGCCATCATAATCTTTGAATAACACGCATATTTCAACCCCATCAATGTTTCCAAGAACATCTACCATGCTGCGGATTTCGTCTCGGTCTAGTTTTAATCCTGCAAGGGTGTTTGAGGTGACTGGGCTCCACGCCAGTCGTCCTCCAAGCTCGAATTTTGCCGTCGACATCAACCTAGACTGCATCAGCATGGAGTCTTTAGAGATGGTGCCAAAAAGATGGCGTGCTATTCCTTCAGCATCTGCTCCAGCTTGTACCAAAAGGGAGGCTACTTGGAAAACTTCGGGGTCATTTCGGACGTACCTAAACTGAGCGGTGTCGTACAGCATAGCCGAGTAAAGTGGCTCGGCTATATCGGCGGTAATATCTACTTCCAGTCGGTTGATAACGTGAAACATCAGCTCGCCTGTGGATGGAAAGTTGCTGCCAAGGATTCCATCAATCGTTCGATCATTGGGAGCGTGGTGATCTACTGCTAATACTGGTCCAGTACGCTTGGCCAACACGTCGCCAACGGCTCCAGTACGTCCAATTTCAGCGGTATCAATTAACAGCGCTAGGTCTGCGGACATCAGAATATCGGTGTGTTTTCCGTTTAGTACGTTCAAGTCATCGTGTTTGTCCATGTATTTGAAACGCTTTAAAGTTTCACCTGGGTTAACTATGGTCACCTTCTTGCCCAACCGACGAAGGGCGCGTGCCAATCCGAGCTCGGAGCCCAAGCCATCACCGTCTGGTCCCTCATGAGTGGTTAGCACAATCGTAGATGCGTCTTCGACAGCCTTGAAAACCGTTAGGCTTTGGGTAGTATCCAGGATTTCGGCCTTGGTAAAATTGGTGTTTTTAATCGTCATGTAAATAACTCCACAAGATTATTAAGGATTCTTGCTGTAGCTCCCCAAACTAAATGGCGGTCATGTACTACAAACAAGATTTCGGTTGGCTTGCGTTTCGTGCTTGTTCCATCACCAAGCAGGCTATCCCAGGCGATGCGAATGACTTTTGTGGGATCGCGCATCTTTTCCAGCGGAAATGAAAATGTCTGTGCGATTTCACTGCTAGTAGGTTTGAGGCCATCAAAACTATCAATCACAGCAACGAAAGGGGTCACATGGTAGTTTGATATCGTTAAAAAATCCCCAAGTTGCCCCAGAATTTCAACCCGGCTTCTATCAAGGCCAACTTCTTCGTTAGCCTCGCGTAGAGCAGTTGCCAGAATGTCTGAGTCTTCAGGATCTTGGCGTCCCCCTGGAAGGCTGACTTGACCTCGGTGTACATCTCTTGGGTCGTCAGAAGCTCGTTCGCATAACAAAACGTGCAGCCCGTCAGGGCGAGCAGCCAGCAAAATCAAAACGGCCGCATAATGGAAGTTTTCAGGTTTTGGAAGCGACTTTGGTGCAAAATTAGCCAGTTTTGTCTTTACTTGTTCGATAGTTAGTGGTGCTCTAGCAGTCATGCGGTATAATCCTTAACGGTCATGACAACAAAGGTACGGAACTTTACCCTATTGAAGGTGGTTTTTATACAGCTAAAAACAGTATCTGCAGCAGACCCGGCGTGCACTTGATGCTGGAATATGAGACACAAATAATTGCCTAGGATGCTAGCCTTGGCGCTTCTTTGGAACCTTGGTTGCCTTGCGGATTACAACCACGCTGTTCATGGCGCCAGGAACGCCACCTTCGATAAAGATCAGGTTGTGATCTGGGAATACAGCGACAACCCTTTGATTCAGAATGGTTTTTCGAACATTGCCCATCTGGCCAGCCATCTTCGTGCCAGGGAGGACGCGTCCTGGATATGTTGCCATACCGATGGAGCCTCCGTGGCGGAACGATTCATGGGTACCGTGGGAGCGAGGGGTTCCTGCAAAGTTGTGGCGCTTCATGACGCCCTGATAGCCGCGACCACGGGAAGTGCCAATCACGTCGACCAGTTCGCCAGCGTTGAACAGGGATGCATCCACAGAACCGCCCTCTGGATAAAGGAGGGCTTCATCCTGGTTCACGCGGATTTCACGCACCAAAGCGGTTGGCTCGATATTCAGCTTTGCAAACACGCCCAGCTCAGGCTTGGTCATGGATTTTTCACGTCCCTTACCGAAGCCAAGTACGACTGCATCGTAGCCATCACGGCCTTCAGCGGTCTTAACTTTCAGTACCGGGCAAGGGCCAGCCTCAAGCACTGTAACGGGAACTCGATTCCCATCACCGTCAAAAATCTGGGTCATTCCGATCTTTTTGCCAAGAATTGCAATGGACATCACAAATACCTCAGTTCCCGAAACGTAAAGACCAGAAAGTCCCTGGTCAAAGAGCGGCATAGTTTACATTCAGAAAGGTAAGTAGTCAACAAGGTTTCTTCCAAAACGAGATGCTGGTTGCCACAGGGCGGCTTTAAAGCGACTGTGGGGGCAGGGGCAGAAAGACGACTGTGCTGTTTAGCAGGATTTGGAGCTAAAAAGAGGTCGAGAGGGCACCCTGCAACATGGTCCGGGGGCAATCCTGGAGGGCGCTATCGGGAGTTGCCGGGACCCGACGTCTTTTGGTTGACATGAAGGCCG
>Ga0208040_1003877_pt1 | contig 11759 bp, 9 predicted proteins | sample AD_UKC083_MetaG_FD_184431 | JGI IMG/M metagenome (GOLD analysis project Ga0208040, IMG submission 184431) | Active sludge microbial communities of municipal wastewater-treating anaerobic digesters from USA - AD_UKC083_MetaG (SPAdes) (version 2) | ecosystem: Engineered > Bioreactor > Anaerobic >... | reverse complement strand
ACCAGTTCGAGGCCGAAATCGCCGTCGAGAGCCGCCCAGGGCGAGTTCGGCGGCGGCGCCATGCCGAATCTCCCCCGGTAGATGCTCCGCAATGGCACGCCGTCCGAGGCAAGGTCCATGCCGGTGGACAGGTTGGTGCCGCGGGTTTCGATGGGAAACGCGCTGCATTCCCGGCGAAACAGGGTCCAGAAATCGAGTATCTTGTCGCGAACGGCGGCGATTTCGCCCGTGTGGAAGGCCTCGCCGTCGAACACCGCGCCGGTGGCGCCCCAGGCCTCGAGCCCGAACCCGAACCCGTTCGAGAACCAGATGTAGTCAAAGCCGAGATCCGCAAGAAAATGCTGGCACTGGCGGCCAAAGAACGTGCCGAACGGCGTGCCCTCGGGGATGCCTTCCGGAAAGCCCGCGTAGGCCACCGTATCGCCGTGCAAAACCGAATAGCAGCACACGAACGAGCCTTTCCCGATGGTGTTGCCCAGGCAGACCTCGGGATGGCGCTCGAATTTGAAACTCGATTTCGCGAACTCGGGGCCGGGATCGAACGTCGCGCCCACCCGCACCGGCCTGCCGGTCTGTTCGGCGCCCACCTTCTTGATGATGGCCGTGATGCGTTTCAGCCAGCCGTAGGTGATGACCGGCGGGTCCTCGGTGTAGAGATACGGCCGCTCATGCAGCGACAGTTCGGGAGGGCCGCTTCCCGGCGCGACCGTCCAGTTGCCGATGCCGATGTAGCGTCCCCATTCGAGGGGCGTGTCGAGGTCGCCGCGGTAATCGAGGATCTCCGACCCGTCGGCGGTCCACAGGAGCACGGAGACCTGTTCCGCGTGACGCGTCAACGGCCACCACTGACGGAACATCTCGTCGCAGACCGCCGCAATGGCGTTCTCGTCCATGACTCTGAACGGCTTCAGGCTCATCTCCAGAGTGACGTTGCGGACAGGCGGATACGGCACAATCGTCAGCGGTCCGCCGGCGGCTTGTGCGTTCGAGACCGGCGTCGCCGATATCACACACAGGGCAAGCGGGATGATGAAGCTCATGAAACGGTCTCCCCGGAGAATTCCACTTGTCGGGACGCATGGGCGCCCACTCGCGACAGCGCCCGCGCTCTTGCATCGCAAAACACGGGGTCAGCCCGCGCCGCTGGGATCTCCACGTTCCTCAATGGGCCGTAGCCTATAATAGTAAAAAGCGGGGAACTCGCGCACCACCGAGTATACGGCGCGCCACTCCCTCGTCAGCGGAGCGTGGGCCGACGACACCTCCTCGAACCCGAAACGGGCAAACACCATGCGTGTCCGCAAGATATGATAGAACGAGGAAATGACGATCACCGATTCGAGACCCTGTGCTTTCATGATGCGCTTCGTGTTCCGCGCCGTGGAAAACGTATCCGTTCCGTCATTGTCAACGAGGATCGCGCTTGCCGGTATCCCGGCCTCGACCAGCGTCTCGCGCATGACCTCGGCTTCGGGATGCCCTTCCCTGCCCAGCCCGCCGCTCACGATGACGACCGGCGCCAGCCCCTCCCGGTACAGCCGCACCGCGCAGTCCAGCCGCCGCTGGAGCCTTGGCGAAGGGGCGCCGTCGCGCTCGACCTTGTTGCCCAGCACGACCATCGCGTCCGCGTTCCGGGCGTCATCGGCGAATCCCCGCCAGAGGAGCACCGCCGTATGGACGGCAAACCAGACGCATCCAGCCGAGAGCAATACCACACCACATCCGAGCAGGCGCCGCTTGGGGAATTTCCGGTCAGACAGCATGACTCCTCCGTATTCCGCACCATTGCACTAAACAGTGATTCTATCCCCACGGGCCGGAACCCGTTCCCTCCGGGTTCGCCATTTTCACTGTGGACAGACGGCGCAGTTTTCATGTTCCCGCCCGGAATAGCAGGCGCCGGGAACGTGTTTACCTTGCCAAATGGGGCGCAGGCTGCGTTTAAGGGAAGGTAGAGGCAATGTCAAAGAATCTCATGAAGACTGTGTTCGCAAGTGTGCTGATGGTCGCCGCAGCGGCTTCGGCTGACACGATAGACCTGACCACGGCAGGGGCCCAGGGCACCCTCAATGGCGCTGTTTTCCAGCAGATCGACCCCCTGGCAACGGGCACGGGAAACGTGGACTCGTTCGTTCAGGTCTTCGGGGTCAATGCGGTCATCCAGGCGTACAACACCACGGCCAACAATGTACTGGACAACGGCGCGGCCGACCCGTTCAACCGCGCGATCCTGCTGCCGGACGTGCCGCTGGTCGACCTGAATGGCGAACTGTTCCGGCGATTCCAACTCGACGTCAACGGAAACGTCAATACGCCATTTCTGTCCCTCGACGAGATTCAGATCTTTCTGTCGGCCGTACCCAACCAGAGCGTGACCTCCTTCACGAATGGGATCCTCGACCTGGCTGTGGCAAACCTGGTGTACCGGCTCGACACACCGGGCCTGGACAACCGGATCCTGCTGGATGTCAGTCTGAACTCCGGCCACGGCAGCGGCGACATGTTCGCGCACATCCCCGACAGCCTGTTTCTGGGCGGCGCCGGGAGCTATGTGTACCTCTATTCCCGCTTCGGTGAGACCCTCCCGAACAGCGGAGGCTTCCAGGAATGGTCGCTGCCCGCCGCCGATGAACCGGGCGGGGATGACCAGTCCGGTGTCGTTCCCGAACCCGCCACCGCGGTCCTCCTGGCCGGAGGGCTCGCCGCCATGGCCTTCCGGCGCTTCAGAACGCGTTGATACCGGGAGGGGCCCGATTCGCGTGGTGTAGGTTTCCAGCCTGCCGATGAGGGGCGGCGGGATGCCTGCACCACTCCTTTCTCCTCGCGCACCGAGCCACATGATGTGTGACGCGGAATGTCCCGCCCGGTGAGACAGGGTCCTGATTCCGACCCCGGCCCCGATCCCGATTTCGATCCCGAGACCGAGGCCAATGGGATCTCCTCCGAAGCGCCGAAGGCGCCGCGAGGATGTGCGCCCGATCCAGATACGCCGCCGGCGCTCGTCCTCAAATGGTTCATCCTGTCCATCCCGTTAATGCTGTCTGAGACTCTTTCGCGCTGGCGTTGGGCGCGATGCACATGGGGCACGCGCACCCAGCCCGCAATGCCCGGCAATGCACAGTCGTTCATTCCCGTTCTCCGGCGACCGGGGAGGATTGCAGGAATTGACGAAAGTCGCCGCGTGCCCTAGAATGCGAATTACCCCCGCGCCGTGGAGGTATGGACCGGGCGCGGAGGCCGTCGAGACCGCACCAGAGGACGTTTCAACTGTGGCTGCCCGATCGCGCAGGTCCTCAGGCACAACCCGGAGGGGGAGCATCACCCATGAAGAACCGCACTGCAACCGCCCGTTCAACCTCGAGACGCGCATTTATGAAAACCGCCGCGGCCGCCGGTGCAGGACTCCTCATCCTGCCCACCGGGGCGCGTGTGGGGGCCGCCGCGCCGAGCAATAAGCTCAACGTTGCCCTGATCGGGGCGTACGGCCGCGCGCTGGCACATTACGACCCGATTGCGAGCGAGAACGTCGTCGCCCTGTGCGACGTCAACGAAGACCATATCGCCATTGCGGCCGAGCGATTCCCCAACGCCAAACACTACGTCGACTGGCGCCAATGCCTCGAACAGAAAGACCTCGACGCGATCATCTGCTGCACCACGGACCATACCCACGCGTTCGTTGCGACGTGGGCCATGAACCGCGGACTGCACGTCTACTGCGAAAAGCCGCTGGCCAACAGCGTCGCGGAAGCCCGGCTGGTGCGCGAAACCTACCTCAAGAACAAAGACAAAATTGCCACGCAGTGCGGCATGCAGCGTCACGCCCACGAAAACTTCAACCGGGTGAGCGAACTGATCCGCGACGGAGCCATCGGCGAGCTCGAAGAAGTACACGCCTGGGGCAACCGGCAGATCCCCAAGCCGGGCTACCTGCCCGCCCAGGGCGAGCCGCCCAGGAACCTCCACTACGACCTCTGGATCGGCCCGTCGCCGTTCCATCCCTACAACCCCGGCTACTTCGAAGGCGGCCCGGGCGCCAACTGCCTCTCCTGGAACATGTATTGGGATTTCGGCAGCGGACAGGTCGGCGATATGGGCAGCCACACCATGGACATCGTCTGGTGCGCGATTGACGCGGGTTTGCCCACCTCGGCCGAGGCCACCGGCGAGCCGTTCAATCCCGAAGTGACGCCGGTACGGCTCGCCGCCACGTTCGAACATCCCGCCAACGCCTGGCGGCCTCCCATCCGCGTCACCTGGCATCAGGGCGGCGCCATGCCCGACGCGCCCGGCGACTACATCGATCTGAACAAGGTCGACCATGGCGCGATGTTCAAGGGCAGCAAGGGCGTGCTGGTCTCCAGTTTCACCAACCGCATCATCATCCCGGGCGTCGACGAAGCCGACATGACCTACTACAAGCCGCGCACCAGAGAGACGCTCATCCCGCCGCTCGGCCATTTCCAGAACGAGTGGACCAACGCCTGCAAAGGCAATCTCAAGACCACCTGCAACTTCGATTACGCCGGCACCATGATCGAGCAGCTTCTGCTGGGGCACGTGGCCTACCGCGCCGGCGCGAAGCTCGAGTACGACGGCGCCAACGGACGCGTCACCAACAATGCCGAAGCCGACGCCCTTCTCAGCCGCACCTACCGCGAGGGCTGGGTGCTCAACGGCTGACGGCGGCGCCGCCGCAAGCGTAACGACCCGTTCCCGGGGCCCGGCACGCCGCCGGGCCCCGCGTGTGATCGCCGGACGCGTTCGGCATGGCCGCCGCGAGATCGAAGAGGTACGACCCCGCGCTGGCCTCCATTGCGGCCGCCGTGCTACACTGACGCCCGTGCAGGGATGATGCACTACGCTCCGGGGGAGGGGGAAATCCGTGGCAACGCGAATCAATACCAGCGAGGCGGCCCTGAATGCCCGGCGCCCCCTCGAGGGCGCCTCGCGCGGCCAGTCACACGGTCTCGCTCGCCCCGCCGCCGGAGAACGCCTCCTGCACGCCGCGGACGGCGCTGCCCGGCTGGCCATCGCCGAACGCCGCCGCACGGAGGTGCTTCAGGCCGGCCGCGAAGCCGCCGGTCTCCAGTTCGGCATCAACGCCGCCCGAGCCGCCGCCGCCGGTCTTCAGATGCAGCAGGAGAGCATCGCCCGCATTCGCGATCTGGCCGGGCAGGCTGCAGACGAAGTTCCGACTGAAGACCAGCGCTACGCGCTTCACGAAACCGCCCGGCAGTTCGTCGAACACATCGACGAGACGGCGCGCCAGACCGTCTTCAACGGGCGGAAGCTGCTCAACGGCGGGGCGCAAGACATCCCCTTGGGCAACGCGGCCGGCGAACGGCTGAACATCCCCGAGTCCACTGCGGAAATGCTCGGCATCAATGATTTGAACCTTTCCACTCCCGAACGCGCGGCGCTGGCCGTCCGGGCGCTCGACACGGCCTCGGCGCGGCTCACCGAAACCCGGACCGCCCTGCGCGCCCAGGAACAGCAGTTCGAAACCGCCATCGAGCGCCGTCAGACTCACGACCAGAATGCCGCCCGGGCCGAGTCGCGCCTCCGCGACCCCGACAGGGCACGCCAGGCCATCGGCCAGACGCGCCACCACCTCCTCCAGCGGAGCGGCATCGCGGCCCTGTTGCAGTTCAACCTCCGCGGAGAAACCGCCGCACGATTGCTCGCCTCCTGAACACAAGGCCTGCCTCGAGAGTCTCCGTGTTCGAACCGGGATACGTTGTCGCGCCTGCGCAAGCGCCCATGCGATCCCCCCGTAGGGGCAGCCCCCCGTGGCTGCCCTTCTGGTCCGATCGGGGACACGTTGTCGCGCCGCGGCCGGCCTATGCCTCTTCCGGATAGGCGCTCAGGATGTCGAGGATTTCGTGGACGGCGTCTTCGAGCCCGATAAACACGGCCCGCGCGACGATGGAATGGCCGATGTTGACTTCGCTGATGCCCGGGATTGCGGCAACGGCAGGGAGGTTCCGGATGGTGAGGCCGTGGCCCGCGTGAACGACAAGCCCGGCGTTGAGCGCGCGCTCGGTTCCCTCCGCGATGCGGTCTAGTTCCGCGAAGACTTCCTCCCCCCGCGCGTTGGCATACGCGCCGGTATGCAGCTCGACATAATCGGCGCCGGCTTCCGCGCTGGCGTCGATCTGTTCGGGGTCGGGGTCGATAAACATGCTGACCCGGATGCCGGCATCCTGGAACCCGGCCGTCACCTCGGTGAGGCGGCGCACCTGCCCGGCCACGTCGAGTCCACCTTCGGTGGTGATCTCCTGGCGGTTTTCGGGCACGAGGCAGACGGTCTCCGGGCGGATACGGTGGGCAATGCCGATGATCTCGTCGACGGCGGCCATCTCCAGATTGAGGCGCGCCTGCAACACCTGTTTCAGCAGGTCCACGTCGCGGTCCTGAATGTGGCGTCGGTCCTGCCGGAGGTGCACGGTGATCTGATGGGCGCCTGCCAGTTCGCACAATTTGGCGGCGGTAATCAGGTCGGGCTCCACGCCTTTCCGTGCTTCCCGCAACGTAGCCACGTGGTCGATGTTGACTCCCAGCTCGATCATGGCGACTCCCTCTGCCCTACAGCGCGGCAACCTGTTTCGCCAGCTCCTGGGCCAGCGATTCGGCTTCCCGCCGGACCTCGTGCTGTACCATCACCCGGATAATGGGCTCGGTGCCCGACGGCCGGATCACGACCCGGCCCCGCCCCTGCAGCTTTTCTTCCGCCTCGCGCACGAGCTCGGCCAGTTTTTCTTCGGAGGGTTCCGCACCATTGTCGTGCGGCACGTGAGCATGCACCTCGGGCATCTGCTGGTACGCGCTCGCCAGCACGGACAGGGGCGCCTCGCGCCGGACCATCGTGGCAAGGACCTGGAGCGCGGCGATCAGGGCATCGCCGGTCGTATTGTATTCGAGCATGACGACGTGGCCCGACGACTCGCCGCCCAGGGCCAGTTCGTGTTCCCGCATGGCCTCGACCACATAGCGGTCCCCCACTTTCGTCCACACCACCTTGCCTCCGAGCGGTTCGATGGCCTTCAGCAGCCCGCCGTTGGCCATGATGGTCGTGGCGAGACAGTTTTTCGGGAGACGCCTGGTTTCGAGCATATCGCGGGCGAGAATGGCCAGAAGACCGTTGCCGTCGACGAGGCGGCCCTCTTCATCGGCCATGACGATGCGGTCCGCATCTCCGTCGAACGCGATCCCGACGTCGGCGCGTTCCCGGATCACCGTGGCGCGCATGTCCTCGGGGTGGGTCGACCCGCAGCCGTCGTTGATGTTGGTGCCGTTCGGGCGGTCGCCCAGCGCGATGACCTCCGCGCCCAGTTCGGAAAAGGTGGACGGCCCGACCTTGTACGACGCGCCCTGGGCGCAATCGCACACGATTTTGAGGCCGTCCAGGCGCATGCCTTTCGGGAAACACGACTTGGCAAACTCGATGTACCGGCCGACGGCGTCGTCGATCCGGCGCGCCGTACCGATCCGTTCGGCGACGGGGCGAATGTCCTCCACCTCGCCGTTCTGGATCAGCCGGGTAATGTCGTCTTCCATGGAATCGGGGACTTTGTATCCGTCGGGCCCGAACAGCTTGATGCCGTTGTATTGGAACGCGTTGTGGGACGCAGAAATCATGATGCCGGCGTCGCAGCGCAGGCTCCGCATGATATACGATACCCCGGGCGTGGGAAGGGGGCCGACCAGCAGAACGTGGACGCCCATCGAACACAGGCCCGCGGTCAGGGCGTTTTCGAGCATGTACCCTGACCGGCGCGTATCCTTGCCGATCAGGATCGTGTGCTGCCGATCCTCCTGCTGGAAGAGGTGGCCCACCGCCCGGCCGACTTTGAGCGCCAGCTCGGCGGACATGGGGTAGCGGTTTGCGATGCCGCGGATGCCATCGGTTCCGAACAATCGTTCGCTCATGGATGATACTTCCCGTAAATTGCGTCGGTCACGCGCGCTACGCGGGCCATCATGCGCACGTTATGCACGCGAATCGCCCGGGCCCCGTTCGCGATGGCGACCGCTACCGTGGCGGCCGTCCCGGCGTCGCGGTCGTCGACGGGGGCGTTGAGCACGGCGCCGATCATCGATTTGTTGGACGTACCGGCCAGGATGGGGCGTCCCAACGCAGCCAATTCTCCCAGGCGTCTCAACAGTTCCAGATTATGCGCCACCGTCTTGCCGAATCCAAATCCGGGATCAAGCCAGATGCGCCGCTCGGAAATGCCCTGGGCTACCGCATACGCCATCCGCTCGTCGAAAAACGCCCGGATGTCGTCCACCACATCCGTGTACGACGGGTTCGACTGCATCGTCTTCGGATCGCCCTGCATATGCATGAGCACGCAGTCCACCCCGCTGGACGCGACCAGGCCGGCCATCTCGGGGTCACCCCGGAGCGCGGTGATATCGTTGACCATCGCGGCCCCGGCGGCAACGCACGCCTCGGCGGTCGATGCATGATAGGTATCAATGGACACCGGCGTCTGCAGCGACGCCGCCGCACGCACTACCGGCAAAACACGTTGCAATTCTTCGGCCGGCGTGAGCGGTTCCGCGCCGGGCCGGGAAGACTCGCCGCCAATATCGATGATGTCCGCCCCCGCCTCGGCCAGTTCGCGGGCATGCGCCGCGGCGCGCTCGAACGTGGCGTAGCGCCCCCCGTCGAAAAACGAGTCGGGCGTCACGTTCACGATGCCCATCACGGCCGTGCCGGGGCCCAGCCGGTCCACCAACGGACGCTCCGTCGCCCTCTCGGTCATGCTCCCCCACTCCGCCGCTGTATCCGGCATTCCGGCCGCTTGGCTCCCGAAAACCGCCTAAGCGGGATGCGGCACGGGCGTCTCGGGACCCGGCTGCAGGCCTCCGCTGTCCGGCTCCTCTTCGTCGCGCGGCTGCTCCGCCACGACGGCGCGGGAAGGACGGGGCCCCGCCGGCGGCTCGCGGTCTTTCCGGGGCAACAGGTCCTGTCCGCCGTGTTTCCGGATGATCTTATCCAGTTCGTCGCCTTCCAGCGTTTCGCGCTCGACAAGCGCCTCGGAAATGGCCAGCAGGATATCCTTGTGCTTCGTCATGAGGTCCCGGGCTTCCGAGTAGGCTTCGTCCAGGATCGCGTGGATGGCCTTATCGACCGCCGACGCGGTTTCCTCGCTGAAATCGCGTTCGCGCACCAGGTCGCGCCCGAGAAAGACCTCCGAATTGGATCCGAACGAGATGGGCCCGAGCTCGCTCATGCCCCACTGGCACACCATGGCGTGGGCCAGTTCCGTGGCGCGTTTGAGATCGTTCGACACGCCGCTGGTGAGCTCATCCAGCGCGACTTCTTCCGCCGCGCGCCCGCCCATCATGTAGCGAATCTGCGCCAGGCAATACGACTTCGACAGCGAATGCCGATCCTCTTCGGGCAGCATGCTGGTCACGCCCAGGGCCTGGCCGCGCGGAATGATCGTCACCTTGTGAATGGGATCGCCGTGCGGGATAAGGCGTCCCACGAGGGCGTGGCCCGCTTCGTGGACCGCCGTGCACCATTTCTCCTTCGAACTAATGACCAGGCTCCGGCGTTCCGGACCCATCAGCACGCGGTCTTTGGCGTCTTCAAAATCGGTGACCTGCACCCTGTCGTGGTCGCGGCGCGCCGCAAGCAGGGCCGCTTCATTGACGAGGTTCGCCAGGTCGGCCCCCGAAAACCCCGGGGTCCCGCGCGCAAACGTGCGGATATCGACTTCCTCATCCAGCGGCACGTTGTTGTTGCGCAGGTGAATGCGCAGAATGGCTTCCCGCCCCGTGATGTCGGGATTGCTCACCACTACCTGCCGGTCGAACCGGCCGGGCCGCAACAGGGCGCGATCCAGGACGTCGGGCCGGTTTGTTGCGGCCATCAGGATGACGCCTTCGCTGGTGTTGAACCCGTCCATCTCGACCAGCAACTGGTTCAACGTCTGCTCGCGTTCATCGTGGCCGCCGCCCAGCCCCGCGCCGCGCTGGCGCCCGACCGCGTCGATCTCGTCGATAAAGATGATGCACGGCGCGTGCTTCTGCCCCTGCTGGAACAGGTCGCGGACGCGGCTCGCGCCTACGCCCACGAACATCTCGACGAAATCCGAGCCGCTGATACTGAAAAACGGCACATGGGCCTCACCGGCCACGGCGCGCGCCAGCAGGGTCTTGCCCGCTCCGGGGGGGCCCACGAGCAGCACGCCTTTGGGGATCCGGCCGCCAAGGCGCGAAAACTTCTTGGGATCCTTCAGGAACGCGATGATCTCCTGAAGCTCCTCCTTCGCCTCATCCACCCCGGCCACGTCGTCAAAGGTCACCACCTTGTCGCTGTGGTTCATGAGACGCGCCCGGCTCTTGCCGAACGACAGCGCTTTGTTGCTGCCGCCCTGCATCTGGCGAAACATGAAAAACCAGAACAAGCCCACAATCAGGATGAACGGGACCACGTTGACCAGCATCCCCAGCCAGAGGTTGTTGTCCCGCTCCATCAGGGGGACAATCCCCTGCTCGGTCAGCTTCGCATCCCACTCGGCCAGAAAATCCTTCCATTGAAACACGATGGTATCGGAATTCTTGTAGGCTTGCTTGAGCTTTGCCCGGACTTCATACAGGCTGTCGCCGAGGTCTTTCACCACCACGGCCTCGACGTTGCTCTTTTCAATCTGCTCGACGAAATCGAGACGCCCCAGCTTTTCGCCGGGCTTCTGGGTCTTCGAGAGCTGAGTCAAGGCAAGCACCACAATAATGATCAGCACGATCCATAGCGAGGCCTGCTTGAGAAAACCATTCATAACTGACTGCACATCCTTATGTTACACTTGACGCGCACCGCAACCCGCACTCGCACAACCTAATCATAACACACGATCACACCGCGTACAATCCCGCACGGTGCAAGGTCTTTCGGGAGGCCACGTTGCAGAATTTGACGGGGACTCACTCCCACATAAGATAACGCCCGGGCGCGGGATTTATTCACGGCCGCGCCGGGTCATCTTGCCGCCCGCTCCGGGTTTGCGTAAGATGGTCGCGATAACCAAGGAGGACATGATGGGTACCGCCAAGTCTGTCCGAGTCGCCGTAATCATGGCCGGAGGAAGCGGCGAGCGGTTCTGGCCGTTGTCCCGGAGACTGCGGCCGAAACAACTGCTCTGTCTGACCTCGCCCACTCAGCCCCTTCTCGCGGAAGCCGTTTCGCGCATCGCGCCCGTGGTCGCACCGGAGGATGTCTACGTGGTGACGGGGCGCCATCTGGTGGAGCCGATCCGCAACGCCGACACGGGCGTGCCGCGGGAAAACGTCATCGCGGAACCGTGCAAACGCAATACCTCCGGCGCGCTGGCCTACGCGGCCGCCTGCATGCTGTCGCGTTACAACAAGGCCCCCGAGAATATCACCATGGCCATCACCACGGCGGACCACGACATCGGGCATCCGAAACGCTTCCAGGAAACCGTCGCGGCCGCCCTGGACGTCGTGGAACGGGAAGGCGTCCTGGCAACGCTCGGCGTAGTGCCGACCCGGCCCGAGACGGGCTACGGCTATATTCAGATCGCGCCCGGAGCCGCGCCATTGACGGCAGGGGAAATCGCCATCTATCCGGTGAGCGCCTTCCACGAAAAACCCAACCGCGAGGTCGCGGAAGACTTTGTCGCCTCGGGCCGCTACTTCTGGAACAGCGGCATGTTCTGCTGGCGCATCTCGGATTTTCTCGATGAGCTGGACCGGGTCCGTCCGGCGCTGTCGGACGC
>Ga0208040_1003860_pt1 | contig 11795 bp, 16 predicted proteins | sample AD_UKC083_MetaG_FD_184431 | JGI IMG/M metagenome (GOLD analysis project Ga0208040, IMG submission 184431) | Active sludge microbial communities of municipal wastewater-treating anaerobic digesters from USA - AD_UKC083_MetaG (SPAdes) (version 2) | ecosystem: Engineered > Bioreactor > Anaerobic >... | reverse complement strand
TTATTGGCGATGACGGGGAAAATGCAATGCCGCCGGACAAACTTTTGGAGTATGATTGTCAATAATAAACGACTGTTTAAGTCATACGCTTAACGTAAGCAATTATAGTCATATAAAACAAACCAAATAAATATAATTTAATCCGAATATGACATTTATACTTGACAGTGCGATAAATATGCTGTAAAGTGCCAGCTAAATAAGGATAACAAACGCCGCGCAGACTACCTGTCGGAGCCAATGCGCGTGACCCCGGAGACCAGACCGGGAGATCGGAACACCTCAAGTCGCTGCATTGAGGCCGGTCTGAAGTGGCAGCGAAACCGAAAGCCGGGTATCGTGAGGCTTGACGGCCAGGAGAGACTGGCAACCAAAAAGGAGGAAGAATGGACGTCCGTTTTATCAACGCTTTTTTGGAAGCGACAATCGAAGTTCTAAAAACAATGGCTTTTGTTGAGCCGGTTGCCGGAAAGCCCTATCTAAAGAAAGACGAAGTTTCCAAAGGAGATGTTTCGGCAATAATTGGGATGACCGGGGGGGCCAAAGGCTCGCTTGCGCTAACTTTTTCGAAAAACTGCATTCTTCATATCGTGTCAAATCTGTTGGGGGAACAGACGGACACAATCACCAGCGAAATCCAGGATGCCGTGGGAGAAATTACTAATATGGTGTCGGGCGTAGCCCGTAAAAAGTTGGAAGGGATAGGACTGTCGATCTCAGCCGCCATTCCTACCGTTGTGGCCGGAGAAGGTCACTCGATTCACCACGTTTTGGCAGGACCAAGCATCATCATTCCGTTTACGACAAGTCATGGAGATTTTGTTGTCGATGTCTGCATTAGCGATTGAGGAGGTGGGGACATGAACGAGGGGCGGCAAAGAATCGCATCAATACCTGTCCTTGGTGTAATCAAGCATCCCAGGGACGGGAGGCATTTTACCGTACCGCCGGAAGTTGCGGCGGTGTACGGCGAAAACCCATGCCGGATCGACTTCATGCTGCCCGACGAAGACGTGGACGCCGTATTTCAGGAGGCCTACCGGCGCTTCGTGGGAGGCGGCAGCCTGCGCTGTATAGGTAGCGGGGGGATCGGATACGATCGGGACTTCAAGACGGGGAACCGTATTCAGAAGACTTGCCCCTGCGAGTTCCTGGAAAACAAGCAGTGCGCTTTGACAGGTGCATTTCATATCCTGATTCCTCGCGTGTCCCTGGGCGGCCAGTTTGTCGTCTATACAAAGTCGAAACGGTCCTCCGCGATGATCAGGACAACACTGAAAAACCTCCGGGACATCTATGGTAGGATCACCGGATTGCAAATGACCCTGAATCGAGTGCCCGTCAAAATTCAGTACGACAAGGGCAAGTTCAAGGATTATTGGATGCTCAACATCGTGCCTCCGGCAATGCCCGCAGCAGAGCAAGCAGCACCGACGACGGACATGCACCGAAAAGACGCTCGACGCCAGGAGGATGAAGCCGGCGGAGAGGACCAGCGGCAGGTACAGATAGCAGCTACGATGCAGGAGAAAACGCCGATGACGAACGAGCAGAGGGCAAAGCTCGCGAAGCTCATGGAGAGTAAAGGTCTCGGAACTTCGGCGGACAAAGCAGCATTCTTTTCCCATGTCTTAGACAAACAGGAGAAAACGTTGGAGTTTGCGCGTGACTTCATCGAGAACTTCGAGGAAAAACATAAGAGGTGGATCTCTGAAATGATGACGGAGGTGGGGGCCGGTTGAAGGGCTTGAGTTTTGGGGTAAGCATGATTTCATCTTTAATGGACGGACGCAAAACAGTGACGCGACGTCTCAAGGGGCTTCATTTTTTAAATGATCGGCCAGATGAGTGGGAGCAGGCTACGCCGTGCGATGTTGATGGCACATGGATCTTTTGGGGACCATTGCGCGTAACGGAAGATTTTGCAAATACTGCATATCCCAACGGAGGAGGTGTCGTCCCCCCATATCGGCCAGGCGAAATCGTCTTTGTCAAGGAAGAGTGGCAACATGTGATCAGGGGCATGAAACCCACTAAAGGCTGCGCTGTCTTGTACAAGGCCGAAGATGCTAAAGGTGTGATTGATAGTGGATGGTATCCGTCCAAGGACATGCCAGAATGGGCGGCCAGAATCCTCCTGGAGATCCTGTCGGTTCGCCCGGAACGGATACGGGATTGCGACAATCCCCACGATGAGGTGCTGAAGGAGGGATGGCCGTTCGCCGGAATCGACACAGGCAAGCCGTACACAGATTTTGCCGCCCTTTGGCAAAAACTCTATCCAGGTTCATGGGAAAACAATGAGTGGGTCTGGAGAGTTGAGTTTCGCGTTTTGGGGCTAAGATGAGCGGCATATCAGCGGAAGCATGGTTTGACGGGGCCTGTACCGGCAACCCTGCACCGATAGGGATTGGCGGCGTCATCGTCTATGTCAAACATGAAGTGTTATCGTTTTGGGAATCGGAAGGGCCATAGGTCCGCAATACCTATAGATAAAGAAAGAACGGAGGAGGGAAGTTATGGAAAATTGCAAAGGTTCAGAAAAATATGAGGCGGTTACTGTGTGGAACGGGGAGGATGGGTATATAGTAACTGTGCGAACAAAAGGTTTTTCTTCGCACGAAGAAGCAAGGTCTTTCGCTTGTGGAGAAGGTGAAAGGTGCGTGTCAAACTTAAAACTGACGGATGATGGGTGCTTAGTCCTTATGCTAAACACTTCGGAAACCATTCCCCTGCTTGACGCAGATGTTGCCGTAAGCAGGCTCATGGACACGGGAGACGAAAAGCCTTTGCAGGTTCCGATAGCCCGTTTCCCCTCCATCGCCGGCTTATGCCGAAATTATGAGAGTATTGCATACGGAGTCAGACGGAACGGGATTCCTTGTCCGGTATGATGTCACGACAAATATAAAGAGAAAGGAGATAGATGCAAATTCACAGAAGCTATTCCAAAACCATTTATCCGGACGGCCGGGTTCAAGTTTTCGATCCCTGGATCACCTGGTTGTTGTGGGACAACGGCATAGGTGAAATCGGCCTGCGAAATGGCTGGTCCCTTGGGTATCTCTGGAGATGGAAAGTAGGGAATTGGAGCAGATACAAGACGTGGTACGTGCAGATCGGATGGCTCACCATTTATGCCCATTGCGGCATTACAGATCCACCCGGCAAATACAAGGGCCTTGTCTTTCGCGACAACAAGATCGAATTTCGGGATGGGAGTGGATGACATACGAGGAGATATACAGGTATGGTTTCGTCCTGGGCGTAAAAGACGGGCAGGTGGCGGCCAGATGGATTCGCTCTGGTCTTGATGTTGATCACGGCGACCTGCTGTCTGCTACCGACTCCTACGCAGTTGGCTACCGGAAAGGTCTTAATTGGACGGCACCACCGGAAGGCACAAAAGTGATCAGAAGAAGAGGATTAAACGGGAGAAGACGCAATGCCTGAAATATGGACGATAGGCCATTCCAACCATACCGTCGATCACTTCCTGCATCTACTGTCAACGCACAGCATTACGGCGGTTGCGGATGTTCGGTCCACTCCATACAGTATCGCCGCTTCACAGTTTAACAGAGAAGCGATAAAAGACGTGCTTCACGAAAAACGCATCCACTACGTTTACCTGGGGGATGAGCTTGGGCCGCGCAGCAAAGACCCCGCCTGCTACGATAACGGCAAGGTAGTTTACGAGCGCCTGGCAGCAACGGAGGTGTTCGCCCAGGGCATCGAGCGATTGAGGAAGGGCATGGAGAGATATCGCGTGGCGATGATGTGCGCCGAGAAGGATCCCATCGCCTGTCACCGGATGATCCTCATTTGCCGCCACCTCAGCATGCACGCGGATGACGGGCTGGCGATACGGCACATCCTGGAAGACGGCGCCATCGAGGATAACGCGGCAAGCGAGCGGCGGCTGATGCAGGATCTCAAGATCGCCGAGTACGACCTGTTCAACAGCAGGGAGGAACAGATCGCTAAGGCGTACGCGCTGCAAAGCCAGCGGATCGCATATGCGCTGTAGGAACACAAGTAGGAGGCGTGAAATTTGAAAAAGAGCGAGCTATTGTTTCTTGAAAAAGTTTTTGCCGCAAACCTTGATGGCCGTCTTCTCCAGTCGAAAAGCAAGGTGGCAAAAAAGCTGGAGGAGGCAGGCTACATTGTTTTCACTGAAAAAACCTTGGGAAGAGATCGCTTCGGGTCGATTGTTGTGGATGGGTACACGTTAACGGTGATGGGCAACATGGCCTATTGCACGAGCGATCGGTGCAAAGAACCCGTGGAGGAGCAATAAGTGCCTCGCCCCGCGAAAATGTCGGCGCGGAGTAAACTCACATTGTCTCTGGAGCGTTTCGGTGATATTACTTTGGCGAACATCCAATAATTAAAAAAAAAAAGGGAAAAATAGATGCCCACAAACAACAACGATGTCGAGGCTTTGAAATCCAAGGCGAAGGTAACTGCGAATACTCTCTACCGTATCTGCCATACCGGTCGGAGATCAGCAGAAACCATGGAACTTCTCGACATTACAAGCGAGGTTCTTGCCTTGCTGAGTGATTTGGTTGATTCATTGGATGCCGATGCATCCTCTGCAACGAGTGGCGATGCATATGTGCGGACAAAGATATTCTTGGATGCATGGTCAGGTAGGGTAGGTTAAGTGGCTAACAACGGCAAAGAACATAAAAAGAATCCACAGCATACGCCACGCGTCATCGCCTACGTGCGCGTTTCCACGGATGAGCAGGACGTGAGCAAGCAACGCCATGAAATCCTCGAATACGCCCACCGCAACCAGATGGCAATTAGCGAATTCATCATGATTACCGTCTCAACCCGGAAAACGGCAAAGGACCGGCGTATCGAAGAGCTGATGGAAAAACTTGAACCTGGCGATACGCTGATCATTTCCGAATTGTCCCGCTTGGGCCGGTCCATCCCGGAGGTCATCGGCCTGGTCAACGGCTTGGTAGAAAGAAATATCCGGATCATCTCCATCAAGCAGAACATAGACCTGCAAGGAGAACACGATACAACGTCAAAGGTTATGGTAACGATTTTTTCTCTGCTGGCCGAACTGGAACGAGATCTCGTGTCTCAAAGAACAAAGGCAGCTTTGGCCGCTTTAAAAGCACAAGGGAAAAAGTTGGGGAGACCCGTGGGTACAAAGGGTAAATCAAAACTTGACGGAAAGGAACCGGAAATACTTGCATTTCTGGAGAAGAAAGTGCCTGTGGCGGCCATAGCCAGAATCCTGGATTGCTCGCGGCCTGGCCTGCTGAACTTCATGGGAAAAAAGAATATTTATACTGCGAAACGAAAGAAGAATTAGCTGTTTTGCAATGCGAAATATTTTGCTCTGAGCGTGGCTTCCAATATCTTGCTGCCCTTCACTAATTTCTTTTCAAAATCGGATAGCTGATCGTACAATTCTTTGTATTCTGGTCCTTCGGGTTCGGACATTATTTTTCTAAATTTATCTTCTATTTCCATTGACCTAATTTCCCGCTGTGCCTGTTCCTCTTTGTCCCGTGCTATCTTCAGTTCTTTCGCCCGCCGCTCTGCCGGCGAAAGGTAGTTATCCGGCGGTGTGTAGCAGCAGGCCGTTTTTTTTAGGCATCCGTACACCCAACTGATGGCGTTGGTGCGAATGTCCTTTTCTTTATTGTTCTCCACCAGGTCCCATCGCGCATACGCAAGTTGCCGTCTCAACTCGACGGGCTTGACATCGAATTCATCGCACCATTTGAGCGCCTGCCGCTCCTGCATGCCCGATTCGATCCAATAGAGCATTTCGGGGCCCACAAGTACGAATGCATCATCGTTGGGGGCGTCTTTTTTTGGAGGCGCTTTAGTTGTAGTTTTTATTTCAATAGTACTACTACTACTATGTGCTGTCAGACCGTTTGTTAGTCTGTCGGTCTGACGGTCTGACAGTATGCCAGTCTGATGGTCTGCCAGTCTGACAGTCTGACGGTCTGACAGTCTGACAGTCTGTTGTAGAGATTTTATGTATTCTAATCCGCCTATGCGAATAAAATGATCACAAAGCGATTTGTTGAGAGAATATAAAAACCCCTGGACGGGTTTTCGAATTGTTGTCAGTTTTTGCATAAAGCCTTTGCGGGTTAATCGCATAATGGCATCACGAGCAGGGCTTATGGTGATATTTGTTGCTTCGTGAATCTCCCTATAACAAGTAAATCCCTCCTGCGGTTTGGTTATCAGGTACTCGAGTATGCAAGCTTGATTGATTGGAAGAGTAAGAACGTCTTGAGGCGCAGCCTGCTTGTCGGATACACGGTCTGACGGTCTGACGGTCTGACAGTCTGACAGTATGTTGGTCTGCCGGTCTGCCGGTCTGATAGTCTGATAGTCTGACGGTCTGACAGTCATACCGTCTGTTGGTCTGACGGTCTGCCTAACAGACGGTATGACCGTTTGTTGGTCTGACGGTCCGACGGTCTGACGGTCTGACGGTCTGTTGGTCTGTTCGTCTGTTATGCGTGCCTCTTCTGTTTTTTTTGCATTCTCGGAAAATGGCCCCGATGTACTGTGCAGGACCTCCATGGTACTCCTGAACCGTGGATCGTCCCCAATTTGCTCAATCAAATCCATCATGGTCTTTTTCTTCTTGCTCATGGAAACCAAACCGGCGGCGCGGTGCATCTTGTTATGGAGCTATGGCACCGCCGCTTCCTCCCTCACAGATTATTTTTTGAGATTATCCCCAACAATTCCTCGGTCAGCGCCCGGAACCTTTTGGCGCCGGTGCTGTGGGGGGCGTGCCGCAAAACCGTTTGACGGCTCATTTCCGCTTTCATGACGTCTGTATTCAGAGGGATCGTGGTATTGAATATTTTATCGGAAAACTGGCGACGCAAATACTCGACGGACGTTTTCGATATGGATGTACGCATATCGACTTTATTGATCACCGCACGCAAAAATTGGAGATTATGGTTGAGTTTTTTTGATGTCATCTCAATCGCTTCAAACGCTGCAATGAAGCCGTCGATCGCGAATCTACTGCCTGCTTCGACGGGCACGATCGCGCTGTCGGCAGCGACTAAGGCCATCATCACGAATATCCCAAGATTGGGCGGGCAGTCGATCAACGTATGATCGTAGTTGCTGATCGCATAGTCTCTCGTTTTTTCTCGCAACAGACGATAACTGGACGCCACACTGCGATATAGCTCAATCTCCATAGCAGCCGTGGCGTTTTCATTCGGTATGACATCGAGAGACTCATAGGGCGTCGGATGGATATACTTCTCTACGGATTCGTTTTCTGTGTAGAGATTGTGGATTGTGTTTGTTCTTTGAGATTCGGGAGCAAGGATAGATGTGGTATTCGCCTGCGGGTCCTGATCTATCACGAGTATCCTTTTCCCTCTATTCGCCAGGCCGTGCGCGATATTTGTTGTAATTGTGGTTTTGCCAACACCGCCCTTATTGTTGATACATACAATGACCATCGGCTTTCCGCCTCTGTGTTGTTGTATTTACTGTGTACGTGACTATCTATCAGCAACTATCATACATGTCAAGCAATTTATGTGGACTATCTCCTGTGAGGTTGGTTGGCGTAGTAGAGTTCAGCATGGGATGTTATCGTAGCTTGCTACTCTTGCGATTTCGCTCAAACCATCCTGGCCGCGGCTAACGGCATGCCTTCCTTGGCGGAAGATCTACCGTCAATTATTGCGGCCAAAGACCTCACGATATTGGTCATCGCGTAAATCTGGGCGCTCATTTCCTCCGAGACGCTGGCAGACTCTTCCGCATTGGCGGCGTTCTGCTGCACAACTTTATCCATATCCGCGACCGCCTTGTTTATCTGTTCGATCCCCTGCGCTTGCTCGATTGACGCGGTAGCTATTTCGTTGATCAGGTTGGCCACCTTTGTTGCGCTGCCAACATCTCATCCACCGGCACGACAGTCACTATGCTCCACCCGTTGATTTTGACGGGGGAATACCCGGCATATTTTTTGATGTCTTTGAACGTGTATTCCTGTACATTCGATTCGCCAGCCAAAACCTTCTTGACCACATCCTCCATGCCGGCTTCCTTGGTCAAATTGAGTTTCAACACCTGCTTGGGATCGGGATAGACAATAACAAATCCCTCCTTATTGACCATATAAGCGTACCCCGTCTTCCCAAGCTTAATTTCATTGATCTTGGCGGCAAGGAATGGGACTTTCAGCAGACTTGCAACCATTCCGATTACGTGCCCTGCTTCGTCCTTGACTGGATAAGCAACGGAGCAGACGGGCTCTCCATGTTTTTTAGAGATCACCACAGAGTCCATGCTCGGACGTCCCTGGATTGCCTGCTTAAAGTAATCGCGATCAGAAATGTCGAAATCTTTAGTGGCGCCGCCCAGGCTATCGGTGAAAACGACGCCATCTTGTCCGGCCGCAAATATGAAATCGTACCTGTCTTTGCCGATTGCCTGAAGCTTGCCCAACTCTTTCTGAAGGAATGCTACCTTTTGCGAGTCGTTACCGCCGGCGTTCACTTCTTTGACCGCCTCGATGACAGCATCCCGCTGCGACAGCACGGCAACGGAATTCGCTTCCGATGTCATCACCGCATCCACCATGTCAGCGACGCTTTTTGCAACCGCATGGATTTGTTGTTTCGTTTCTTTCTCGATGTTTTTCTTGGCGTTGATCACGGCGATGGAGCCGAGGATCAGGGCCGGCACGATGGCCAGCAGACAGCCGCCGACTGTTAATTTGAATTTTAGAGTTCCCCGAGACAACAAAGATCTAATTCGCATAATTCCTCTCTTTTTTGTTAATCGACTGCACCACGCGAGCGTAGGTGCTTAATTATCTTGGCTGCCATGCCCGCCGCAAAATAAAATAGTACGGATGGAAACAACAGCATTCCAATACTGCCGCCTGCATCTCCACGGTAAAACTCGTTGTAGTAGCCATACAGCGTGGACAACCCGACCTCCGCCGTCTCATCGCCGGGATGCTTTTCCCGGAGGAAATCCCACCACGCCTGATGCAGCTTGTTGTCGTAGATGGTCTGTATGGCATGCCGGTCGAAGCGATGGCGGAACAGGCAGATCGTAGGAGACATGTGCCAGTAGGTGCCCCACCTGTCCACCCTTCCTATGCGCTGTAGCGTGGACTCGGGGGAGCACACGCTCTCATAGAGGTGCGCGAAGGAGATGTCCAGCACAGCCTGGGCCATCAGAGCCGAAACCACCGTTTCGCCGTTTTTCACCCCGTTTCCTTCCTTGCCGAATGATTTCATCACCCTGGAGAGATTGCGCCGGCGGTCAGCGTCGATAAAGCGGCTATGCAGGAGCAGATCGGGCTGATACCGGCGGTAGGCATACTGGGATTGCCGTACGGAATTCAGGATACACAACCCGCCGCCCTCGATGCTGTCCGGCTGCTTGTCGGCCAGGGACAGCCTGTAGGTGCCCTGGTGTTGGGGCGGGTAATGCTCATTGCGGGAGGGCAGGTGCAGCACCGGCTTTTCCTCGCAGTCCCACAAATCCGCCACGGAGGTCGGAGTGGCGCTGAGAAGCAGGCTCGGGACCTTGCGGCACCAGCGGTGACGCACCAGCATCAGGGTGACAAACGCAGCGAACAAAGGCGTTGCCGCGATATACTCATGGAACTCGTCAAATACCACGGGGGCCGTGAGGAATTTGAATGTACGGCCCGCCATCTGGTGGTCAACCATTGGCCGCACAAACGTGTCGATGTTGGTGATGACTATATCCGACCCAAGCTCGTCAACGTCTTCTTGTGTCGCCTCCTGACGTTGTCCCGTGAGGTTCACTTCGACACTGATCTTCCCATCCAGGCCGAGGGCCTCCAGTTCCTTGTTTATGTTGGCGAAAACGGCATAAGCCACCTCATTGCGGGGACACACCCACAAAAGGCGCCGGCCATGAGACTGCCCCCACATCAGGCCAACGAGAGTCTTGCCAAAACCGGCGGGGCCGCGCACCACAACCGTTTCCGCCTGTAGCGCGTTGCTGACACACTGCTGCTGCATCTCGAATCTTTCCGGGTCGTAGTCCTCCGGGCATGAGACACTTGCCTGCGGCATTTTGCCCATCTCCGATTCCACCAGGTATTCGGGAGACAGGGAGCCGATCAGAAGGTCGCGGAGCTGGCTGTCCTCCAGGGACGAAGCGATGCGATTTGCCGAACAAACGCATGCCCGAACAGCCATTCGGAGGGCGTTCCCTTGGAGTCCTACATGGACGTAGGGCGACGCCCCGACCCGGTTGCGTAGTTACGTAACGGAGCAGAGCGGTCGCCGGGCCTGTGAGCGATATCCGCCTGGTGTTGGCCGTCAGTGCGTGTAGGCATATCCATCCCCTTTCTGGACTATTTGGAAGCGATCATACCTTGAGGTTATTTTGAGGCCGCCGAGCGTTTTTATATCGAACATTCCGGTAGCCCTTATTCCCGCCAACCTTCCATAGTGCAATCCGGCGTACTTGCCGGCAGTCTGGTTGAGTTTTACGATGTCCCCGGTCTGGAAGTCGTGAATACGCTTGATTCTCCCGGCGGCGGTGCGCGGGAAGCCGTACTTGTCGGATTTCACTACCTGCCTTGTACCCCGTCCGCAGGCCTTCACCTTCTGGACCTGCATATCCGGTTTGAGGAACACTTTTCCTCCGTCCTCCCCGACACAGGCGGCGGCTATCCAATGGGCCTTCGGATAATCCTGCCTCACCCGGCTGAACTTGGTGCGCCCACCGGACCAGAAGGACACCGGCACGTTCAGATTCCTAAGCTCGTTGCCGATGGCGTACCTTGTGGCATTGACCGCCGCCGCGTCGATCAGGGGTTTCTTGGCTTGGGCAAGTATCTTTCTGAGGACCTCCGGCTTGCCGGCAAGGAACTCCTCAACGGGCCGGTTTTTCTTATCCTCGTTGCAAGGGAAACACGCGATGGTGAGGTTGCTTATCCTGTCCGTGCCATGCGGCCCACGGATAGGTTTCTTGGGGATGATATGATCAATAGTGAGCTTGACGTTTTCCGCCCCGCAGTAGGCGCATTTCCTGCCCCATTTTTCCAGCAGGTACTCCCGAACCTCGTAGCCGAACAACGTCCCTCGCTGGTACTCGATACCGCTGATCTCCGGATTCTGGAGGGCCTGGGTGTCGAACCGGACAGTCTCGACGGCGATGGAGGCCACGGGTGCCAAGCCACGGAGCTTCCCCGCCCAGGTCACGACATTGTTCACCCGCGACATAAGGGACGGCGGGAGCCATCCGTCGGGCCGACTACGGTTGTCGAACCGTGGTTGACGGTATCGGGTCTTTCGATTGCGCCTGGTTCTTCGTAGTGATCGCCGGGACGTCAAGGCGTCCCGGATTGCCAGTCCCCGGTGTTCCAACTCGCAGGCCCACAACACCTTGCTGTCCCGTTGGGTCTTCCCCACCACGGCAATCCCCGTGGTCCTGCTTCCTGGATCAATCCGCAACTCTGCCGGCGGTACGGTTTCCTCAATCCCGCGCTTGAGGATGATCGTGAAGGGTTCACGGCGATACACCGCCGCCTTTCCCTTACGCAGGAGCATCCTCGCCCTGGCCGGTGTGCAGGGAGCTAAAGGTTTCTTGTTGGTGTCCACTACGAATACGCGCCGCAAAACTTCTCCTTCTGAAATTGGTGGACGGTTTCCCGTCCGGTTACGCGGGTTTCCCCGGTTATGGTCGCCTCGACAATGTTATCCGGCGGTTTGTATGCAGGCAGCACTGCTCATTGTCCTGGTCTGTGCTGTTTAACCCCC
>Ga0208040_1003851_pt1 | contig 11805 bp, 9 predicted proteins | sample AD_UKC083_MetaG_FD_184431 | JGI IMG/M metagenome (GOLD analysis project Ga0208040, IMG submission 184431) | Active sludge microbial communities of municipal wastewater-treating anaerobic digesters from USA - AD_UKC083_MetaG (SPAdes) (version 2) | ecosystem: Engineered > Bioreactor > Anaerobic >... | reverse complement strand
ATCACCACAAGTTCCGCTCCCGGCGCTACTCCCATGCCCAGGTTGCCGGCGATCAGGCTGGCGCAGTGTGTGCCATGGCCGTTGTCGTCATAAGGTTCTGTCTGATTGTTCACGAAGTCCTGGAATGCGACGATCTTCCGGGACAAAGCCTCATGATCGGCATCTGCGCCGGTATCGATCAGAGCCACAGTAACCCCCTCGCCCTTTGGGCCGGAGATCTCTCTGGGATCATCTATGATCGAAGGCCCAGGATTCGAGCTGCTCGTGCTGGCAGCAGAGAGCACGGTGAGCTTCTGATCGGTGTACACCCCTCGGACGCCGTCGGTCTTGGCGATCTTTTCCAGGTTGTCCGAGGAGACGGTCATTGCGCACCCGGGCAGGACTTTGAACCTCTTCTCCAGAGAGGAGCCGACGCCGGTAAGGTTCCCTTTATGGTCGTCCTCATGAAGCACAATGACCTTCAGGTCTTTGGCTTTCTGCTCCTCCAGGCTGTCTTCTATTCCATTGCCATTGAGATCCCTGGGATCGCGGATGGTGATCTTCTTGGACTCGTCCTTCGCCGCATTGCCGAACTTGTCTACGGCTATGATTGTCACATTGTAGGTTCCAGCAGGCATATTGGAGCCGCAATAGCCGGAGAAAGTGCCATCTCGGTCTAAATCTATCATGAGGTTCATCCGATTGCCTATATCAGCATAGACCATTCCCAGGCCGGAAGGATCGTGGACCCGGGCATTTATCTCGCTCCTGGGGTCGCCTGTCTTGAGAATGGAGGGGCTCACGCTCACTCCATAGATGTCCGGAGCAGCGCCATCGTCGACGCTTGGTCTTAGGCGATTTTCGTACTCCTTCTGAAACCAGGCGGTTGCCTTATTGTTCTCCAGGGCATTTTGTATAGGAAAAGCGGATGCATAGCTGACCAGGCTGAGCAGGAGAACAAAGTGGAGGATATGGCTAGGATTCAATGGTCTCACTCTTAACTCCAGCTATCCTTTTCGATATTCTTATATTTGCTGGTGTCATTTCACCACTGATCCGCTTTCCAGTCCTGCCAGGCGTAGACCTTGGCGTCATAGCCGAGAAGGGTGAGGGGCAACCAGATCATGGAGGCCTTGACCCCGGTATTGGTGTAGACCACTACCGGCCTTTCTCTTTGCAGATCTGAGAATATCTCTTCCAGCTCTGATTGATCCCTTATCTTCTTGCCATCCAGAACGCTTGTATAAGGAATATTGATCGCTCCTGGTATCGACCCTGCCTCAAAATCCCTCCCCGTTCGGGCATCGATTATCTGGGGGATGCCGCTGCAAACGAAATCATATGTTGCCAGAAGATCGGCATCTATAGCGGGAGTATAATTCCTGGGCGCAAGGCGTGCAGGCTCAGACCAGGTGGGATTCGACGCTGCCACCCAGTCGTCTATCCCCCCGTCCAGGAGCCTGACATCCTCATGCCCCAAGAATTTCAGCATCCAGAAGACGTAGGTGGCTGCCGAGGGCCCGCCGCCGCATGGCTGGCATTCACCATAAATGATGATCGAATCGTTCTCGGATACGCCTGCATCCCCTAAAATCCGGGTCATCTCGCCGATCGGCTCGAGCCTTCCTGCAGGGTCGATGAACCTGTCATAGGGAATGCTTATCGCTCCTGGAATGTACTCTGTCGATCTGGGGCTGATATCGATGATTATGTCGGAGCTATATGGGATGTTGATCTCTTCTGGGGGAACCAAAATAGTGGAAAAGCCCAGCTCCCTGGCCATATCGGATCGATTGACCTGTTGATTGAGCGCACCCTGCTCTGCGCTCGAGCCGGCAGCTTTGCAGGATGCGCACTCTCCGGCCACAGGTGTTGCATTCCATATGAACGCCATCATGAATAAGGCTGCCAGCAACAAGCTGCAGCCCGCGGTTCTGATTACTCTCATGGCAAGACTCTTGAACATCTTAAATTTTTCGTCTTCAGGCAATAGAAGGCTCATCAGCTCCTGGGGGAGACTGAGAAGCTTCCTAAAGTCTCCTCCAGTTCGAATCCACGAACATCATTTACCCTCAAGACCAGGTCGTACTCGCCCGGATCGAGCAGGGCGGTGGAGAAGGATCCCTGATATGCATCCCCAGAGGCTACCAGGCGGCCATAGCCCTTTGCCTCTACTCCCGACTGATATGCTCTAACCGTCAGCTGGTTGAGGTCATAGAGAGCCTCCATACGCACGGTGACCTTTATATCGTCTCCCACTCTGGCCTGGGTGGGATTAAGAGCCTTCTCGATGATGGAGATCTGCCGGACCTGATCGCCCATAATGGGATAACGATCTACGGAGGAACTGTCTATCTCATAGGGCAGGTCGCCAAATCCATCCGCACCCAGAACATTCTGTTCCTGTCCCTGGTACTCATCGCTCCCATGGTAGTCGCTCCACAGGTTGCCCCCCAGCGGATAGCTGGCATTCCACGAATTCTCTCCTCTATCCTCCGCCTGGATCACATTGTAACTGATCTTATTTCTGTAGATCATGTTCTGGCTCGAATCCAGGAAGATGCCGGTCTGGCTGTCCGAGATTGTGTTATCGATGATGGTATTGCCGTTCGAATTGCTCTGGATCTGCAGGCCATAGCGCCCATTTGCCTCTATCAGATTGCCGGATATGCTGTTATATCCAGAGTCCAGGAGGGTCAGGCCGGCGACTACGTTCTCGATCATGCTGTTATTTCGGATCAGGTTGTCAGTGCAGTCGAAGCGGAGGTCCAGGCCGGAGTTGGTGTTCCGGGAGAGGTCATTGTATTCTATTATGTTATTGCTGCAATCTGTGAACATGTACAGGCCGTACATATTTCCTTGAAGGACGTTGCCCCGGATGGTGTTATTGCTGCAGGAAGGAAAGAGGTTTATGCCGTAGGCGCCATTGCCATAGGCCACATTATCAAGGATCAGATTGTCATTGGAGTTGGAGAGGTATATTCCATACCACCCTTCACCCCCCAGTCCGTTGAAGCTGGCGTTGTTTCCCTGGATGATATTGCCGTCGGAAAAAAGGAGGGCAATCCCTGGCTGGGTGCACCGGATGACGGTATTGTTGGCCACAGTGCAGCCCCGAACATTGTTCAGCTTTATGCCATAAAATCCGTTCCTGACGAGAAAGCCGGATATGCTGACATCGCTTGCTTCTATATTCACGCAGGCGTCCCTCTCCCCTGCCTGAATGACTGCCCCATTGCCTACCAGGTTGAGGCTCTTTCCTATGGATATCTTCTCGTAAATCCCCGGGGCCACCAGGAGGGTGTCGCCAGGCTGGGCGGCGTTGATTGCCGCTTGCAGATCGGAGCTGACGGATATGGTGGCGGCACAGGCAACGGAAGCGATCAGCATAAAAGCATAAAGAAGGGATACCGCCCAAATGGTCGGGCGACCCATGCCGCGCGAAGGATGATATGCATTTGATAAAGCCGGAGCATGGCATTTTCCCGTGGCACTGGGATGGGTTAATGATGGTTTCATTTTGAGGCTCATAGCGATCCATCTCTAGATGATCGATCTATTTTATAAAGATTCATGGCTTATCTAATATAGGCTACATATGAAGGCAAGCTTTTTTTATCAATTGACAGGTACATTCAGTATTGGTTAAATTCAATGGAGGAATAGCGTTTGAGATACTGGCTTGCGATTATTGGCACACTTCTCCTGCTGGCGGCCGCTGGCAGCGCAGGGAGCTTTGAAGCGAGAATCGATGTGGATACCTACGTCAATTCTATTGAAGAGGAGGAAAGCTATGGCGATAGCGATCTACTGTGGGTGTCTTCCCAGGACGATGACGATGATGATGCTTCTATAAATGAGACCTACCTCAGCTATGTGAACCTCTTCGGATCGCAGGGAATCTTCAATCCGGATCAGATCAAGTCTGCTACTCTCACCCTTAATGTCGCCCGGGTGGATGATGAGGGCGAGATCAAGGCTTACTTCCTAGAGGGAGCGACATTAAACACCCTGACCTGGAAGGATAAGGTAGAATATGCCCTCAATGTCTCGTCCGATTCCGTTGAGATAGATGAGGCAGAGGATGTGATTGAGCTGGATGTAACACCCGTCATCAAGAAGGCGGTCGAGGCCTGTGCAGAAGGGTGCCCCTACACCATAGTCCTGGTCGGTGAGGACGATGTCTCTGTAGCATTCGTGTCCAGTGAGGCATCAGATGAGGATATGCCTGTCCTTGAGTACGTAACTGAAGAGTAAATGGATCTGGTCGATGGGGAGGGCATTTTCGCCCCTTTCCCGGCCAAACTCATCAGTTGAGGACCTCTTTTTTATATCACTTCCATGCCATAAGGGGACTGATGCCACTGATCCCTCCCAGAGGGCCTTCCTCTATCATTCCTGCCAGGAGAGCCATTCGAATTCTCTTATTTGTGGGCATTGCGATGGCCTCCCTCTTTGGCTGCATCCATGCGGCTGGCGGCGAGGATGCAGACGGCGGAATCGGTTCCTCTGCCAGCCAATTGGCCCTCAAGGAAGGATATACACCAAGTGCAGACCCGGTAGAAGTCATAATCATCATCTCACCGGGATGCCCCAAATGCGCCGCTGCTGAGAGGACCCTGGAGAAGGTGGGCCGGACGGTGCCACTGAATATCAGCAGCTATTACTTTTCTACCGATGAGGGCCACCGAATCATCGCTCAGTATAATGTCCTGGATATACCGGCCATAATCATCGGGACCGAGGTCATAGACTACAGGGACTATGGAGGAGACGCATCCATCCTCGAGAAGAAGGTTCTTTGGGCCCTGAACAATCAGAGCCAGAGATCTGAGACTGCACCCTCTATAGGCCTTCCAGGCAACACTAGCCCCATCCAGCGGCGAGAGGATGTTCTGCCCGGATACGATCTGCAGGACCTCTCCCTCTCTACTGCCCTGGCCGTCACTGCTGGTGGGTTTGTGGCCGGCTTCAATCCCTGCCTCTTCGGCATTCTGGTCTTTCTGGCGGCATCCATCCTCTCAACCTCCGGAAAGAGGCGGGAGCTGATCATGATGGTGGCATTCTTCTCCTTTGGCATCTTCTCCATGTACCTCCTCTTCGGCCTGGGAATGCAAAGGCTATTGCATTCTGAGGCCATAGCTGCTTCATTCCGCTATGCGTTGACTGTGCTTCTTCTGGCCGCGGGCTTATCTCAGGTCATCGATGCCATCCTTCTAAAGCAGGGAAAGGCATCGCTCTTCCGGACGGACTGGGCGCTGCAATATTTCCAGGCGGGAGTAGAGCGGAGAAGGTTTAGCTCCTACTTCCTGGCAGGGGCGCTCTTCTCATTGGTGAAGCTCCCCTGTGTGGGAGGGCTTTATCTGGCCATACTGGATCTCATCTCCGCCAAAAGCTACTTTGTCGGTGCCGCCTACCTGATGTTCTTCAACTTGGGGGTGATACTGCCAATCATTGTGGTGGGTGGATTCCTCGCCCTGGGAATGAGCCCGGATAGGGTGGACCGCTTCCGCAAGGATCACCGGGTGGGGATGAGGCTTTTTACCGGGCTGATGCTCCTGGTGCTGGCCCCTCTCATCTACTGGCAGATAATCTGAATCCTGCAAAAGGATTAAAATAGAGAGATTGCTCACTCGGTGGGCGAGGTGAATCTTTTTGTTTTTGGTCGGAGAGGCTCTCATAGGAAAGGGGCCTGAGGTAGCACATATCGATCTGATTATCGGAGAGAAGGAGGGGCCGGTGGGAACGGCTTTCGCCTCCGGGCTCACCCAGCTTTCAGCGGGGCATACCCCTCTCCTGGGAGTCATCAGGCCGAACCTGCCGCCTAAGCCTTCTACCCTTATCGTTCCCAAAGTGACAGTGAAGAATATGGACCAGGCGGCTCAGATCTTTGGGCCGGCTCAGACGGCGGTAGCCAAGGCAGTGGCAGATTCAGTGGCAGAGGGTGTCATCCCCAAGGATCGAGCAGAAGAGCTGCTGGTCATTGTATCCGTTTACATCGATCCCAAAGCTACGGATTACGATGCCATCTATCGCTACAACTATGGGGCCACCAAGCTGGCGGTGCAGCGGGCGATGGCTGGGTTCCCGGATGTCGATAAAGTCCTCTATGAGAAGGAGCGTTCCACCCATCCCATAATGGGGTTCAGAGTCACCCGTCTCTGGGATCCGCCTTATCTGCAGGTGGCCTTCGACCTGGTGGATGTGGCCGAGGTGAGGCGCGTCCTCTCTGCCCTGCCGGATAGCGATCACATCCTGATCGAGGTGGGGACCCCCCTGGTCAAGATGCTGGGGATGAACGTTGTGAAGGAGATTCGTGCCATCCGGCCGGGGGCTTTTATCATCCTGGATCTCAAGACCCTGGATACCGGAAACCTGGAGGTGCGCCTGGCTGCGGACTCTACCGCCGATGCTGTGGTTATATCCGGTCTGGCTCCTAAGAAGACCATTGAGCTGTCCATCAATGAGGCCAGAAAGACGGGGATCTACTCCATAATCGATATGCTCAACGTAGACGATCCACTGGCGGTGCTCAAGGGACTGGATGTCAAACCGGATGTGGTCGAGCTGCACCGGGCGATCGACATGGAGAAGAGCGCTCATGCCTGGCAGAACATCCCCGATATCAAGGCCTTGGCAGAGGAGGGGAGAAGGCTTCTGGTGGCCGTTGCTGGCGGAATTCGCACCGATACCCAGGGTGCAGCCCTGGCCGCGGGCGCGGACATACTGGTGGTAGGCCGAGCGATAACCAGGTCCAGGGATATTCGCGACATGGCTGAGCAGTTCTTAACCGGCCTGAAACAGACTGAGATCGATCAGTACAGGATCATGACCGACTTTTAAAGATCCTGCATTTGCGATCCAAAATCCTTTTTTTGCATGTCGTCACGATTAGGGCATCGCGACTCGAATAATACAAAGAAATTCGAAATACAAGCATCCACGCATATCAAAATCGACCGTATATCTTGTGTGCTTGCTCAATAGTCATGATGTCCAAAATCCTGACAATTTTTTCATTTTTATGTATTTTATAAAAAGCGGTATACGACCTTGAAATATGCAGCCTATAAATGTCTTCATGGTCCTTTCGCTGAATAAATTCTTTGTCTCCTTGGCCAGGAAATGGATTGATTGCAAGTGTTTTGCATTTTTCGACCACGATTCGATGGCTCTTTGAGGGCAACGAGTTGATGAACTCCAAAGCGTCCTTATTGATCATAATATGAAAGGTTACCACGGAAGCTCCACAAACTCACCCTCTTTCTCAATCTTTTCCATATCTCTGAATAGTCGAGCCTTCTTTCTATCTTCAATCATCTCTTCCAGGAGTTGAGAATAGGTCTGTCCTGCCGACTTGAGTTCTGATAGCTCAATCCATACGGCTTCGGTCACAGGAATTCTTTTTGTAGCGAGCATGGATAATGTTGTAAGGATTGTAAGTAAATAGAGTTTTCCCTTAAAGCAATACATATGAAAGATTTTAATATTTGGCTGACTAAGCCCGGAGGGATGATCCCTGCCCTTCTCCTCCTCTTGATGCTATTGCTGCCCGGCTGCAGCGCTCTGGACGTCCAGGTGGGGCCCATGGCTCAGCCCGCTGGCGCAGTCATACTGGTCATAGACGGCCTGGGATCATCTTACATCTATCCGGAGCACAATGCCTATGCCCTGGACGGCTCGCCTCTGGATAAGGCGGTGCTCTTCAACCTCACCGGCGGTGGGGCACGGGCGGTGGATGTGCGAGTGCCAGTCCCCGAGACCACAAAGAGCCATTCGGTCCTGGTCACCGGCAGATCGGACGCGGACTGGGACCAGCTCGGACCAACTGTCTTCGACCTCGCCCGGGAGGAGGGATATTTATGCCTTGCCATTATGGAGCGGGGAGACTCGATGTCGATCCTGGAGGATATGGATGCAGTCCTGTACTTGGAGGATAATGCCCTGCAGGGCGCTGAGCCCACACCGGGATTTCGGCCCGATGCTCCAGAGGGCCTGCGCACCCTCTTTCAGGAATGGCGGGATAGATTCGCTGGATATTCCAATCGTGAGAACATGGCAGGCTATGCCGGCTACAACGCCTGGGCACTGGATGCGGCGGCGGATACTGTAGAGCATCTCATAGGAAAGCCATTCATCATGCTGGTCAATGCCGGAGCGGTGGACAGCGCCGGCCATAATCTGAACGCCAGCGGCTATCTGCAAGCAGTAGAGGCGCTGGACGCGCCTTTAGGCCGGCTGGTTTGGGCCTGCCGGAAAAATAACGTCCTGCTGGTCATCACTGCCGACCATGGCATGGTCTTTCCGGACCAGGAAGGAGAGGGCGGCCACTCTGCCGAGAAGTATGCCGCCCGCCTGGAGGCATTGCGAGTGCCCCTGGTCGTCCAGGGGCCGGGAACTGAGGAGCTGAACCTTGGCGGCCAGTGGTCGGAGATGGATGTTGCCCCCACCGTGCTTGCACTGCTGAATGTATCCTCGAATACATCCTCCGAGGGAGTGGCCCTTCCGGTCAGGAAGGGAGGCATTCTGCGAGTTGCTGGCGCGCCAGCAGGGGTGGAATTGTGGGGGCAAGGGACCTGTCTGGCCAATGCCTCTGGGGATGACGAGTATATCTTCCGGGGTCTTGGGTGGGGAGAGTACACTCTGAAGGCAGGGGGGCGGTCATGGGATGTGCTGGTGGATGGGGATGATACCATAGACCTGGCAGAGAAGACGACGATGCCAGTGGACATAAGGCGAGCCCTGGGAGTGATCATGATCCTGATCATAAACCTGGCGGGAACGGTGACTATTTTGAGGATCTGGCGGCGCTCTGAATGAATAAGCCGCTCGCTTGAGAGAATGATTCGCTATTCAAGAGGAGGAATGGAGGCATGTTGAGTGAATTGCGTTTGCATGGGGTTGGTTTAATAGTGAAAAGGAGAAGGCTTGGAGAGATTTTTGAGGAAACACCATGGCATTGGGCCTGCAAAATAAGTACAGTCGATTCTCGGGCGGGTCAACACCGATCCACAATGTCCTATTCCCAGGAGCCAGAACCACCAGGGTGGCAGGCCTGACCTCGCCCAAGATCTCGACATGATGCTGCTTTTGAGGCGGCACAGCGCTGGATTATCACGCAGCGTCCGTCTCACGGGAGCCCAATTCACCGAAGGATGCTGGGCCTGTAATTCGCCTCTTTATCAGCATCTATCACGTCCTGGCTGGCATGAACTCCGACCCAGCTTTTGGGCATGCCTCAACGCCCATCATGGCATGCATATTCGCATCTATTGCAGGGATGCTCTTCTCGATCTATCTTCGGGCAAAAGAGCCCAATCGGATTGCTGGATCTCTGGTTCTTGCAGCGCAAAACGCGACTTGTTCCTATAGGCATGATTAATACATATAGTTTGTGCCTGGAAAGGTGAACTCCGAATTTCCACCCCAGCCGTTCCTCTTATCATGCCCCTCAGTGCATCTTTGCGGTCATCTTTTTGATGTACTCCTCCTTGGAAAGACCGCGGTTCTCATTCAGCCTATCTTTTATCATCTGGCCTTGATCTCTGAGCCATTCGAATCTGGTGCAGCCCTCCAATTCCTCACAGGAGCTGCATAGGTCGTATCCTTTCTCTCGAGCGCAAGCCCTGATGGTGCAATCAGGTGGACCTCCGCCGTTCTCGCATCCTGCGCAGCGGGCATAGGTCTCCATCCAGGCTAGGCCCAGATCCACTGCCTTCCAGTCGATCGCCTCTCCCCCAGGCACAAATGGAGCCCAGTTTGGAATATCGCATTCAGTGATGTGCTTTCTCGTCCGGCTTGCGGACTCGGCTACTATGCTGCCTCCCAAGGGGCATGAGCCGCATAATATTCCGCAGGGTCCTGCCTGGTCTTCGGCGCTGTTCAACCTTTCATCCATAAAATATGCATTACTTGAAATATTCATATATTCTTCGGCCATAGAGGAAGTGCCGCCCAAGCGATCCAGGCCCAATATCAATGCTCTCTTAAGGATGAAGAGCATTTGATGGGATGCATTCCAGAGCGCAAGCTCCAAATCCCATGCCTACCACTCAATTTCCGGTGTATTATGATGAATCTTGAAGAGATGTCGGACATATTGAAGTCTTCCCTGGGAATCCGGGACAATATCGTAGGCGTAAGGCTGTTCAAGAGCGAGGAGGAGATCCCCAAGGACCTCAATATAGTGGAGAGGCCCTTCCGCTACTGCTCAATGGTCCAGGGAGCGAGGCTTGAGGGGAAAAGCTATCTCGCCCATGCCGACTATCACGAGTGCAAAGGTGGCGCCTCGGGCCTGGGCCTGGTGGAGTGTCCGGAGAATATCCGCACTGGATCTCTGTACTTTGACAAACTGCACAAGTGCTCCACTAAAGAAGCGGGAGCGATGATCGCCGCCAATATGCCTCGCATCCTTCCCGGCAGCACCGTGGCCAGCTATGTGGCCCCCCTGGACAAGATGGTGGTCCGGCCGGATGTAGTCATATTCGTGGGAAATCCACTTCATGCAAGGAGGATCGTCCAAGCGGCGATGTTCGAGGATGGGGGCCGTATGACCTTCAACACCGCTGGGATTCAGTCCTTCTGCGTCGATGCCACCAGCTCCCCCTATCTGAAAGGAGAGGTGAACGTCTCACTAGGATGCGACGGCTCGGTGAGGAACGCAGGCCTGGAGGACGAGGAGGTTGTGGTGGGAATACCCTTCGAAATGATGGAGAGGATCTGCACCATCCTAAAGGAGAACTATCAGGGCTGGGACAAGTTCATGCGGGGATGAGGAGAGGATTTCGTCTCCTTTTAAAGGTCATTTTTTAAATTTGATTTTTTTAAAAATTTAAAAAAAAATTTAATTTAAATTGTGATGTAAATCCTGGCTACACATTGATTGTCTTTTGCATCCCTCGGGGGAAGTAAATGGTATTCAGATAACTGTACTGACCGTCATAGACTCTTATTTCATGGTTCCGATTGCCAGCCACCCCAAAGATGAATCTTCCGTCCAGGGCGTCTCCTCCGGTGCCCTCTGTGCCGATAAATGTGCCGTCAACGAATACCTGATATCCGCGCATACCCTCCGATATGATCGTCACTTGAGCATCGGCAGGAGACGGTTGCGACTCTGGAGGCTGAACCTGACTTCCTGGATAGGTGGATAGAAGAGGCTGCTGATATGGCGGCTGGTAGTAACCCGTAACATCGATGACGACCGAATTGCTGACCAGACCGTCAATTGTATAGAACAGGATGTGCTGGCCGATGGAATCGGCATAAAAGTCCATCTGATTGTATCCTGGATAGAAGGAAAATGAGTTCTTATTCAGATTTCCATCAGGATTGATCTCATACAGGACTCCCTGGCCGCCGGCGGACGATATGACAATCAAAGAGAGAGCGGATCCCCTTGGAGCTTTTGCATACTGAGTCCAGCTGGAGGAGCCCTGTATCCACAGCGAATTGTCGCCGGTGTAGGTGGCATAAGCCTGATATTGGTCAAATGGCATGGCATTCATTTGGTAGGTGAAATATACCGTGGCTGGGGTCAGATCCTTGATGTCGCTCTTTTTTGGAGCTTCTAGATGCTTTCTGGCAGAGGAGGCTTTAGCCATCGAGTAATACTGAGCGTATATGGAATCGGAATCTTTGGATGGTGGATCGCCACCGATCCATTTTTCACCGATCCCAATATTGAAAAGCATCTCTGCTCTTGCTTCGCCTGGCCTCAGCTCTACGCCCGGTCCATCCGCAGCCCAGGCACTTCCCGCCAACGATATGACGAGAATAAATAAGTAAACGAAGACTAATTCTCTAATCCGTTTCATATCATTACCA
>Ga0208040_1003841_pt1 | contig 11851 bp, 7 predicted proteins | sample AD_UKC083_MetaG_FD_184431 | JGI IMG/M metagenome (GOLD analysis project Ga0208040, IMG submission 184431) | Active sludge microbial communities of municipal wastewater-treating anaerobic digesters from USA - AD_UKC083_MetaG (SPAdes) (version 2) | ecosystem: Engineered > Bioreactor > Anaerobic >... | reverse complement strand
GACCAGCTTATAGGCCAGGACGGCGTGACCGGCAGTTTTGTTGCCTATCCGGCCGAAGAACTCGATTATCACTGGCTCGCGCGAGTCCTTGAGGGCGTCTTTCACCGCCTGATGACACTTGGCCGGCGACTGATCCCTCTGGAAGAACCGGAAGTCGCTGATCATAGCCGTCCACAGGGGCAGCATCTGCGCCCGGTGATAGATGGCAATGTTGGTGGATGCCTCCTCCAGGCTCATCTGCGAGGTGGGCTTTGACAGGGGGCTGGATCCCGGGTCCATGAAATACAGGGCCGAGGTGGCGGACATACCGTAGCAGTGCCCTCCAGCGCCCACCTCCATGCTCTCTATTGAATAGTTCCAGAACCTCATGTAGGTCGAGGGAAATAGCAGCCTCTGCATGGCCGAAAGGAAATTCCCGTCTACCTGCATGTTTCCTACTACTGTGGCCAAGAGCCCTTCCACCATCTCTTCAGTCTCCCTGCCCTCGAAGCCGTAATTGTCGAACCTATAGGTATCATCGATCCAGCTGTAAGCTCTGTTGCCGTTATAGGCATAGTAGATGTTGACTGCAATCGAGGCGTTGTTGTCCTCTTCATTAGCATCTTTTTCGTGCAGCATGAAGGCCTGGGCCTGCAGAACCGCTCCTTCAGCGTTTTTTCCTTCCAGGTCCCAGAATGCGGTCCCTGACTTGGTGGACCCGGCGGGGATGTCTCCCACATAAGTCGGCTGACCTATGGGCTGTAGATCTTCGCCCTTTTTCAGGTATAGCTGAACACGCACGTCTTTGGCCTCAACCATCCCAATGTTCTCGACTTCTAACGCCACTGCCTGGCTGTCTGCAGAGATTTCCGTTTGCAGGAGATTGTTATCCTTATGATATGAAAGGTAGATATGATCTGGGTCCAGGTGCAGATCTGGTTTCTCAGGAGATTTGATCTTGCTGACTTTGTCCAGCCACAGCCTGGCGAAGGCGGCCACGCTTCCTTTCGGAATCTCGTTAATACAACCCAGCTCATAGATCCTGGCCACCATGTTCTCGAACTGGACGATATGGCCTCCTGTGCTCGATGCTCCCTTGCCTTCTAACCGCGGATCTCCCAGGCCGTTGTAGCCGGGAGTGTAGCCGGAGAAGTCCTCAGTGAAGCCGAAGTCCTGGAAATTTTCCTGGCAGAATGCTTCAGCCTTCTCGGAACTATCAAAGACCGCAACGTAAAGCGACAGAAAGCCCTTGCAATCCTCTGGCATGCCCTCGATGCTAACCTCTTGCGTCAGCTCCAGAAAGGAGACGTTCTGTCTCTCCAGCCCTTTGCTGGTGGTGATCGCAAAGCCAGTGCTGCTGGCCTGGGCGTTGATCTCTCCTTCAAACTTGAAGGGATCCTTTAAGTCCGCTGCCAGCAGCGCATAGTCTGCGGGATTTATGTCTTCCATCCAGCCTCCCGGAGATGACACTTCCGGTGGACTCGTGTCTTCACCTGCTGCCGCCGGAAAAAGTGCAGCAATAAACAGCAAAAAAATGAGCAATCTCTGACCTATCATATTCTCTTCGCCCTCCTACCTGGATCCTATCAAGATTCAATTCTCCTAAGATTCGAGTATTTAACTCTGCCCGGCACTATTGAAGGGACAAATTTACTATTATAGTGGAAAAATTTATTACTTAGTAAGAGATCATTTTGGTATAAAACGAGCTAATAGGAGGAATGTATGCATTGGAAAAACAGCATCTTTTGATCATGGCAACGATCCTCTCGTTGTGCATAATTTATCCGACAATAGCATCCTGTGCAGATCAACCAGAAAATAAGGGTCCAAGTTCATTGGTCATCTCCACTCAATGGGACCCCAGTACCAGCAGCGGTGCAGATTATGGCGGAGGGGTCTCCCCCTACGGAACCAATATTTATGAACCTCTTGTTTTTGTAGACAATAATATGGAAATCCAGCCCGGCCTGGCCCGGTCCTGGGAACGGATAGACGATAGAACCTGGCGCTTCCATCTGCGCGAGGGTGTAAAATTCCACGACGGCAGTTCCTTTAAGGCCGAAGCTGTGCTAAATGCATTTGAGAAATGGCTCAAAGACCCTCTGTTCTCCAATGTCCTCTCCAGCCGTTTAAGCATATCCAGCCTAGACCAGATCAAGATGGTGGACGACTACACGGTGGACATAGCCACAACAAAGCCGCTGGGCGTTTTGCCAGGCAGACTCTCCAATCCTGGGTTGGCGATCGTATCGCCCGAGATAGAGGAGTATGGCAAGCCAGATGGGACCGGACCCTTCAGGTTCGTGAGTATGGTTCCCATGCAGAGCCTGGAGCTGGAGAGAAACGACCAGTACTGGGGAGAGGCTCCCAGGCTGGATAAGCTCAGCATCAAGACCATTCTCGATCCCAGCACCAAGGTCATGGCCCTGGAGAGCGGAGATATCGACCTGATCTACGCCGTCCCTCTTTCCGAGGTGTCATCTCTGCAGGCCAATCCCGATCTTCATGTCTTGGTGAAGATCTCCTCCAGGGTGGCAGATCTGAAGGTCAACGCCAATGTAGATCCCTTGAACGATATCAGAGTCAGACAGGCCATAAGCTATGCCATCAACAAGGACGACCTGGCAGAGCATGTATGCGACGGCCTGGCCAGGCCCGCCAGGAGCTTCATCTCTCCTGCCATCGCCTGGTGCGATGAGTCGGCCGGCTACTCCTATGACACAGACAGGGCCAGGCAAATGCTGTCTGAGGCAGGGCTAAAGGATACGGACGGCGATGGCTATCTGGATAGAAACGGTAAAACCGTCAGCATCAATCTGACCTATGTGCCATCCGGCCTGGGATTTCAACCGCACTATATCACAATGGCCGAGGCGCTGCAAGAGCAGCTCAAGAAGGTGGGCCTCAAGGTGGAGCTGAGGCCGATCGAGTATGCCAACTACTGGTCCACGTATCTGGGCGGACAGTATGAGCTGATGATGGACTTCAACTCTCCCTGGGACTGCGATGCCAGTCACCTCCTGAGCGACGGATTTGGCTCATCGGGAGGCTTTAGTCCCGGACTCAACTTGACCGAAGAGCACCAGAAGAAGGTAGACGCCCTGCTGGATGAGGCGCTGGCCTCCAGCGATCCCAAGGTCGCAGATAAGGACTTCGGCGAGGTGCAGAGGATTGTGATGCAAGAGGCCGCAGTTGTGCCTCTGGTCTATGAATATGATGTGGTGGCCGCAAAAAAGAGTGTAAAGGGCTTTGAGATCCATCCGCTGACCGCCTGGGGAGTAACGATGAATGATGTGTACATAGAGGCATGATCCGCAATGAATGAACTCGACGTAATCGTCATAGGAGGTGGCCTGGGCGGTCTCAGCTGCGCCGCCCTCCTGGCCAATCAAGGCCTCAGCGTGATCCTGTTCGAGCAGCATGGCTGCGTTGGCGGCTATGCCAGCTCATTCCGGCGCCGGGCTCCGGACGGAGATCTTTTCGAGTTCGAGGCATCCATTCATTCCATAGCCGGATGCGGCGAGAATGGAGTCATAACGCAAATACTTAGGGAAGTTGGAGCCGAGAAGGATGTTGATTTCGTGGATATATCTGGCAGCGTCATGAAGCTTGTACTCCCTGATCGGACAGTGGACTTCTGTATGGATCAGGACCGCTTCATGAAGATCCTAATCCGCCAGTTCCCGGAAGAGAAGGAGAACGTGATGGATTTCTTTAGCTACCTTAACAGGATCTGGGACCTCCTGCCCGATACCAAGACCAAACCGCTCTTCCCGGACAGGCTTTCCTCAGAGCTCTCCAGCCTCTCCCAAAGATCCATCCTCTCGGTCTTCCAGTCCTATTTCATTGACCAGAGGATCTTCCTCTGCCTCTATGCTCCAATCGCCTACTGCGGCCTGGACCTCTCGCAGATCGATCTTCTCAAGTATGCTGCTGCCATCCGGGAGGTCTTCTTGGAGAAGAGCTACTGGATAAGGGGTGGTTCTCAGAGCCTCTCTCAGGCCTTTGCACGGTCGATAGCAAATAGAGGCGGAGAAGTGCAGCTGCGATCCCGGGTGAAAAGGATACTTGTGGAGGATGGCCAAGCCCAGGGAGTTGAGCTGGTGGATGGAAGTCAGGTCAAATCCAGGTGCGTGGTCTCCAATGCCGATGCAACCCTGACGTTCCTCGAGCTGGTGGGTGAGGAGAAATTACCCAAGGAGTTTCTGGACAGCTTCAAACAGATGTCGGCCAGCTGGTCCTACTTCCAGGTCTACCTGGGGCTGGATGAGACTTTCCAGGTCCCAGGAGAGCTTCGCTCCTGCTTTGAGATAGGCATCCTCCCGGAGCAGCCAGATAATGGGCAGAAATGGAACCCCTCATTTGCAGGAATGACTAACTACACACTCCTCGATCCATCTCTTGCAGAAGGCGGCAAGCAAATTGTGACAATTGGAACGCCCATCCGGGTGGAGAACCTGCTGGACGAGTGGGGAGTATACAGCTATCTGGATAGAAACGAGGCCTACTACAAAAAGAAGAATGCTATGACAGATCATCTCATCGCCCTCGCAGAGAAGGTCTATCCAGGGCTCAGAGAGCACATCCTGGTGTGGGAGGCAGCGACTCCGCTGACCGCCCAGAGGTATACGCTGAACAGGAATGGATGCTATGTGGGCTTCGATCTGAGACACAGAAGGCTTCCCCAAAGGACGCCCATCGACGGCCTTTACCTGGCCGGAGCTTGGACCGAACCCCACGGTGGGGTATTGGGAGTTACAATAAGCGGTAAGCAGGCGGCGGAGATGGTCCGCAACTATATCGGCGGGCATGAGAGAGTGCTTTAGCGGTAGAGAGGAGATAGATCTGATGCTTGGAGATCTCATCGCCCTCGCAGAAAAGCAGAAGTACAGGCTGGCTGCCTCTTCTGCTCTCTCCATCATCGCATCAAGCCTGTCATTGCTTCCCTTTCTGCTGGTCTACTGGCTTCTTCTCGGGCTATTTCATCCCTCTCACCATCCAGAGGACTTATGGAGGCCGGTGATATTACTACCCATCATCTATCTTCTCTCCTACATTCTGCTCATTTATGCTTACGACCTATCACACCGCGCCGCCTATGAAATTCTCTACGAGATCAGGCTGGAGCTAGGGGAGAAAATGACCAGGCTGCCCCTTGGCTACTTCAACGAGAAAAACACCGGGGAGATGGAGACGATCATGAATGAAAATGTGGAGTGCCTGGAGCTGTTTTTAGCGCATCACCTTCCTGAGCTTGTTAGCGTGATCTTTACACCGCTTTTCCTGGCTGCCCTTCTGATCCTTCTGGACTGGCGCATGGCAATAGCCTCTATTTTTCCTGTCCTCATGGCCCTTCTCATCATGCTCCTTCGCTGGAATAAATGGCCTGAAATGGTAGAGAAGTTCATGACCGCTCAGTCCAAGGTCAACTCTGCAATTGTAGAGTATACTCAGGGAATTGCCACCATCAAAGCATTCAACCGCACTGCCGAGTCCTTCCAAAAATACAGCCGAAACGTAGCCAATCTAAGAGACCTCCTGGTGAGATGGTATGAAGAGACTGCCCTGGAGTTTTCTCTTTATCAGGCACTTGTAACCTCAACTCTGGTTACGATTATTCCCGTTGGCATTTGGCTTTACAGTCGGGGAGACATGGGGATAGAGAAGTTCCTCCTGTTTTTGCTCGTGGGACCAGCATTCGGAGGGCTTTTCACCAAGCTGTACCCCTTCCTGAGATACTGGATGGAGGAGACTGAGTGCGTAAACAGAGTGAATACCTTACGGAATGCACCTCTCATCAATGAGGGCAGCGATGCTATTGTTATGAGCCCGCCCTGCTACGATGTCACATTCGATGATGTAAGCTTCTCCTATGAGCCTGGCGGAGAACAGGTTTTAAAGAGGGTCAGCCTGAACATTCCACAGGGCACCATCTGCGCTCTGGTGGGACCATCGGGCTCGGGGAAGACCACCATCGCCAGGTTGATTTCCCGGTTCTGGGATGTACAGAAGGGAGATGTGCTCATAGGCGGACTAAATGTAAAATTCCTTTCTGGCGAGGATCTATTCTCTTGCATATCTCTGGTCTTCCAGGAGGTTTTCCTGTTCCACGGGACCATCTTGGAGAATATCAAGCTCGGGCGAGAAGATGCCACCCAGGAAGAGATAATTGAAGCTGCAAGATTAGCGCAGTGCCATGAATTCATAGAAAGGCTTCCGGACGGTTATCATACTACAGTGGACGACCGAGGAGCGAACCTGAGCAGCGGCGAGAGGCAGAGAATTTCCATCGCCAGAGCATTGCTCAAGGATGCACCAATAGTTATCCTGGATGAAGCGACAGCCTATGTGGACCCTGAGAACGAGGCGCTCATCCAGAAGGCGATAAATAACCTTGTGAGAAACAAGACGGTTCTGGTCATTGCCCATAGACTCTCCACAGTGATTCATGTCGACCAGATTCTTGTCATGAAAGACGGAGAGATTGTGGAGAGGGGATATCACGAGGAACTTCTGAGGGCTGGAGGGCTGTACAGCAGGATGTGGGAAGCTCATACATCTGCTCTGGGATGGGGAATTAGGAGGGGCTGTGAGTGTTCAAAGAACTTTTCATCTTAGCAGGAAGGAACAGCAGCAAGCTGAAAGCCCTATTTATCCTCATGGCCTTGAGGGCGGTGTTCAGAGTTCTACCTATTCTGATCCTCTATCTGATGGTACTAGATCTACTAGGCACGGATACAGATTTAGGACATATTGTGTTGCTTGCTGCAGTTCTCGGAATCGTCTACCTCGGCGTCAATATCTGGGATCATTACATGGGAATTTATGCCATGCGGATTGGATGCGATCTCTGCTACGACATCCGCATGGAGTTGGGCAACAAGTTAAGGATGTTGCCTCTGGGATTCTTTACGAAGGTGCCGACTGGTGAGTTGAACACACTCATCAGCGAGTATGTATCGAGGAGCGAAACCTTCGTGCTTATATCGGCCCCTTATCTCATATCTTCTCTTCTGTCAGCCCTGGGATTAATGGTATTCTTCTTGATCTTGGACTGGAGGATGGCTCTCGCAGCAGGTTCTACAGTGCTCCTTTCCATGAGCACATTTCTTTATGCAGATAGGATTTCCAAGAGTGTAATTGGCATACGAGAAGAGACTTTAATCAGAATGAATTCTATCATCGTGGAATTCATCCAGGGAATGCCAGTCATCAAGATCTTCAACCAGGTGGCATCCAGGTTCAGCAAATTTCAAGAAGCTGTAAAGGATTTCAGAGACAGCAACATCAAAGCGGTCTCCTCCATGATATTTCCTGCCATCCTTATTCTCACATCGTCAAGCCTCAGTATTATATTTGTCCTGCCTATCGGCTTATATCTTTATCTCCAGGGAAGCCTGAGTCTGAGCACGTTAGCGTTCTTCACCATCGCTGCACCATCCTTCTCGGATTCACTTTCGCAGTTTCTATACTGGTACATGCATAATAAGAACTCTGCTGGCCGGGCCATGGAGAGCATTTGCAGAGTGCTAGACGAGAAGCCTCTTCATGAGCCCCTACAGGATATCAACCTAGAGACTTTTGATATAGAGTTCGCCGATGTCTTCTTCGCCTATGATGTGCATCCAATCCTCAAGGCACTGAGTTTTCAAGTTACTCAGGGCACCATATGTGCTCTGGTGGGGCCATCAGGCTCGGGAAAGACCACAATCGTTAACCTCATTGCCAGGTTCTGGGATGTAGATTCTGGCGAGGTGAAGATAGGCGGAAGGAACGTCAAGGATCTGAAGCTGGATAGGCTTTTATCCTATCTGTCTATTGTCTCTCAAGAGGTTGTGCTCTTCGATGACACCATCGAGAAGAACATTAGACTGGGAAGAGAGGATGCATCCAGAGAAGAGGTGATTAAGGCTGCCAGACTGGCGCAGTGCCACGAGTTCGTAGAGCGGCTTTCAAATGGATATGATACAGTAATTGGCGAGAAGGGATGCAAGCTGAGTGGCGGCGAGAGGCAGAGGATCTCCATCGCCAGAGCATTGCTCAAGGATGCACCAATAATCATCCTGGATGAGGCAACCGCCTATGTGGACCCTGAGAATGAGGCGCTCATCCAGAAGGCAATAAATAACCTCGTGAAGGACAAGACGGTGCTGATCATTGCCCATAGACTCTCAACAGTGGTTCATGCTGACCAGATCCTCGTTCTGAAAGACGGAAGGATAGCTGAGAGAGGAAATCATGACGATTTGATGGGTGCAGGAGGACTTTATAGCAGAATGTGGGAAGCCCATACCTCCACACAGGGATGGACGATCGAAGATCGCAGGCAGTATGAGGCTCAAGCAGATCGCATATATGATTCACACTACTCATCAGGCTTAAATAATATTTGCTCTAAGTAAGCTCAATTTTTTTCATTTGTTTATTGACATCCATATTTTAAATGTGATTTTATTACCTTTTTTATTTATCATATTACTAAGTAATACTTTAATGGAAAGATTTATTAATAAAGAAGATAATGCTGAAAAATAGGCGGAGGTTAGCAATCGAATCACGATGGCTCACCAGGTCAAATCTAGCAACCTGCGAAATGCAGTTGGAGTCCATATGACGAGATGTGAAAATTGTAAAACCAAATATTATGGTAATAGTCTGGCACGTCACATATCCTCCAGGCTATTTATAAATATAAAAGGAGGTGCAAGAAATGACCTACGAAGAGTTTGTAGAGGCTGGCTGCCTGAACAATCATTAGAAAGAAGAACGCGAATAAACGCGAGAATGGATTTCAGAAGGGAGGGGTGTCGTATCACACCTATCCCTATTTTTAATATGGAGGGTAAATGGAGTATATTCCTTATCTATTAGTACTTCACATCACAGGAAGATGCAATTTAAAATGTGCATATTGCTATGCAAGCTCATACGATAAAAAGGATTTAGAGATTGAGACCGCCCAGAATATACTGTCTCAGGCTGCGAAACTGGGCACCAGGCATGTAATTTTGAGCGGTGGCGAAGCTTTACTTCATCCTGATTTCTATACAATATCAGAATATGCGAAAAACCTCGGGATAAAGGTCCATTTAACCTCCAACGGCACGCTGATCGACGAGAATAATGCGAAGGAACTTAAATCGTTAGATGCGATCGTAACCATTAGCCTTGATGGCTCTTGTTCGGAGATAAACGATCCTTTGCGTGGAGGTGGCACATTTGATTCTGCGATTAGTAGTATTAATAACCTCGTCCATTGCGGTGTAACTACATCCATGAGAATGACTCTGGTAAAAGATAATGTTAGTGATGTTCACAATTATATTGATTTAGCAAAACGGCAAAAAGTCAATAGATGCATAATTGAACGGGTCACGGGCATTTTGGATAATCCTGAATCATTTGAACTGGAGCCTTCAAGCGAGGATCTGATCAAATCCTTTGAGATTCTATCTAAATATGCAAATATTGAAGGGATAAAGATGGGCTCGAACGATCCCTTATGGTTGATCTATCGAAACAATTTATGCGAAAAAATCACAGGAAACGATCACATACGCGGCGGATGCACCGCCGGAGTTGCCTCAGTGACCATTACTCCAGATCTTACCGTCATTCCCTGCCCAAGGCTGCCCGTCAAGGCAGGCAGCTTGAATGAGGAATCTTTGGAGGATATATGGCTTACTTCGAAGGTTTTTCTAGAATTGCGAGACAGGGACCTTTTCGCAGGTTGTTCGTCATGCGATTCCAAATATATATGTGGTGGCTGCAGAGGTGCAGCATATTCTCGTGGATCCTATTTGGCGAAGGATCCACATTGCTGGAGGAATGGGTGATGAAGTGCGTTTTGTCTATCACTGAATCCTGCAACCTGCGGTGCAAATATTGTTATGTTGACGCAAAGACAGAGGGAGTGGACGCTCCATCCCCTTCAACCTCGCATCTTTTGCGTATAGTGGACCTACTTGGCGACATAGGGATCAAAAAATTAATTATCGGCGGCGGAGAACCTCTGTTGAGAAATGATGTATTCGACATCATAGAGAGAAGCTCGGCAATAATGCCTACGCATCTTCTAACAAATGGGACCCTTATAAACGAGGAGACTGCAGGAAAGCTAACGCGTTGTGGATTAGATGGATTGAGCATCAGTTTGGATTCCGCTACGCCCGACATACATAACGAACTTCGGGATGGGTCCTACATGTCAGCCTTAAACGGCATAAAATGTTGCATAAATGCAGGATTAAATGTGGATATCAGCACATGTGTTACAGCAATAAATGTTCTTGCCATCACAGATATAATCCATCTGGCTGAAGACCTTGGTGCAGCATCAATTACGTTCCAGGGCTTAAGTCCAGTTGGAAGGGGCGCAGAATGCACGAATCTGGCACTATCATCTGTACAAACCGATTCATTTTTAAATAATATGTATAATACGATACGAAATACAAAATTTCAAATTAAAATAATAATGTTCTATCCTCAATGGACCAGATGGGATAGCAGTGCGGAGGGTTGTGAGGTCGGGAAAAACTTCTTCGGGGTGCGTTCGAATGGAGATGTTTTTCCATGCACGAACCTGCCTATTAAAATTGGCAATATATTAGAAGATAACTTCGCAGATTTATGGAATTGCAGTTTTATGAATGACCTTCGTATGAGACGAACCGGTGGATGCGCTGTATGTAAATATCTGGAGCGATGCGGCGGTTGCAGAAGCAAAGCATATTCCCTTGGAGATGCTTTTGCAAGCGATCCATCATGCAAGTTAGCGGAGGAAATGGCGGTGAATAAATGAGCGAACGATGGATGAAAATAGTCGAACTGCCTAGGCCCTATTTATTTGTAGTCCCAGCGGCTGCAGGTATTTGTGGATTGTTTCTTTCAGAGCAAAATCCTGGCATAATGGCCTCAGCACTGGCAACCTTTATACCTGTTTTGGCATGGGCTGGTGGACAGGTGTTTAACGATTATTTCGACGTGGAAATAGACACAGTTAAATATCCTGATTTTCCAATACCATCAGGTATCATTTCCAAACGTGGAGCATTTATGTATGGATTGACTTTTTATATTTCCTGTTTGGTGTTATCCGCTTATGCAGGTTTCTATTGCCTTGCAGCTAGCGTATTAGCAATATTCTTTGCTTCTCTTTACGGATATGCTGGCAAATTAAAGCAAAAAGGGCTCAACAGAAATTTTTGTTTTGGAATAGCGGTTGCTATGTGCATATTAATTGGTGCTACTGTTGGCGGAAAAATCTCACTGCTAACAATCGTTGTCATGGTAGCTGTAGCTTTAATATATACAAGTGATAATATTATTGGAAGAATACCTGATGTCCAACTTGATAAACAGATGAATATTAGCACGCTTCCTCTACAAATTGGGGTTAAACAAGCAGCAAGTATTTCCTTAATTATGACGATAGCAGCCGCTGTGATCACAATGTCTCTATGGACCTTGGAACTCAATATACAGTACCTTCCAATTGCATTTATTGCCAATTTATCTTTGATATGGTTAGCGTTCTCAGTATTAAGAGATCCAGAAGGATCAGGCACGCTCCCTACTATTCTTTTAAGATATATGGGCCATATGCTGCTATTTATGTCGCTTATAGTAGGCACAATTGGACGGTGATACCAATTGGACAATATTGGGTCGTGTACGCACATTACTGAATTGGCATCCTGAAAGTCATTAACTCCTTGATAGTCCAGACATGATTGGTCAGTCCTTCTGCCATCGCAGGTGTTCTTTTCATCCATTTTTTCCTTCCCAGATCAACTCTTATCCGAAGTGACTTGTGAGGCTTGACAAAATTATACCAAGCTTGGAAAAAATTCATGGCATGAGTATG
>Ga0208040_1003809_pt1 | contig 11910 bp, 10 predicted proteins | sample AD_UKC083_MetaG_FD_184431 | JGI IMG/M metagenome (GOLD analysis project Ga0208040, IMG submission 184431) | Active sludge microbial communities of municipal wastewater-treating anaerobic digesters from USA - AD_UKC083_MetaG (SPAdes) (version 2) | ecosystem: Engineered > Bioreactor > Anaerobic >... | reverse complement strand
TATATTGGACGCGGACTTTCTTTCTTGGATTTGATTCAGGAGGGAAATATCGGACTTTTCCGTGCGGTTGAGAAATTCGATCCGGATAGAGGATTTAAATTCTCTACTTATGCGACTTGGTGGATTCGCCAGGCGATCACTCGTGCGATCGCAGATCAGGCTAGAACGATCAGAATTCCTGTACACATGGTTGAGACCATTAATAAGCTCACGCACGCACAGCGTCGTCTGGTGCAAGAATTGGGTCGCGAACCATTGGTCGAAGAATTGGCGGCGGAAATGGATATGGATATAAAAAAAGTTCGTCATATTATGAAAATTTCTCAGGATATAGTTTCTCTCGAGGCTCCGGTTGGAACTGAAGAAGATTCTAAACTTGGGGACTTTATTGAGGATGATGAAGCTTTGAGTCCATCTGAGTCTACAAATCGTCAATTATTGAAAGAGAACATTCGCGATATGCTTCAATATCTTTCTCCAAGAGAGAGAAAAATTATTGAAATGAGATTTGGTTTGATAGATGGAGTAGGTCACACTCTCGAGGAAGTTGGTCAGGAATTCCATGTCACTCGCGAACGTATTCGCCAGATCGAAGCGAAAGTATTACAAAAATTAAAAGAACATCCAACGAGCGTAAAAATTCGTCCGGAGTAGTTTAAGCAAATTCTTGAAAAAATTTGCGCATTATATATTAAAAAATAACCTTATAAATTTATGGCAAAAAAAGTAGCACCTAAAAAAGTAAAAATTGCACGTCCTGTGTTGGAGGATGTTTTGGAAAATGATGCGGCTAGAGATGCAAAAGTTACTCTTATTACAAAAGAAGGTCTTGAAAAATTAGAGGAAGAGTTAAGTTACTTAAAAACTACAAAAAGAAAAGAAGTTGCTGCAAGAATCAAAGAAGCGATTTCTTATGGAGACCTTTCCGAGAATTCCGAATATGAGGAGGCGAAGAACGAACAGGCTTTTGTTGAAGGACGTATTTTGGAACTTGAAGACAAGGTTAAACATGCAAAAATCATTGAAGAGGGCGCAGGTGGCAAAAAAAGAGTTCAGCTTGGATCAACTGTACATTTAAAGAATGTTTCAAAATCAAAAGATGAGCCTGAAGTTTATTCAATTGTAGGTTCTACTGAAGCGGATCCTATCGCCGGAAAAATTTCGAATGAATCTCCAATTGGTTCAGCTCTTCTCGGTTGCACGACTGGAGATCAGGTGAAAATTCATGTTCCTGCCGGAACTGTTGAATACAAAATTTTGAAGCTTGAGTAGTCTCACTTAAGCTTAAGTAATCTTATTTGAGCTTGAGGCGATATTATCTCTTGTTTGGCAGATACTTGTTCTCCGTTTTTTGCTTTGGTCGTGACTCAAAATTATCTAATTCTGCAGGGTATATTTTGAAGTATTTGTATAATTGTCTTCCAAGATATACACCAAATCCTATAGTCAAAAGGATCAGCCAAAGTCTCATTGCAAAATATGGAATATTTTCATATCTCACTCCTATTAAAAACAGCAGGCCGATTGCAAAATAAATCACCTGATTTGGCACTTTTTTAAACATTTTTTTGAAAACAAAATCTCCATTTTTCACTTTTTTTGAGTAATATTGCTTAAAAAATATCGCAAACACTAACAAAATACCTGCGACAATCAATGATAGTGTGTAATAAGAAAATGCTTGTCCCGGTGCAATTCCAAATACGTAATGTGATGCGTTCTTGAGTATTTCCATTGTATTGTTTTTTAAAAATGTTTTTTCTTAATTTTGCTCTGGCGGTTTTCTTCCGAAGCCTCACCATTATAGTAGAGAAAGTAAAAAATTAAAGAGAATATGAATATTGCGCCAGATATGATTTGTGGAACCCTTATTCCAAAAAATAAACTTACGTCGTCTCCTCTTAAAAATTCCTGTAAAAAATGGATTAAACTGAAAATTCCTATGGTTACCGTTGCTAGTTTGCCATTTTTTTCGAAGAATTTATGGTTTCTGAATAAAATTGCTCCCATAGCTATGGCCGCTGAATAAAGCATGATGTATGTTTGTGTCGGATGTATTGGAACGGTATATTTAATGTCTGGACTTTCAAAATTAACTCCCCAGGGCATAGCCGTCTCGCGTCCGTACCATGCTCCGTCCAAGAAAAGTCCAAGTCCCGTGATAGAAAGTGCTACCAAAAATGCCGGAGTGAGAGAGTCTATCCACTTGAAGAAATTTTGATCGTTTTTTTTGCTTAAATAATAGAGAGTTATCGTGCCGGCCAGAATGCCTCCCCACAAAGACAGTCCTTTATCCCATATCGCAAAAATTTGTAAAAATGAATTGATAGAGTACTCGTGGAAGAATGTTTTCCAGTTTGAAAGTATTGCAAAAATCCTTGCGCCGATTATTGAAAATATAAATATTTTAAACATCGACTCTGTCATGAACTGTAGTTTAAGCCCGTTTTTGAGGCCTAGTTTTATAAAAGTGTAGGATCCGACGATTATTGCGATTGTTATAAATACCCAAAGTGAATGAATAGTGAAGTGCTTGAATTGAAATATGATTGGAAACATCTGCTGTTGTTAAAATGCTGTTGTTAAAAATTAACGATGATAAAGATAACTAAAAATGTCGTAAGTGGGAAGATAATTAGGCTTGCAATTTTGGACTTTCTGAAGAAATTGTTTTTGATCGAAAAGCTGGCGTGTAGCAAAAAAACTGTTGCAAGTATATATTTGAATATCGACGTGGCGTAAAAATTGAGCAATTTTGGAATGTTGTCAATGCCGCCGAATCCGAAATCTTTTGTGATGACGTAGAGTGAGACAAAATAGTAGGCGAGATAGAATGCCAGTAGCCATCCTGTGAACTCAGAAAAATCTTCTAAAGCGTCGGAAGTTTCTTCTTTTGCTTTGTTTTTGGACGCTTCCAGTCTTTTTTGTTTCTTTTCTTCTTTGATGTGAAGTTTTATTTCGTTGAGCTGGGCGACTGTTTTTTTTCTCATTGTCCAGATCGAAATTATCGCTTCACGCGCTTTTTGTTTGTATTCTTTGGCCGGTTCTTTGATGTAGATTTTGATGTATTCAAAAAGCTGAGTGTTTAAGTTTTTGATTTGTGATTTTAGCGTTGCTATTTCCTCTGGTGTTTCGAAGAATTTTTTAATTGCTGTCAGGATGTTGTTTGTTGTTCTTGTGTACCAAGGAATTTTTATTGTTTTTTGAATGTTTTTTTGTTGCCATTTTTGAATGGTTTTTACTATATCTTCCGCAATGGTTTTCGATTTTCCGGTTTCGTGAAGTTTCGATAACATGTTTTTTATTTGCAATTTTAATCGGGTGCGTTTTTCGAGGTAATTTTTTTGTTTTATTGAAATTTCGGTGTTTTTGATGAATTCCAAAAGTTCCTCGGCAGTCGATATTACGTATTCGAGATTTGTTGAGCTTTTTATACGAAGAAGTTTGTCTATTCGTTGGTTTATTTCTTTGTGTTTGTCCGCCGGGATGTCCTGATCGTATTCCAGAAGAAGTTCATTTACTTGTTTTAATATGTATTCCACGCGTGTTCGCACTTCAATTTCTTTTTTTAGTCGATCTTGTGTTATCAGATCTTTATTTCCGATATCTTTTAATTGTTGCTCCTGTTCTATTACTTGATTTAATGAATATGTGCCTTTTGCTCGCGCTTCAGCCACCTCTTCTTCTTTTGCGTTTTCTTTGTAAATTGCGGTTACCGCTAACTCATATTCTTCTTTTAATCTTCTAAAAGCCGACAGTTCGTCATTACTAACTATTGTTCCTGTTATTTTTTGACCTTGCGGATTGATTGCCTCAAATATGTATTTTTGATGTGACTTTTGAGGTTGAAAAGTTTCTGCCGATGGAATCGATTGCTCTGTTTCTGATCCTTCAGAAATTTCCAAAATCGAAAACCCCAAATTATTCAACTGGGCTCTTGCGATGGATTCATCAGCTGCCTCTATTGAACCTGACAGTTTTTTATTTTCCTTATTGGCTACTGTGTAGTGAAAAAGTGGCATAGGAAAATTGAAAAGAGGGGGTAAAAACTTGATGTGATTTTACATTAAACCCTTATCTTAAGCAATTCTTAAGCAGTCATTAAGAGATTGTGTTCTTAAGAGATTGCCGCGTCGATGAATCCTTTGAAAAGTGGATGTGGTTTCAACGGTCGGCTTAAGAATTCCGGATGAAACTGTGAGCCGATCATAAATGGATGATTCGAATTCTCTGATATTTCGACTAGGTCCGACTTCGGATTTGTGCCTGAGAATACCATGCCTGCGTTTTCGAGAAGTTCTTTGTATGCGTTGTTGAATTCGTATCTGTGGCGATGACGTTCCTGAATCAAATCTTGTTTGTATAGTTTATGAGTGAGTGTGCCTTTTTTTATCGCGCAGTCGTATAGACCTAGTCTGAGTGTTCCGCCTTTTGCTCTATGTTCGTTTTGATCCGGCATGAAGTGGATCACGTATTTGTCCGGATTTAATTTCTTTTCTTCGTCAAATTCTTCGGAAGTGATTGTCTCGTCTTTTAGTACGTTTCTTGCAAATTCAATTGTCATGATCTGCATTCCAAGACATAGGCCTAAGTATGGAACGGAGTTTTCGCGAGCGTAGCGAGCTGCAAGAATTTTGCCTTCAATTCCGCGTGATCCGAATCCTCCAGGTATCAAAATTCCTTTTGCTGATTTCAATTCGTCCCAAGTCTCTTTGTCATTTTCTTCTAATTTTTCGGTGTCTACCCAGATCAAATCCAATTCACGGTTGGCGTGATAGCATGCGATTTTCAGAGATTCAACAACTGATAGATATGCATCGTCCAATCCTGTGTATTTTCCTGCTAATGCGATTTTTAATTTTGGTCTTGTTGCTTTGATTTTCTCGACGAGAGCTTTCCACTCTTTCATTTCAGGTTTAATTCGTCCCAAATTCAATTTCTCGGCGACTAATTTTGAAACATTGTAATCCTCGTAGTTTAGTGGAACTTCGTAAATAGAACTGACTGTTTGTGCTGGGATCACATGTGTTTCTGGTACGTCGCAGAATAGTGAAATTTTCTTCAAATGTTCTTTTCTGATTGAACGATCGGCTCGGGCAATAATGAAATCCGGTTGAATACCGATTGCTCGTAATTCACGTACTGATGCTTGTGTTGGTTTTGTTTTTAATTCTTTTGAACCGCCCAAGTATGGAAGTAATGTGAGGTGAACGAATAATGTGTTTTCAGCGCCGAGTTCGTTTCTCATCTGACGAATAGCTTCGAGATAGGGGAGTCCTTCGATGTCTCCGACTGTGCCTCCAATTTCGCACATCATGATGTCGCATCCTGATTCTTTTGCCGCTTTCTTGATATTAATTTTAATTTCGTCTGTGATATGCGGAATGATTTGGATTGTTTTCCCTAAAAATTTACCTTCACGCTCTTCATCGAGAACTTTTCTGTAAATTTTACCTGTAGTTACACTAGAAAGTTTTGATAGGTGAGTATCAATGAATCTCTCGTAGTGGCCAAGGTCCAAGTCTGTCTCTCCACCATCGTCCAAAACGAATACCTCCCCATGTTGAAAAGGGCTCATTGTTCCGGGGTCGACATTGAGGTAAGGATCTAATTTCTGGATAAACACTTTGAAGCCTGATGCTTTTAGAAGTGCTCCGATTGAAGATGTTGCGATTCCCTTACCTAAAGAACTACATACCCCGCCGGTAACAAATATAAATTTGGTGTTCACTATTTTTTAAAAATCGTTAATTTTCTGGAATTTTTTCTACTTGTGCCAATTTAGTTTAAACTTGCCGAAAGTGCAAGAGGGATTTTTTTGAATATTAAAAGAACTCCATCAGTCTTGATTGATTTGATGGAGTTCTTAAGTATTGTGCCAATTATTGTGCGCAATTGATTTGGTATCCAGTTGAGTATTTGTCTGTTCCCGGGTCTCCCATGTCTCTGCAGGTTATTGTAGTTCCGTCTTCCTTGCTTGTATATGGAGCATCACACTCTATGCCTTTCGCGTCCAATTCTTTTATTAATGCATCGCAATTTCCTGTTGGTTCAGGTTTGACTAGTGGCGCAGATGGATCGCGTAGTATTCCGGCTTGCGTTAATGGGTCCTTGCAATATCCTGGAAGTCCTTCTAATGAATCGTCTAATAAACCCATTATCTCTGTGCATTCATCTAATGTTTGTTGTGCAACTGCCTCTGGACTGTCTTTGCATCCTGCGGATGCTGCTAATGCTAGCGCTATCATAGGAAGAATACTTCTTACCTTAAATGTAATGTCTTTTGCGTTAAAGGCTAGTGTCTCTAATAAACGTGGGTTTTCCATATTTTTGGGTAATTTAAATAAGGCGATATTAAATCATGTCACGACTGGATTGTCAAGTGCGTTTTTTTAAAGTTCACACACGCTCGTCATACTTGCGCAGTCTAGAGTTGTCGCGATGCATGAAGCTTTTGATTCCGGCCATTCAGCACATTCTTGCATGCAAGATTTTATTCCTTCTTCGAAAAGTTGTTGAGTTGCACCCGGGACGAGTTTTAGACATTGATTTTTGTAATTTTCGCATGCGGTTTCACATGTTTTGCTTGTGGTGATTGCCGATGATTTGCTTGAGTCGTCTTTTGGATCTTGTGCTAGGCAAGCCGAAAGTGCGAACGATGAAACCAAGAGAATTGACAGCGTTAAAACTGATAATGAGTTTTTTTTCATGGTTTTGGTTAATTAAAAAGTTTATATGATTAGCCCAGTTTTTTTCTTCACTTCTTCGAGTGTTTTTGAAGCTGTTTTTTTCGCTTTCTTCGTGCCTTCTTCGAGAATTTCACGGATGTGTTTGTCTTTTTTGTCGAGGTCGGCTTTGCGCGTGCGGGCGTCTTCGAAGAGCTCGAGGAGCTTGCTCAGTAGGAGTTTTTTGGCGTCGCCATAGCCGAATCCGCCTGCGGTATATTTATCTGTGAGGTCGGCGATTTCTTTTTTGTTTGCTAAAAGTTCGTAGAGGCGAAATACGTTACATTTCTTCGGATCTTTTGGCTGATCTACCGGGGTGGAATCTGTTACGATCCCCATTACTTGTTTTTTCAATGTCGCTTCGGGTGCGAAAATGTCGATCGTGTTGCCGTATGATTTGCTCATTTTTTGACCGTCAGTGCCCGGCACGACAGCGACTTCTTTTTTGATATAGGCTTCAGGAATTTTGAAAGTGTCTCCGTATGTATTGTTGAATTTGATCGCGATGTCGCGAGTCATTTCGATGTGTTGTTTCTGATCTTGGCCGACTGGAACGAGGTCCGGTTGATAGAGAAGAATGTCTGCGGCTTGCAGGACAGGGTAGTTGAAAAGTCCGACAGTTTCATCTTTCTTCTTTTTTGCGACTGCGTCTTTGAATGCGTGTGCGCGTTCGAGCAGAGCCATCGGCGTAACTGTGTCGAGAATCCAGCAAAGTTCTGCGTGTTCCGGAATAGCGGATTGTTGGAAGAATACTGTTTTGTCTGGGGCGAGTCCGAGTGCGAGATAGGCTTTCACTAGTTCTGTCGTCAGTGTCTTGAGGAGTGCGGCGTCACGGATTGTAGTGAGTGCATGTAGGTCAGCGATGAAAAGAAAAGTCTCGAAAGACTCCTGCATTTCGATGTGTTGGCGAATTGCGCCTAGGTAATTGCCTAAGTGAATTTGTCCGCTTGGTTGTACGCCGGAAAGAATTCGTTTCATGAGAGGATTATAAATCAGTTATTGAAAAAAGCAAAACTCATGAAATATAAGCTAACAAACAAAATCCTGTTATCATCACGCTTGCGATATGCCACATTGAATGATTGAAGTCGTAATCTTTCTTTTGTGCACGAATCCAGAAGTAGAATGAAGATACCAAGGGGATCAATGCTAAGTGAAAGTATGGATATTTGAAGTTCGATAGGTAAGCGAAATATAGATTGGTTGAAAGAAGTGCTATGGAGGTTATCACATCCGCTATAAAATATTTTTTTTCGTTATTTAAATGATAAAGCATCGCGGTCAAAATACTGATCGCAATGACGAGGCTGTATAGATAAAGTCCACCGAACAAAGCGAGGGCAAGTGGTATGATAAATAAAAGTTCGGTTAATATTTTCAATCTCATATAAGATTTGGTTTTCGTATAACAACGTTTGCCACTGATCCGAAGTTGTGAGGTGCGAACAATTTTGGATAGTGACTGTTAGATGATGTCTTTTTGTTGCAATAAATCACCAAATTAAAAACTTTATTCTGTTGCTTTTATGATATCTTTACATTTTTCTCCACAAGTATCTATTAAACCAAAAATTGCATCAATTTTTGGTTCTTTTGTAGAAATTTTTGTTCCATCTTTTAGATTAATTTCTACATCTAAAGCATGAGACTGAAAAACTTCTGTCACTTCACCTGAATTGATTATCTTTTCAATATCTTCCCAAGAATATTCTTTTAGTTTCGGAAAATCTGTATAATCTCTAAAATTATAACACCCAACAAAACACTGATTTTCTTCACATCTCGTTGTATAAGGACAATTTGAACGAATTGCATAATCTGCAGGAAGAATCCCACAATCATTATCTGTTTTACAAGATTTATTTACAGATTCTTTATTTTCAAAACTTGCTTTTACACCAAAATGTTTTTCTGCTTTTCTGATATTTTCAGAATTAAGTAAAAAACCATCAACATCATCTATTTTTTCATAAAATTCTTTTGGAAAAGTCTCTTTTAAGTCTTTAGTATAATAGCTTCCATCTCTCGGTTTCCAAAAAGTAAACGAATCGTTTTCTTTTGTTAATTTTATAGGAACTGAAACACCTCCTCCAATCGCTAAATAAGGTTTTATTTTATTATACTTACATTTTTCTTTACACTCTTTTTTGTTTGGATCTTTTGTAATAAAACAAAGTTCTTTTGATTTATTATCAGGACAGATTATTTCTTCATCTCTTACATAATATTCTTGACAAAAGGCACTTAAATAAATTTCGCTATTTTGTTCTCCTAATTTTTCATAAGCACAAAACGCAACACCATCATCTTCATTTATCCAAGCTAATTTTTTTTCTAGAAAATTTAAAATATTATCATTAGAATCATGTTTTTTACTTTTTCTTATTTGCTCTTCACCATTAATAAAAATCTGATTATCTTCTTTTATTTCTATCTCAACTTTTTTGTCTAAAGGTGTGCCATTTGTGTAATAACCGAATCTTTTTTCAAACGTTTCATCATCAATTTTGTAAGTAAAAATATATGCTCCGTCAGAAGTTGGATGAGAACATTCAGAATTTTTTATATAAGAAAAATCTAAAATGAGTTTTTCTTTGGAATTTTGTGAAATTATTTCTTTGTAATTTTTTGTACTACAAGTTTCTTCTGATGCTAGTATTTCAACATTTTTAATATCATTATTTGAATTATTTTTAATTTCAAAAATAACTTCATTATTGTTCACAGAACAAGCAGTAATTAAAAATAGAGAAAAGAAAGCAAATATTTTTTTTTCATAATAAAGATAATTAAAAAATAAATTTATAGTAACAAATAGTTTTCGTTACTTTTTTATAGCAAGAGAATAAAAGTTTTTATCCTTATAAATCCATTGCCACAAAAATATTTTGTCTAACGTTTCTGCGTATGCGATGTTTGCCAGTGGTATAATTGCACGAAGTGCTTACCACTGGCAAATATGGGTGGAGGCTTGCGGAGGTACGGAGCAAGCCGTAGCCGCATACACGCTGTTAGCTGATGTATTCCTTTTCTTTTGTTTTCCGATAGGAAAATTTGGTTTTCAAAATTTCAAATTTCTTTTTCCGTTTTGGGCGAAGGGCAGAGGGGATTAAGGGGTGAATGCCCGTAGCCCAAAACACCTTAATTTCCCTGTAAAATTTCTTCAGATAATTTATTTAATTCATCCTGCTCCTTTTGGGTTAATAGTCCATTTTTATGAGCAATTTTGGATAATTCACTAATTCGTAAATATTTATTATCTGTATTCTTAAAATTTGGAATATTAATGTGCTCTAATATATGGCTCGAAAAAAACCAAGAGATATATGCAACAACAAAATCATTTAATATTTCACTGTTTAGAATTCCACATAAATAATGAGCTTCTTCTTCATTTTCAAATGGAATCATTAGAACATTGTGATCCGGAATCACAATGCTTTCTCCTAGAATATTATGATCAATAGAAGATATAACACTAGATATCATGCCATTTGCCAGCGCTTTCCAGACAACCTTGTATTTGCTAAATGTGTATTCGCCAATATCATAAAGACCATAAACAGGAATATTCGCAGGTTTGAGGTGTTTTTGATAAATTCCTCTCGTTTCCAGCCAATTCATGATTTCAGCGTCAGTTTTATAAAAAAATTTGTATGTATTTGCATAATTAGTTTGTAATTCTTCTGTGGATAAACATTTACCATTTGTGTGATACGGTATTATTGCTTGATATTCAGGCATTGTTTGCCATCGTTTAATATCCTTTCCTCTCAATATTGGGAAAACTAGGTCTTTTTCAATAGGTGCTTGATACTGTTTGAGTTTTTTTCTTCCTATATCTGCTTCATTTTGGAAAACAATATTATCTTTTATTTTTGAAGAACTTACTTTGCCCCAGTATAAACCATTGAGACTAAAATCAACCCCTTTTCTTGCCTTGTAGCTTGAATGACCGACTAAGGATTTTAGTATTTTGATTTTATTTGGTTTAGATATAAACCATGAAGAATTAATCTTTTCATCTTTTATAGGCTCTGTTACGAAATCCTCTTTCTCTAAAATAGGCAGGACGGCATTTAGAGGCTGATCTGAAGGTATTATCCCTCTTGTTTTTTTAAACCATTTTGAATAAGGAACAGGATAGGTTGTTTTTTGATTTTTCTTTAATATGATTGTTGCTGCCTTATTGCTTGCACCTATATCTGCAAATGGTTGTACAGCGACAAAATCATCTACTGCTAAAACTTTCACAAATTCATTATCTTTAATTTGAAATCTTCTAAATCCGTCTCCGCCACCTGAAGATTGCAATAAATTTTGTGGCAATACAAATCCTAGCAAGCCATCCTTTTTTAAATATTTATCAAGAACCACATAGGTAAGAAGTACGCTTATATCGTCATGGGCAGATCCTAGTCTTGCCTTCAATCCTTTATGAAGGAAAATTTTATAATCTTCCCAGTACTTTTTTATTGAATTGCGATATTCTTCCGGCAAACTTTGCCAATTAATCCAAGGAGGGTTACCTACTATGTAATCAAAATCTTTAAAAAATGCTGGTGCAAATATATTTTTAATTATTTTCCCCCATATTCCATTAAGTCCTTTTTTTTGTAGATCAAGAAGTTTTTCATAAAATTCGAAATTCAACTGATTTTCAACAGCAGATAAGCCAAGAGATAGTAAATTATACTTTTCTTTAAATGTTTCAATTCCAATTTCTATTTCTACACATTCAATAACTAAATTTAAGAATACATCTAATTGTTTGTTCTGTATTAAAGCAACAGGTATTTTAAAAATACCTACTTTTGTTGGTAATGAATAATAATTTTGCGTTTGAGTCTTAAATTCCAATGGGGCAAGTAATGAGTCACTTAAATAAATAGGAATATCAATCCCACCTTCTCGAATATCTTTTAAATATTCAGATAGAGCGATTAAATAATTAGTTTTTGCTGAAATTACAGCCAATGGATTTAAGTCAATGCCCGCAATGCTTTTTAAGGTTTTATCTAACTTTTCATGCTCTGGTATGTGGTCATTTTTTTTAATCTTTTCGATAAGTAAGGATAAAAATGTACCCGATCCACATGTTGGATCTAAAATCCTAACATTTTTGGATAAATTAATATCCAGTTTATCTATTAAAAATTCAGCTAACCAGTCGGGGGTATAGTAT
>Ga0208040_1003802_pt1 | contig 11927 bp, 9 predicted proteins | sample AD_UKC083_MetaG_FD_184431 | JGI IMG/M metagenome (GOLD analysis project Ga0208040, IMG submission 184431) | Active sludge microbial communities of municipal wastewater-treating anaerobic digesters from USA - AD_UKC083_MetaG (SPAdes) (version 2) | ecosystem: Engineered > Bioreactor > Anaerobic >... | reverse complement strand
CGAAATGCAGACGCAGGAAGGCGCCAGCGCTGCTGTTGAAAACATGAATGGCGCCATGGTGGATGGCCGCCCCCTGCGAGTCAATGAAGCAGAAGAACGCCGCCCGCGAGCGGGTGGCGGTGGCGGTGGCTACGGTGGTGGCGGCGGCTACGGTGGCGGCGGCGGCGGTCGTCGTGGCGGCGGCGGTCGTCGCGGTGGTGGCGGCGGCGGCGGATGGTGATCGCTCCTGCTGCTTTTCCTCCCTTCGTATCCCCCCTGTTCTAAGTTCACAAAAATATATCTAAGTCGAAAAAGCATGTGATGCTCATCGATGCATACGCTCTTGATCCGCGCTATACGACGGGATCATGAATTCCACGAATCAAGATGACGACTCCTTTGCTTCCCTCTTCGAAAATGCAACGACTGTGCAGCGCCAACGACATTGGTCGATCGGCGATCGTGTCGAAGGTATCGTCGTAAAAATCGGCTCAAATGCGGTTTTTCTCGACCTGGACGGAAAACGAGAAGCGTTCATTGACCGTGCCTCTCTTGCGGATGTCACCGGACAGGAGGCGACGCTATCGGTGGGAGATACCATCGTGGCTCGTGTCGCGGAAGTCGGGCGGCATGTGGGAGGCGTGAGACTGGAACCGTTGTCGATTCGAGCCGCGGGGCAACAAGAGCAATCAGAACGAGTCGAACTCGTGGATGCCGCGGGACCACGCCTGTCGACCGGTGCTCACGTGAAAGGTCAGATCGTGCGTGTCGAATCGTACGGTGTTTTCCTGCAAATCGAAGGGACCACGGGTCGCGAAGGACGGGGTCTCATCCCCGCATCGGAGACCGGTTCTCCCAAAGGGACAGACTTACGAAAAAAGTTTCCCCTGGGTACGAACCTGGAGGCCAAAGTGCTCAGCATCGCCGACGATGGGAAAATTCGTCTTTCGATTCGTGCTCTCCAAGCCGATGAGGAGCGAGCTTCGTTCGAGAGCTTTTCCGACCATTCGAACGACCATCAAGGTGGATTCGGAACAATGGCCGCAGCCTTTGCCCGCAGCAAAAATAAGTCGAATAAACGCTGACCTCCGTCTCCTATTTCTCCTTCACCGCCATGCCATGTGCCCCTTGCTCCCATATCGCGCCGTACCGGAGTAGCCATGCCCCTTGCTCCACTTCCTAATCCTGAAAACATCAAACTGCGCCTGCGCGGCTTGTTGGTGGCCATGCCCGCGGTCGCTTTTTTAGGCTCTTCGCTCATGGCCGCCAATGCCGTCCAAATGGCAAGCCTTCCCGTGCTTCCCATCTCAAGAAGCGCCTTTCGAAAAACCAACCGCTGGGTTGCCAATACCTGGTGGGGTTGGTGCGTCACCGCTGGCGAAGTCATTCACGACATTTCCCTCGTCGTGTCCGGCGACGATGTCCCCATGCGCGAAAACGCCATCGTCATCGTCAATCATCAAGACATGGCAGACATCACCTTTGTGATGGCGTTCGCCAAATCCAAAGACCGGTTGGGCGACCTCAAATGGTTCGTGAAAAAAGCCATCAAGATCGTGCCGGGAGTCGGATGGGGAATGGTCTTTCTCGACTGTATCTTCGTGGATCGACAATGGACCTCGGACCGAGCTTCCGTGCAAGCTGCTTTCCGGCGCTTTTCACGGGACTCTATCCCGATATGGTTAGTCTCCTTCGTGGAAGGAACGCGGTTGACGCCCGAAAAACTAGTTCAATCCCAACGCTACGCCAGACAATTGGGAATCGAACCCCTCGATCACGTGCTGCTCCCAAGAACCAAAGGATTCGTCGCTTCCGTGCAGGGACTCCGTGATCATGTCGATGCGGTTTATGATCTCACCTTGGGCTACGAACATGGTGTCCCTAGCCTATGGCAGTATATCCAAGGTTTTTCTCCGCGAGCCCATCTGCATGTTCGACGCTTCCCCATGGCGGATCTTCCCCATGATCCGGAGGCATTGGCGGCCTGGCTTCATGCGCGGTTCCGTGAAAAAGATGAGTTGTTGTCCCGCTACTACCAAAGCGGATCGTTTCAGGAAACCGGGTCTTGAATCATCTCTTCAGCATCCGGTTGCCGTGATACCCCCGCCCGCGACGTATCGCATCACTTCAGATTGATCACCGAGAGCTGCGTACCCGCTGCGTAGGCGTAGCTGACATAATTGTCGAATCCGTACACCAGGGCCAGTACGGGCATGCTGGCTTCGATGCGATGGACACCATCGTTTTGTATGCCCGGAAGCACATTGTTGGGCGCTTCCGCATCGGGGAGCACCACGGGAAAAGAAAGCTGGCAACGATACACCCACGCGGGCGAATGGCTCGAACCACGTTCTTGATCCGTCAAACCATCCGCGGCGGCACGCGCACATCCCGCTTCCATGACATCTTGTCCGTCCAACGTCACCAACGCCTCGGTGGATGCCACGATGACCACAAAATCAAACGCGTATTTGTCAGGCGTGAGAAATACATAGTTGGCGCGATACTGTTCTATCGGCGGGATGATGAGAAGACTCGGATCACCACCAGGCAACCCTCTTCGCACGCCCGCTGCGTCTTGGCTCGCTTGGACACTCGCAAGCATGATCGGACCGTCGGCATCGATATGAAAATCCCGATAGGCAATCAGATCCAAGTAGGCACCGCGTCCGGGTAACTCGAGCTTGTCATCAGGCTCCGGCAGCGTCGTCTGAATGTGAACGGGTCGATCGGCTACCGACAAAATCCTGAAAAATTCCGGCTCCGGCACGACTCCGAGCAGCGATGCCCCCGCTTGCGATACCGCCGCGGAACGATTGGGGGCGTGAGCGGCAAAAAAACTCGTTCCCGCCGTTCGAAGGGGATCAAGCTGCTCTTCCAAGTGGTCCGCACAACAAAACCGATTGGCCAACCGATCGAAGTAAGGAGCATCGGACGCTTCCGAACCCGAAAAAGCCAGCACGGGACCATCCGCTTCCACCAGCGTTCCCGTAAAATCCGCATTGAAATCCCCGGTTTCGAGATTCAGAACCTCGAACGGTTGCAGCACCGCTTCGATGTACTGCCCAGGCCTGGTCTGCTCTATACCCATGCCGGCTACCACGACCGTCGATGGCGCGATGCGAACACGAGTGTCCGGTTGGGTGCCCACCACCGTCAAAAATGCTCGAAGATTCGTGGGATTCGCTGGATTGAAGTTGGTCTCCGGATCGTCGGTATGCGCTATCGTTTGCGGCCAACCCAAACCAATATACTGAAGATCGAGCAAACCAGGCGTATACGTCACCGCTTCGACCGGTTTGAGAAGCGATGCGTCATTCGAAAAAACATTGACGTTGTCGAGCGGATTGAATTGATAAGCTACCACCGGTACCGAAGAGAGAACGCGATACGCCGCTCGCGTATGCGCAGTGCCCGGACCCGTATCGAATTGACCCGGCGGACTGCCGTCCACTTCCCGAGGGCCCAACTTAAATACTCGAAGATTTCCAGGATAAATCGTCGCGGAAGAGACAACCATCGGGTCGTTGGGCGAACCTACCGGCCCATCGTCTTGCTCAATCGTTACCTCCGCCGACAAATCAGGCTGGGGGTTCGATACCACGATGGCATACTGCTGCGCCGCCGCATTGCTCGTCGCATTGATGTTGGCGTTGTCCAAATCAACACCCCAATACTCACAGCCCACATTGCTCTGTTTTACCGCCGCTTCCGCACATAAATCGGTACAAGCCCCGGACCGACAGGCCACTCCCCGCTTTCCCTCACAGTCGTCGATGACCACCCTTTTCGTTCCATCCGAAGTACAAACCAATACTTGCTGCCCATCGCATATCCGTTCGTCCGGAAAGCAATGAGCACACGCAAGAAGCGAGGGAGCACATACCTTGCCTTGCGCCTTGCAATCATCCAATACCGTCCATCGCGTGCCCCCCGCGCCGTTGGATACACATACTTCCAACACCAAGGAGCATTGCAGGTCCCCCTCGCGGCACGTCATCATCGACGTGGGTCGTAGATCATCCCAACGGTCCGAACGGTCGAAACCGCAACCGCCCACCATGCTCGCGAACAAGAGCCATGGCCCCGGCTTCCCACAACGTCGTACGCGGTCCCAACCCATCGATTAGTTGCCCCCATACCGATGGAAAACGTCGTAGGCATAAGCCGTCCAGCCCCGTGCGTCGAGTTGACGATACACCAGCGTGCCGTAGTCAAAGGAACCATCGCCCACGTGCCCACCATAGACAAAAATCGATAACGGACCCGGGGGCAGACCGAGCCCGAGCGACGCAAGGTCGGGTAGCTCCACGGGTGATTTCGAACCCGGAATGGCGACCAACCATTCGACGAGACCAGCTCCGGCCTGAATGCGCACAACCGAAATATCGACGCTTGCCCCTCCTGGCGCATACGCTATTCGCAGATGCCTGCCATCGAAGGGTTGACCCGCCGCCGGCTCTTGCAGCACAGGGACCTGAACGAAACCCGCCATCTGAATAGGAAGGCTCGCGTCGTTGGATAAGTACTTTTCGATGACCGATAACGGTGTCCCCGCATTGGCTCCCGTCACCGCTTTGGCAGAGGAAACATAACGAGAACCCGCAAGAGCATCCGTCAACCCTGGCATCCCGACAAACGGCAAATCCCCCGTATTCGCGAGCAGCGCAACCCGCTGACCGTTGGGAAAGATCGCGTACCCTTCGTTGCCTAACTTGACTGCCACACTGGCGATCAAACGATCCGGCCCTTTGGGCCCCGCCGATGGCGGTTCGACCGACAACACCACCGCCTGATCTAGCGGCTTCGTCATGGGAATGAAAATGTCCTTGGTCGTTTGTCCTGGCAGGGTCGAGATCCCTTGTAGGAACCCCATCGCGTAGGCCGTGAACACCGCGGTGGGTGACTTGCGATTCTCGATTCCCGCAAGAGCATAAAGCGAAAGGTTGCCCGGGTACGCTGTCAAAGAAAACTCGTATCCAATGCTGCCATCCGCGTCCGGAAGAACCGCCCGCGATGCATCGGGAAGATAAAACTTCGAGGTCGGATCCGAACTTGGCTGGAACAAATAGGCAGCCTGCCGCTCGTCCGGCCCCTTCGGTGACGGAACGTTGGACCAATGCGCTCGCTTGAATTCCGTCCCCCCATACCATACGAGCTGCCCTTTTATGGTGGCTAGCGTTGCTCCCTTTCCTCCCACCGGCGGAATCTCTCCACCGTCCCCAAGACAAGCCGGACTCAGCACCGGAGGCAAATACGCCGTCACCGTATCTACCGGAACATCCACGAACGTGACTGGTTGAAAACAAGACTTGGCAATCGTCACCGACCGTTTGTCTGAAAGCCCTGGCTCGCTAAACACATGAAGCCCCGCCTGATCCGTGGTGCCGAGGAACGCCGAATCAAGATTGTCTCCCACGATGATACGCGCCCCCGGTATCGGACTGCCCGTATAGGCGTCATACACCAAGACCTTCAGCACGCCCTGCATCTTTCCGCCCGAAAGCCCCCCCTTGTACCCGTTGTCACTGTCGGAATACGTAAACGCATCGTACACCACCTGCGTTGCTTCCCCCGGCATCTTGACCGAAATGGCCACACTGCCCGCGGGCTGGGGCGGCGTCACACACTCAATCTCGCTGGGTGACACGATCTTGCTCGTCAAACACGGCTCGTTGGATACACGCACCTCCGCCGTCGACCCCCAATTCGTAGACTTGCCGATGAGCTTGACGATCGTCCCACCGCTGGTCGGTCCCTTCGAAGGTTCAGCATAAAAAGCATCGTAGGTATACGCGCTTTGCAGGGTTCGCGACGTGGATGCATCGTCGCCATTTTGGGTGCGTACATCTACTTGCCCCGGATCGCCTGGGGGAACCAGGACCTGAATGCGCATCGGATCGCCCGCCGTCACATCCGACGACGGCACTTCCACCTGCCCAAACCATACCCTTGCCGTCGACTTGAACCCGTTTCCTCGAATCACCGCGACGCGACCTCCGGAAAACGGGCCATGCGATGGGTCGACGCCAAGGATCGCATGGGGATCGGTGATCGGGCGATCGATTCCGGCATCTTGCAAAGGCGCGTTGGCTTCCACGTTGATGAAGGCGTCGGCGGACGCATCATCACGGTCAGTGATACGCGACGGAATCCCATCGCCTTCGGGAATCGCAATACAAGCCCCGAGCCCGAAAAGGGTGAAAGCCACGCCAGCAGTTGAAGAGATACGCACGGTCCAGCAAGCATAGTACAGCTTCGTGGCGGGCGGTACTCGAGTGGATTCCTCCGAATTCCGGAGCCGTTGCCAGACGACAGGCCTGAAGCGCATCACGGTCTTTACGGCGCTTGTCAAGCATGGTCCAACCAAACAATCTCCGGACATCGGCAGGCGGCCTGAAGCCATGGCCGCAGATCAATCGCCGTACCCATTTTAAAAAACCGGCAATGAGCATTGCCGTGCGCAAGCGTGGTGGCAATCGCGGTGTCCGATTACCCGGCGTCTGGCACAGCCACAGCCATCAGCTTGGCCGGAAAGTGCTCGCATCGTTTGATATCGACTCGATACAATGCCCCTGTCATACGCTGCAAATGGGCGGATACGGCCCTAACTTCAACCCAAAGAACGCACCCAACGGCATCCAAGGCTCGGCACGACCAGAAGCGAAACGCTATAGTGGAGTCGGCTTGCAAAGCTTGCAAAACAAATTCTTCGGTCCGCTGCACGGCATCACTTGCCACCGCTTCGATGTCGGAGGCTCGCGCACAACGCTTTCGGCGCGCTGTTGAGCAGTATACTTTGTGGCCATCTTCCCGGCCTCCAAGACAGCAACCTGAACACCCTACGTGCCTGGTCATAGTGCCGTCGAATTGGATGGCCGGCGTAGGACAAGCGTAGCTACGGACAAGCGGCGTGCGCTTTGATACACTCCCCCGAATTCGAATACAGACTCGGGCAATCCGGTCCTTTACAACTGCATCCCATTGTTTCCTGGACACATTTTTTGCCGTCCCATCGGATAATCGGGCCCAAAAATGCGCAATTGCCCGCGAGATGTCCATCCTGGGGAGCGCAGGTCAGACAACCCCGATACGCTTTTTCGCACGTCTCCTGCGCGGACAGTATCCCCGTGGGAAACGCATGACTCTCTTCGAACCCATGGGAGCAATCAGAACCAACGCACGAGCACCCCGATAAGGTGACACAAGCTGCCCCATCCCAATACATGCCCAATACCATCGCGCAAGGACCTTGGGCTTGAACGTCTTGCGGCTTACAGGCAGTCGCATCACCTCCTGCCGCCGCATCACCTCCTGCCGCCGCATCACCCCCTGCCGCCGCATCACCTCCTGCCGCCGCATCACCTCCTGCCGCCGCATCACCTCCTGCCGCCGCCTCTCCTGCGCCGCCTGCCATCGGCTCTGTTCCTGCCGAGCCCGCTGTGCCGCCAATCGACGCACCCCCCGATCCACCCGCCGGCGTGCCCCCAGCTCCGGCACTTCCCCCACCCGACGAACTGGCCGTCTCCACCGTTCCACTGCAGGCCCAAAAACCAATCCCCACGCAAAGAATCCCCAGCCATCGAGTATTCATCATGAACGTAGAATATCCTTTTCTTCCCATACGCGCACTTACCATCCTGATTCTTTCCCGACACCCTACCCACCGTATCCGATCTTCCCATGATACGCAGGCTGTGATATAAGTTGTTGATATTATTGTAAATTATTGTCTGCGGGACGGCCGTGCGTACGAGCCTCGGCCCTCATGGATCGAGCGATTCGACGGAGATATTGCGGTTTTCGATGCTAGGAACGAAGGATGCCGGGGCAAGATCGAGGTCGGATACCGTCAGGGAAACGGCTTCCGGGGTCAGATCGCATTCGACAGAAGCATGGGGAAACTCGAGCACTTCCGCTTCGCCCGGTCGAAAAGCCACCGCGCCATCGACCGCCGCGGCCTTGAACATCCAGACGTTACGATTCTCGCTGGGGATGGGCGCTGTCGAATAGGCTGCCAGGAGCGCGGCCCCATCATCCGTCAACTGAATCGAAGGAAAAACCTGCTTTGCCGGGAGTCCGCTTTCTTGACTGGGCTGCCCGTAACTTTTGAGCCAAAGCGTGCGCCCTTTTGCATCGAGGCCCGCAAGAAATACGCGGTAAGGATCGTAGTGGTGATGGTACCGCCCCGCCGCCAGGAATCCTGTGGTGGGAAGCTCTCGAACAGAATGAATCGCCAATTCTGATAGCGGGTCATCAGCCGACAAGGCCGTTGCCCAGGTCACCTGCCCTTCGGGCTTCACTTCCATCATGAAGCTTCTCTGTCCAAGGCCCAGCAGGCCTGTCACGAGGATGTCACCGTTGACGAGCCGCCGGGCATCCGTGGGCTGCATCCCTGGATATCCGCTGCCCCCACACGAGCCGAAACGCTTTGCCCATACAACCGTTCCATCGAGCCGGATGCGCGCCAGGACTAACCCGCGATAATTGGATTTTTTATCCCAGTCCATCCCCGCGACCACAACCCCGTCGTCCACCGCCACAAGCTGTAGCGGATACAAAAACTGCTGGTTCGAAAACCAACGGGATGATTCGATAACGCCTTGATCGCCAAGATGAAGCAGCCAGATTCCCGATGGCGTATCCTGATCGGGTTGGTAAGATCCAGCGATGATGGCGTTTCCCTGACCGTCGTCAGCGACCGACATGAACATCCTTTGATCCGAAAGCCAGCCTTGAGGACCTGTTTCCGTGATTTTTTCGCTGGGTTCGAACTTCGCCGCCCAGCGCACACCGCCCCCTTGCCCGATCTCCATCACCGCATACGGATGGCCCGTGAGCAACAATCCCGCGCCTTTCGTGGGGAGCGTACGCTGAATCAAAAGAGCCTGCGGCTTGCTCGAGTCCGCCGGGGCTGGATCGAGGTAACGTTTCGCCCAGACCAACTTGCCTTGGTCATCGACTTTGGTCAGCGTATCCATTCCGGACCCCGCCAAAGCCCAATGCCCGTCGATCGCCCTTTCCAATTCGATCCAGGCCATATCTCTCGTTTGATGGGGGATCGTCGAACACACGCCTTCGAGCTGTCGAGCCCACGGATCAAACGTCGGATTGAGATAATGATCCGCGTCAGGCCCAGCGCCGGGAGGGTAACTGCTCGAATTAGGCGGCTGTTTGCAACTCCCCGTGGCGACGCTTTCGTCGACCAAAGGAATTGATGTGCCCACATCCACCAACGTTCCAAGTCCAGGCAGTTGGAGGTGAAATCCAACACCTACATCAGCGCCTGCATGAACGTCGAAACAGGGCGTACGCTTCTGGTCCGCGTCCACCGATGCATTCGCCCTCAATTCCGCGTAGGGCCCCACCACGCCATACAACATCAGCGAAAGCTTCGGCCCGATCGATACCTTGGCGTATCCCGATAGGGTCACATCGGTAGCCTCCGGCGCGAAGTGGTGGTTCAGCTTGGGAGGAATGAAACTGACACCAGAAAGCGAACCATAATCGAGCCCCGTCGTCACATCGACAGAAGCAGAAACCCCCACGTCGAACCGACTCGACGCGCGCCCCTCGATGGTGGCCGTGACATCCACAAGCACCACGAATGCGATTGGGCCTATCTCGATGACCCCAGGCGAAACGATGATGGTCGCCAGCGGATATTCCTTCTCGTAACTTTTGAAGGCCGCGCCTTCGAAACGCACGTCCGCCTTCGCGTTCGGCGTGATATGAAGATACGCTTTGATCTCCGGAAGTTCACAATTTCCCCCAAGCCCGAAAGAGAGTATTTTCCCGACGCAATCGGTGACTTTCGATATGGCGTCGAGCTTGCCCCACGACGTATCGATGTCAATATCATAGGTCAATCCACCGCTGAGTTTGCCCGTGACATGAACCTGATCGTCTTTGGTGGATGGATCCCCATCGCCATTGAACAAGAAAAAATCGATGGGTTCACTGGCTTTGCCGCTCCCTTTGATGCTGGGTTGCAATGTCGGGAAATACCATTCGTTGTCAGGGGAGGTGAGGGAAGCAATCTGGTCGGAGGCTCGAAGATGAAGTTTTCGGAACGCGAGTTGAGGCGGCGCCCCCACGGTACGTAAGGTGAGGTGGCCGTTGGATGGTTCCACTTCACGAACGATACGTAAAAAACCATAGGGCGCGTTTTTCGCCACGCTCGAAACAAGGATCGAGCCCTGCTCTACCTCGGCCAACACGGGTGGAATCCCATCGAATACGAGTGTCCCATCCTCCCGGGATTCCAGCAGCGCTTCTCGTGCCGCCGCATCGAGGGAAACGACGAACGGAAAAAGTTCGTATTCAATTTCCTTGATGGGCCCGGTCATGACCGGCTCGGGCGTGGAATCGTTGGAAGAACAAGATACCAGGAAAATCAATGCTAGGAGAAAGACTGAGAGTAGACCCATGATCCTGCCTGAGAATATGGAGTGGCCCGCGCTTCAAGCCTAACAAATATGGACATTGGTTGCATCCGTCTTGTTGATTCCTCTTTTTTTACCGGAAATGGGGAAGACATCGGAGGGATTGATCCTTTTTTTTGGTCCATGGCCGTGATGGATGACAGGTTCGGGGTATGCGAATCGCTCGCGTGTCGTTCTGCACCCGAAGGCTGTGCGCGCTGCTTGTTTTTTTGGCAGCCGGGGGCTGTGCTCGCGAGCATGCCCATCTCGTCGACCCGGCGTCACGGCCCATGCTCTATCATCGCGGTAATACGCACGGAGGGGACCGTTTCGATGCTTCTCTGCCCTCGATGCCGTGGGCAGAAAGGGCTTCGACCGAGGATTGGCGGGCCGACCCGCGACCAGAAACGGGATTGACGCTGGAAGATATCCTCTCGACTGATTCTTCTCTTTTACCCGCCCCGTCCACGGAAAACCTGCCTGTCCCACCCAGAACGGATGCTGAACTACCGCCCAAGCCCGTGCCGAATTTGCCGTCGCTTCGAACGATGGATGCCAGTACCATCCCCGATGGCGAAGCATGCCTGACGCAACTCATGGGGTTGGGGGTGTCATTTCGGATGGGGCCGGAAAAAAAGGGAATGAAGACGTCGGTGCTCGTCGATGGGCCGATCGGAGGCGTTACGTATCGCGGTTATCAGAACGGCCCTCTTCTTTGTGATTGTCGTCTCGCGGTGGCGCTGTCGTGGGTCGGAGCTGATTTTTTGGCTTTGGGAATCTCGGAAGTAGTCTATTCCGGCGCCTATTCCTACCGGATGAGCAAGGTAGGGCGGATGAGCCTGCATGCTTGGGGGCTTGCGATCGATATTCACGAGGTAGTGGCTTCCGGCAAGCGGCTGTCGCTCCTCCAGGATTATGAGCGCGGGCTCACGCAGCCATGTTCGTCCGGGCGCACGCTGAACCAACTCGGATGTCGTCTGCGAGCGCGCGGTATGTGGCGGGAGTTTTTGACTCCCGATACCAATGGCGACCATCACGACCACTTTCATATTTCCATCAAGCCTCATGGCGAAGACCCTGTGGTGCGACGACCCCAGCCGTATGAGCCGCCGGTGGAAGTGCCTGCCAACGCAAAACGGGGAAAAAACCGTGTTGCAACATCAGGCCAAGGTTCTGCTGCTGTATCGAACAGTGGGACGACTGCAGCGAGGGGACAAACGGGGGCTGAGGGAGCCAATCCGAAAAAGCCCACGCAACCCGCGCGCCCGACTCCGCCGGAACCGCCTTCGGCCAAGCCTGCCGAGCCCGCGAAAAAGACAGAAAAACCAGCGGATAAACCCGCGGAAAAGCCCACGCAACCCGCGCGCCCGACTCCGCCGGAATCGCCTTCGGCCAAGCCTGCCGAGCCCGCGAAAAAGACAGAAAAACCAGCGGATAAACCCGCGGAAAAGCCCGCGGAAAAGCCCTCGCAACCCGCGCGCCCGACTCCGGCCCAGCCGCCTTCGGCCAAGCCTGCCGAACCCG
>Ga0208040_1003794_pt1 | contig 11945 bp, 11 predicted proteins | sample AD_UKC083_MetaG_FD_184431 | JGI IMG/M metagenome (GOLD analysis project Ga0208040, IMG submission 184431) | Active sludge microbial communities of municipal wastewater-treating anaerobic digesters from USA - AD_UKC083_MetaG (SPAdes) (version 2) | ecosystem: Engineered > Bioreactor > Anaerobic >... | reverse complement strand
GCCCGTTGCAATTACCAGTAAAATTGGAAACATTCGCGTAAACAAAGCGGCTCATCCATACCCAGATGAGAATGGTTTAAAAGGTGCTAGAGAAATTTTAAATATAGCTAAAAAAGCGACAGAGAAAGATTTGCTGATATGTCTAATAAGCGGAGGAGGGTCCGCTCTTATGCCACTTCCAGCAGGGGGGCTCTCGCTCGCCGATAAGACAAATTTAACAAAACAACTCTTAGCATCAAGAGTCGATATTCATGAAATAAATACGGTGCGAAAACATATTTCCGCAATCAAAGGAGGGCGATTAGCAGCCAATACAAGAGCAAAACTGGTCGGTTTATACATTTCAGATGTTCTTGGCGACAAAATTGAAAGCATAGCGTCAGGACCAACAGTCGCAGATAAAAGCACAGTGGAGGATGCCTTAAAAATCTTAAAAAAACACAAAATAGATGACGAAAAAATAATACGAATAATAAAAAACAACGAAAGTCCGAAAAAAATCGACAAAAAAAGAATTCAGAATTTTATAATAGGTAGTAACAGAGTTGTACTCAAACATTTGAAATCATTTGCAGAAAGACGTGGATACAAAACAGAAATTTTTATAGACAAAATGAAAGGCGAGGCAAAAAAAATGCCGGCAAAAATTTTTAAAAAATCTCAGCCAGGTAAAATATCAATTTTCGGTGGAGAAACAGTTGTGAAAATAATAGGAAAAGGACAAGGCGGAAGAAATCAAGAAATGGCTCTATCAAGCGCCAAGTCGTTGCCTAAAAACGCTGTATTTATGACATTGGCGACAGACGGAGTTGATGGAGTTACTGATGAGCCTATAGCTGGTGCAATTATCAGCCAAAAAACTATCAAACAAATTAAAAAAGAAAAAATAAATATAAAAAAATATTTGGACACAAACGATTCTTACAACTGTTTGAAAAAACTTAACTGTTTATTAAAAACCGGTCCGTCAGGAACGAATGTTGGAGATATAGCGATCATCCTAAGAAGTAACAGCTGATTTCCCGGCAAGCCTTCCCGTGCACCAAGCGGCTTGTAAATTAAACCCTCCGGTAAAAGCATCAATATCCAAAATCTCTCCGGCGAAATAAAGGCCGGGACATTTTTTCGATTCCATAGTTTTACTATCCACTTCATTTAGAGAAATTCCACCAGCGGTAACAAATTCTTCACCAGGTATATTCCCGCTAATAGTAAGTTCGCAATTTTTTAAAAATTCAACAACATGATTTAAATTTTTTTTCGGAACTTGAGAATTGACCTTATTCAAGCCAATATTAACTTCTACACAAATTGCGTCAGCAAAAGATTTTTGAAGAAAATTATCAAGAGTATTCGCGAATTTTTTATTTGGATGAGCTTTTATATCAGATTCAATTTTTGTTCTTAAATTTTCGTACGAAACGTCTGGCAAAAAATCGATTCTTATTTTTTTATTATTTAAATTTTCATGCGCGGTAAGTGATGATAAAACAAAAACTCCAGGCCCGCTTAGTCCGGTATGAGTAAAAATAAAAGGAAGATTAGTTTCATGATTTTTTGAAGCGGATAATTTAATTTTTGCATTTGAAAAAGACAATCCAGCGAGTCTCTTTGGCCATTTTTCAGTGATTGAAAATCCATGCAGACTTGGAGCCAACGAAGTTATTGTATGCCCGAATTTTTTTGCAAAAACATACCCGTCACCAGTCGAGCCTGTCGTAGCATAAGCATTTCCTCCAACACTCAATATCAATTTATTTACTTCAAATTTTGAATTAATTATAAACTTATTTTTGCCCGATTTAATACTGTTAACAGAAGTGTTTAGCATTAATTTGCATCTTTTATCTTTTAATATTTTTTCAAAAATTCCAACTATGTCAGCACCATTATTTGAGTTGGGAAAGACCCTTTTATCATCCTCGATTTTTAACTTCACACCATGTCTCTCAATCCATTTATACATATCAAATGGAGAGAATTGATGCATTGCAAAACTTAAAAATTTCTCTCCACGCGGATATTTTTTTAAAACTTCATTGATATCGTTAATACCGGTGGTTACATTGCATCTGCCACCTCCGGTAATAAGAATCTTTTTCCCAACCGAAGAGTTTTTTTCAAAGACAATAACTTCATCACCAACCCTTCCATATTCTAACGCTGAAGCCGCAGACATAAGCCCTGCAGCCCCGGCTCCAATAATACCTACTTTCACAAAAATTGTATTAAAAATTAAATATCTTATAATAGCTTTATACTAAACAAGTAAATTATGCCAGATAAAAAAACGTCAAAAAAGAAAGTGATACACAAGCATGTAAAAGGATTCTTTGAGGAATTCAAAACCTTTGCGGTAAAAGGTAATGTAGTAGATTTGGGTGTTGCAATCATAATTGGAGCATCATTCAATAGTATCGTTCAATCGCTTGTAAAAGACATAGTTATGCCACCTTTAGGGAAAATTTTAGGTAATGTGGATTTTTCACAATTGTATATAAACCTCTCAGAACAAACATTCGCATCATTGGCAGAAGCAGAGGCCTCATCTGCGCCAGTAATAAGATACGGAGTTTTTATTAATAACATTATAAATTTTTTCATAGTCGCTCTTACCATATTTGTGGTATTGAAAATATTTTTCAGGAGTAAATTTAAAGACGGGAAAGTAAGCTAAAATAGAGACAAAAATGATTAGACGTATCAAAATTTTAAATAAAGAAGTTTCAATTAACACACTTTCGGAAGCTGATGAATCTGTTTTCGAAGAGATATTTACAGATCGGGAATACAATATAATTGATGACGATATAAAAGCCGCACAGAGTCTTATAGTAGACATTGGAGCCCATATAGGATGTTTTTCAATATATGTCTCCACGCTTAATACAAATGTAAAAATTCTCGCATTTGAACCGTCCGAAGCCAATTACAAATTACTCAAAGAGAACATTTATTTGAATAATGCGAAAAACATTCAACCAAAAAATCTAGCAGTTGGAGGAAAAGAAGAAATTAGAGTCTTAAATATAAATAACGATTCCCACAATCATTCGTTTTATAACTCCGAAAACAAGATTTCAGACAAAAAAATTCAAACAACAACATTGCAAAAGATACTAAGAAATAACGAAAAAGTGGATGTTGTGAAACTTGACTGTGAAGGTGCGGAATTCGAAATTTTGAGAAATTTAACAGAAGAAGATTTTGCCAAGATAAAGATCGTATATATAGAATTTCATGAATTTGATGATTCAATGAGGAGAGAAGAATTAAAAAGTATACTCGAAAAAAATGGCTTCCAGACGCGAATATCTCAGTCTAGATATGATAGAAGATTTGGGTTTATATTGGCTAAACAGAACAAAACAGCTTAAACCATCAAAACTCAAATCTGTTGACAAATTAGAGTAATCTATTTTTGGGATCTTTACAGCCAACCTGTTATCAGGTAGGCTTCAGGTTGGCTTATTTCTTAACCCATAATTCTATGGCTTACGCACACAAGAACAGCAAAGGGCAAACCTACTACCTCCACACAAAAGATGTAACTCTACGTGGTGGCAGAAAACAAACAATCTACTACTTCGCTCGCGAGGTAAAACCAAAGGATGCTTTGGATGCAATGCCAGAAGGACGCAAAGTAGTTGAGAACAAGAGAACAGGTCTTCCAATGTTGAAGAAAGCTTAATTGTCCTTTCAATTTACAAAAAACTCCCTCCATAAAAGGGAGTTTTTTTATGCATTCAAAAAGAGGGTCATCAGAATAAGGGAAAATTCATTTGCCTTTGAAGAAGCAAACCATTAAAATCTGTCCGTAAATTCTTCTCGCCGGGGTAGCTCAGTGGTAGAGCACACGACTGAAAATCGTGGTGTCGGCAGTCCGATTCTGCCCCCCGGCACCAGAGTAGATGCGAGTTTTTCGTTGCGGAGCTAAAGCAAACTCGCATGTTTGCGGTAGCGAAGCACGCCGATCAAGAAATAACTTGTTTATTTCGTAGAGCGGCGAGAAAAACCCTTCTGTAAACAGATTAGCACATCTCAAAACTATATTTTTCATTCATCTTTGTGTTTCCCAATACTTTGCCTTATAATTAAGATATTCAAAATCCTTTAACCCATCTTTTATGAAAGTACGTACGCAGTTCAAAAACATGACAGACAAGGAACAGGCGATCTTTTCAGATTATTTGGAAAAAAAGATCGAGCCAATTGCAGGGTTGTTAGTAAATTTTCCGGAAGACAGTGTTATGCTTGAGGTTAGGGTTGAAAAGTTTGAAAAACATGATGCTTTTGATGTAGAGATGATCTTAAAAATGCCAAGTAAAACAATACAGTCAAAAGAAGCGAGCCATACAATAACAAAAGCACTAGATCTATCAAAAGACAGACTGGTTACGCAAATAAAGAAAACAATGGAGACAAGAAAACACTCATCAATTAAAAGAAAACCCGCAAAAGTAGAAGAAATAGCTGAAGAATTATTAGAATCTTTGGAAATGGTGTAAGGGCTCAAATAACAGACAAAACACAAAAAAAAGCGGAAGTCCTCAAGGGTTTCCGCTTTTCTAGTAGCTACCAGAAAAAAACTTATTCAGCTGGAGTTTCAACTTCAGCTTCTGTCTCAACTGGAGTTTCAGTTGTTGGAGCTGTCTCCTCAACGACTGGTGTCTCTTCAGTTACTGGAGTTTCCTCCTCAACTGGTTTGCAACCAGCGAATGCTAGAACGCTGAGAAGTGCTAGACCTAGAAATAACTTCCTCATAGCAAGGGGGTTAGAAAATATTTATATTTCATTTATCAAAGAGATTATATTGATTTTTGCGAAAATGTAAAAAGAATATAAGGGGGATTAGTTGATTTTTATCGTAAAAAGTGATCTTATAATACACGGTGCTTAAAGCATAATAAATAAAGAAAATGGTCAGTAATAGGAATTTTATATACGGAGAAAAAGTTGCTAAGACAGCATTGATAGGAGCCACAATTTATGCTGGTGTTAAGCTCACAGTTGCTTACATAACCGGCATTGAAGTTGTGCTCGCAGACGCAATAGATGCCTCAACAACAATAGTTATGTTGTTTGCTAGTTATATAGGTCTGAAACTATCAAGAAAATCGGCAAATAAGAATTTTGAATACGGATATTACAAAGTTGAGACACTCGGGAGTTTGATAATATCAATGATAATACTTTATGCGGGATACGGAGTGTTTACGAGAGCTTTAACAAATATTGAGGGAGATTTTGACGGTTCGTATCATATCATCGCTATAATAGCCTCTGTAATCTCAATTTTTTTATCTCACTTTACATCGGAAAGATTAAGAAAAGCAGGAGTAGAGGCAAATTCTAAATCTTTGATAGATAATTCGGTTCAGCAAAAAATCGACGTTATAGTTCAATTGGGGGTTATAGCGAGTATCGTAAGTAATTACATGGATATTAAATATGTGGAAGGTATAGCAACGATTTTAATATCACTGTTAATATTTAAAGTCGGACTCAAAAGTGCGAAAGACGCTTTATTTTATCTGCTTGATTATTGGGACAATCCAAAGTTAACAAAAAAAATAAAAAATATAATTACGGAAAATTCAAATCTTGTTAAGGGTATTAAGAAGATAAGAATGAGGAGGGCTGGGACCGTAATATTCGGAGAAATTTTTGTTGAAGTCGATCCGTTTGTCGATCTTAAAGATTTGGAGGACGAATTAGCAATATTGGAAAATAAAATTAGGGAAGAAAATAAATATATTAGAGATTGCTCTATATATACGCACATAAACAAAGAAAAAAGAGTAAAAATAGGCGTTCCAATATTTAGTGGCTATGGTTTAAACGCCAAAATAGCAAGAAGTTTGAAACAAACACAGGCATATGAATTTATGATCTTAAAAAATGATAAAATTATTAAGCAATATAGAAAAAAACTCGGCAAAGGCGAACGCAAAACAGAGTCATTAATAAAATTACTTAAAAAAGAAAAAGTTAATTTGATAATAGATAATGGATTGAATTCTTTGGTCTATTACGATTTGAAAAAATATAATCACGTTCAAATATATCCGAATTTTTCAAACACACATAAGGTTAAAGATGCAATCAAATTGCTTACAATAGATATCTAAAATGTTAAAAGTAGTTTCTGTAATATCTCCAATAATATCCATAAAATCACTTTCAGAAGCTGATGTTGTTGAATTATGGGTGAAAAAGATAAATAAAAAAGATTTAATAAAAACTATTGAAATAATAAAGAAATCAAATAAACCAATCATATATAAAACAACATCGGAAAGTATTGATAAGCTCAATGAAGAAATTCTAGAAACAAGCGAATATATAGATATTGATTCTGAGTCAGACGGAAATTTTATAAAAAACATCAAAAAAAAATACAAGCGGATAAAAATAATTATCTCTCATCACGATTTCAAAGAAACACCATATGAAAAAGAGCTGGCGAAAATTGCAAAAAAAATTTTAAAGCAAAAACCTGATATTATTAAGCTTGCGTTCTTGGCAAAGAGCGTGTCTGACAGCTTTAGGATTCTTGACTTTCTCCAGGATTTAAATAAAAAGGGTATAAAAGCAATTTGTGTGGGAATGGGAGAGTATGGACTATTGACAAGAGTTGCAGGAGATTTATTTGGAAATTACATGATGTATTTTGCTCAAAACAACAAAATGAAATCCGCTCCAGGACAAATAACAATTAAAGAATTTAAAAAATACAGAAATGAGTCTTAAAATTGGAATAGTAGGTCTGCCAAACGTGGGTAAATCAACGATATTTAACGCCCTTGTCGGTGCAAAAAGCGCTCAGGCGGCAAATTATCCGTTTTGTACAATTGATCCAAACGTTGGAGTAGTAGAAGTACCTGATGAAAGATTGGAAAAATTAGCGGAGATAGTACACACGGAAAAAATAATACCTACAACTATAGAGTTCGTAGATATAGCAGGTCTCGTAAAAGGCGCAAGCCAAGGTGAAGGACTGGGGAATCAATTTCTCGCACATATAAGAGAATGTGATGCGATAGTTCAAGTTGTAAGAGCGTTTGATGATTCAAATATTATTCATGTAAATGGCACTATAGACCCAGGAAGAGATAGAGAAATTATAGACATGGAACTCATATTGGCGGATCTTCAAACAGTGGAAAAAAGATTGCAAAAAGCTCAAGGAGAAGCCAAATCTCAAGATAAAGAAAAACTTGCCTATTTAGAATTGGTAAAAAGAATGTATGACCATCTATCAGCCGGTCATCTTGCGATTTCGCTCGACTTGGATCACGAAGAAAAACTTAAATTACGTGATCTACATCTTTTGACGGTAAAACCACATTTATATGCTGTGAATTTACACGAAAACCAGATCAAGAATTTTCAAAAATCAGAATATGTGAATAGCTTAAAAGTTGACGATGAAAATAAAATAATTCCAATATGCGCAAAAGTGGAAGAAGAATTAATAGGGTTTTCAAAAGAAGAGGCAGAAGATTTGTTGAAAGAAGTCGGATTAAAAGAAACAGGACTAAATGAATTAATAAAAGCGGCTTACAAAAGCCTGAAATTAATCACATATTTCACGGCAGGACCAATGGAAGTTCATGCATGGACAATTGAAGTTGGTACAAAAGCACCGGAAGCAGCTGGTGTTATACACACAGATTTCCAAAAGGGATTCATCAAAGCAGAAGTGATGAAATATAAAGACTTTGTTAGTCTTGGAGGTGAACAAAATGTTAAAGAAAAAGGATTATTAAAAATAGAAGGGAAAGAATATATAGTTCAGGATGGTGATATAATGCATTTTAGGTTTTCAAATTAAAATTAAAATTAAAAATGCAAATAATACCGGTACTCTACATATTGGACGGAAAATGCGTGTCTTTGTACAAAGGCGATTTGAAACAAAAAATCGTTTATGATGGCAAACCAACCTCTTATGCTAGAGAATTTTCACGTAGAGGATTGAAAAGATTATTAATAGTGGATTTGAATGCAACACAGGAAAGAAAAATAGTTAATGAAAAATTTATAAGAGAAATAATTCAGGAAAACCCAAATACTGAAGTTCAATATACCGGAGGAATTAGCGATATCGAAGAAGTTGAAAGAGGACTAAATGAATTAAAAATATCAAAAGTTATAATAGGAATTTCAGGGCTTAGAATTATACCAAAATGCATACAAAAATTTGGAGCCGATGTTATTTATTCCGGAATTAAAGCGTATGGCAAAGACATAATTTCCAGTGCTTTGGACAAACCGTACGAAGTATTTGATTTTGCTCAAGAACTTGGAGGTCTTGGCGTTAAGAATTTTTTCTATCACGATATATTCAGTGAAGGAACATTGATTCATCCAAATTATGACGAGGTCGAAAGAGTGATTAAAACAACAGATTTAAACGTTTTTATAGGTGGAGGAATAGCTAAAATCAAACATTTGAATTTACTTAGACATATTGGAATAAAAGGTGCATACATAGGAAGGGCTCTGATGGAAGGATTGCTTGATGCAGATGAACTGGCGAGATTTGAGAATTTATAAATACTACCTCAATTTGAATTTTTTGTAGTCGAGAAATTCAAGGGCAAGATATGTGTACATAAACAAAACTCCAAAGAACATAACAATCCAGTTCAAATAAATTTCAAAAATATAAAGCTCAACAATCAGCGCTATAACAGCGACTGTTGAAGTAAAAAATGTCACTCCCCAAAGCCATCTGTCATCTCTAATTCCCGGGAAAGTTTTTCTTATAATCTTTTTCAAATAAACAACAGTAAAAAGAAGCATAAAAAGTCCCAAATACAACAAAGCCTCAGAAAAATATCTATAGTGATAAGAAAGTCTTAACTGCGAAATTGAGTTAATGAAAATAGGATGAAAAATCCAAAACGCTAGAGTTGCTATTGAAACGGAATAGAAGGAAAACATCCCCCACCTAAACGATCTGTAAACTTTTTCAACACCGTCAAGTTGCTCTATTTGCTGACATATTTCACTAAATTCATTTAGATTTGAAAAATTAATATAAAAAAACATAAATGCTTTTCTATGAAAAAGTGAAACACGTCCTTTTACAAAAATAAGATCTGCATTGTATATAGAAAGAATATTTAAAATTTCTTTCATAATTCCAGATCTATTTTTGGCGGAAATTTTTAAGAAAACATTATTATTGTCTTTATCTTTATTACTAACAGATTTTAAAATTTTCACAACTTCAATGGCCTGTAGGGATCCGTCGCCAATCGAAGCGAAAAGTTTTTTTCTATTATCGAAATCTCTATTGGTTTCAGTACGTATAGCTGATAGTAATTTTTTGAAATTGATATCTTCTACGAGTCCAAGTCCTGATCTATCTAATTCTTTCTGCAACATTTCAGTACCAGTCATGATTTTGTTTTTTAAACTCTCTTTACGCAAGAAAAGTTTAATTTTATTCTTAGCAAGACTTGTTTTGGCAAAAGAAAGCCAGCTTACGTGAGGACTGGAATCGGAGCCGGTTATAATCTTTACGTAATCACCAGTCTTCAATACAGTAGTTATCGGTTTAACCTCGTAATTTACTTCACAGTTTTTAGCATGATTCCCAAGGTCAGAATGTATTGCATAAGCAAAATCAATTCCGGTGGCGTTTTTTGGTAAATCGAGAGTTTCTCCAGACGGCGTAAATACAAAAATTCTATCTTGGAAAATATCAATTTTAAGGTCGGACATGAAATCTTCTCCTAATTTTTGAGACCTTTGTATATCAAGTATTTTTGAAACCCAATTAGACCTTTGGTCTTCAATTAATTTTTCACTACCATGTCCTTTTGATTCATCATAAAAATAATGAGCGGCAATACCATACTCAGAATCCATATGCATTTTTTCAGTCCTGATTTGTATTTCCGTAACAATACCGTTGAGACCAAAAACGGTTGTATGAATGCTTTGGTACCCATTGATTTTTGGAACAGCTATATAGTCTTTGAACTTACCGGGTTTGGGAGTGAATATGTTGTGTATAACACCAAGAGCTGAATAACAATCGGTTATATCCTCGGTAATAATTCTAAAAGCAATTCGATCGTGCAAACTATCGATTGTTTTATTTGAAGATGTTATTTTTTTATAAATGCTATAAAAACTTTTTTCTCTACCAGTCACATACGCTTTAATATTATGCGATGCCAACTCTTCACTGATCAGTTTTAACATTTCTTTTAATGTTTCCTTATGTCTCTCAGTACTATCTAATATTTTTTCACGTAACTTATCGAATTCATCAGAATGTAAATGTTTGAAACATAAATCTTCAAGCTCTGATTTTAAACCTTGTATTCCAAGTAAATTTGCAATTGGAACATATATTTCAAGAGTCTCTTTCGCGATCCTTATGCGTTTTTCAGGATTTGGAACAAATTCAAGTGTTTGCATATTATGCAAACGATCTGCAAGCTTAATAAGTACAACACGAGGATCTTTTGCAGTGTGAATTAATAATTTTTTGAGAGATTCTATCTGTCTCTCATGCATATCATTTCTATAGTAGACTTTTGATAATTTTGTAATGCCATCTACAAGAAAAGCCACTTCATCGCCGAATTCTTTTTTCACATCTTCTATGGTTGCTTCAGTATCCTCAGGCACGTCGTGCAACAAAGCGGCGATCAAAGTTTCTTCATCAGCATGCAATTTAATAAGATTTTTAACGGTTTCAACAGGATGAACTATATAAGGTTCTCCACTTTTTCTAAATTGATCTCTATGATGAATTTCAGCAAATTCGAAGGCTTTTTTGAATTTTTTAATATCAAAATCTTGAATATAAGCGCTTATACTCTCGACTATTTCGTCCAGATTAAAGTATTTTTCATAGATTTTTGCGTTTTCTGAAACCATAAGTGTTCGTAAATATGTCACAAAACAGCAGAAAAGTCAAATATAGCAAGGGGGGCTTATTGAAAAGAACGTCAAAATCAGGTATAATTAACAGATTAAAAATAAATATGAAAGATAACTATTTTGTATTACATATAGGGCCGGACAGTATCCCGAATAGACCAAGCGAAAAACCAATAAAAACGGAAAAAATTGAAAAAAAAGAGATTAAAGAGACTGTTAAGAAATCAAATGATGGCATAAAAGAAGTACTGAAGGACGGGGCTAAGCAATTTTTCGTAACCTTACTCATATTAGTAGTAGGATTTTTTGCTATCAATTATCAGGCTTATTTTTCAATATTAAAAAACTATGTTAATGGTTTATTGAATAAAAATGAGCAAACAATAGAAATTCAAAACACAGATACGGCCTCAGAAACCCAGCAAAAAATTCTTTCAACAAATAAAGACACAATCAATCAAGTAAAAGAGATCCCAAATTTAACAATGGAAATATTTCCGACAGACATGAGGTTAATAATTCCAAGAATAGATCAAAACATCCCTGTTGTTAGAGTTCCTAGCGAAAATTTAATTAAAAGAGATTGGAAGGCATTGGAGCAAGATATGCAGGAATCACTGAAAGATGGAGTAGTTCACTACCCAGGGACAAGTATGCCTGACCAAACAGGGAATACAGTTATAACCGGACATAGTTCATATTTTCCATGGGACCCAGGAAGATTCAAAGACGTATTTGCACTGTTGCATCAAGTAAACGTTGGGGACAAAATCATCACTTATTACAATCAGCATAAATACATCTACGAAGTTTCAGAAAAGAAAGTAGTGTTACCAACTCAAATAGACATATTGAAACAAACACCAGACAAAAGATTGACTCTTATCACATGTACGCCAGTTGGGACGAATTTGAAAAGGCTTGTAGTGATAGCAACACTGATCGAAGAAGAAGTATAAATTAGAGATTTTTAAGCTGCTCAAGTAGAGCGGCTTCTTTTTTTGCTTCTTCAAGAGCCTCAGCCTCCTCTCTTG
>Ga0208040_1003786_pt1 | contig 11968 bp, 11 predicted proteins | sample AD_UKC083_MetaG_FD_184431 | JGI IMG/M metagenome (GOLD analysis project Ga0208040, IMG submission 184431) | Active sludge microbial communities of municipal wastewater-treating anaerobic digesters from USA - AD_UKC083_MetaG (SPAdes) (version 2) | ecosystem: Engineered > Bioreactor > Anaerobic >... | reverse complement strand
GCCGGCTTACGATACAGAATCACGCGCTACAATGATATTCGACCTTGAATGCAGGGTTGAAAATGATCCTACAAGTGAACTGAGATTGTTGTGGGAGAAGCTGTAGAAGAGCCTCATATCTTTCTGGTTTTTTTAAGTCTGAAGTCTTAGTGAAGATCTTTTTAATGGATGATCTTTCATTCTAAGTGAAGGAATTCATTGACTTCAGTTATAGCAGCAATTCCCCTGATATTATCTATCTTTCCCGTCATGTTCGATAATCCTCTTTATTAATTTACAATGACGGATATAGAGATTATCCAGCTTATCCTTCAGGGAGAAAAAGAAAAATACCGCTTGCTGATGGAAAAATATCAGCCTCTGGTTTTCCGCACATGCCTGGGATTTGTTCATAACAAAAACGATGCTGATGACCTTACTCAGGAGGTCTTCATTCAGGCTTATCAGTCGCTATCCTCATTTAAAGGTAAGGCAGCATTTTCAACCTGGTTATACAGGATTGCAGTTAATGCATCGCTGAACCGGATGAGGAAAAGCAAAAAAAAATCAATTCTTCAATATTTTAAGAGTATTCACGGTTCTGAAAAAGAAATTCAGGATCAGTTAATATATGAAACTCCCGAAAATCCGGAAGAGATACTGATAAGCAAGGAGCACTCCGACTGGCTCCGGGTTGCACTTGATAGTTTACCTGAAAATCAGCGGACAGCAATAGTTTTAAGTAAGTATGATGACCTGCCTCAGAAAAAGATAGCGGAAATAATGGGCATTTCGGAGGGTGCTGTTGAAGCACTTCTGCAAAGGGCAAAAAAGAATCTCCGGGAAAAATTATCCGCAGGAAGTAAAAAATAATAAATATCACCGTAGGAAAATATTAAGTTTTGTTTCTAATCAATAAAAGCAGTTAAAATGAATTGTCAGTTATGTCAGGAAAAATTGGATGCATATCTGGAGGGTACTCTGCCCTCAGATATGAAAACTCAGGTTGATTCTCACCTTAACGGATGTAAGACATGTAAGCATTTTTACAATATTCTGTTCCTTGCCGACAGGGTAATAGACTCCGAAAAGAAACTGGAACCTGATCCATTCCTTGTTACAAGAGTCATGGCTAAGATTGAAAATAAAGAAACCTCAGTATCCGAAAACTTGTTCATAAAGATACTAAGGCCTGTTCTGATAACTTCATCTCTGGCTGCGGCTGTTCTGTTTGGTGTCATGCTTGGAAATCTGTCACTGCCTGGAAATAATATAAGAGCTATCCCTGCTGAATTGGCTATGATAAATGATGCTTCCCTTGAATCAATTGATAATCTTTCACAAGAATAGGAGGCTGCTATGAAAAATGTGAACAAAAAGAGATTAATGATCTGGGCAATAGTAATCCTCGCAGCAATGAATATCGCCATTGTTGCTACAGTACTATACAATCGTCGCCAGGCAGGAATAGAGAGGCTGACACAGCAAAATCTTAATAATGAGATTGTTAATCCATCTGTAAGGTATAGTGGACGATACTTCCGTGATCAGTTGGGGCTCAGCAGAGATCAGATGTCGGAGTTTTCCCGTTTCAATCCGAAATTCAGGCAGGAGGTGCGGGAAATAAATATCAGGCTAGCTGAATTAAGACAACAGATGCTGAATGAATTATCTTCCGATAGCAGCAATATATCCAGACTGAATATGCTGGCCGATTCATTAGGATCTTTGCATGCCGATCTGAAAAAACTGACATATTGCTATTATCTTGATTTTAAAAGTATCTGCGATAAACAGCAACAGGAAAAACTTGAACAAATGTTCAGGGAAATATTTATTAAGGATATCCCTGCAGGACCGGCTGGAAACAGAGGTCCTCACAGGCGGGGACCAGGAGGAAGGTTTAGAAATTAATTAATTTTATTATGATGAAAACAAAACTTTTTATTACAGGATTAGCTTTAATAGCTATAACAGCAATGACTTCTGCACAGCAGAACAATGCATCACAACAGAAACCCGCTACTCAGCCGGGAAGGGGAGTATACATTGATGCCAATAATAATGGCATCTGTGATTATTATGAAGCATTTGGCAATTTCAACAGGGGCGGACGAAGAGGTGCTGCTTCTGCAACACCCGGAAGAAGAGGTATGGCTGCCGGTCAGGGCAGGGAAATGAGGCCGGCACAGGGACGTGGCATGGGTCCCGGACAAGGACGCGGTCTGGCTCCAGGAGGAAGATTCTATGTTGATGAAAACAAAAACGGTATCTGCGATCTGAGAGAGAATCTTCAGAAATAAAGTTTCTTATAAGAATCTCTCTAGTATTCGCGCGGTTTTTTTCCAAACTGCATTTTCATAGAAACACCGGCATACCTTACTCTGAGGTTAAGACTGGTAAGGTCACTGACAGGCACCTGCAGGAATGGTTCTATAAGCAAGGTGCCTGTCTTGCTGTATTGAAATGAGTAGCCTGCAGAGAAGTTAGCCAGTCCGAAAATATCTGCACGGCTTAATGCCGCGTAATCATTTTCTACTTCAACAGTCGAATAGCGGGTCTCGGAAAAATACTCTCCAACCTTTGAATCGTAGCTTGTTTTTTTGCATTCGCTGACAAAGCCGGCTGTGAATTGCTGGCTGAGATAAATCATTGTTGAAGTTCCTGCGGAAATAAAAAATGCTGAATTCTTTTTATCGGCTATCCTGAAAATAATGTTCAGAGGGAGCTCCATAGCCAGCATGTTTAGTTGTCCTTCCGATGAGTAGTAAGCGGCATTTGTGCCATCATACATTGACAAGACTTCAGTTATTCCAACAGGAATGCTGCCATTATTGAACCCTAAAGACTGCATTGCAAGAGCAAGACCCGGCCTCACAGAGATTCTCCTGCTAAGCTTCTGATCAAGATATAATCCTGCTGACAAGCCGAAAGCCGGGGTAACTTTGTCACTGTTTTGAGCAGATAAGCCCGACAAACCTGCCATGAAAGTTCTTTCTTTAAAACGCTTTTCCTTTTTCTCTTCAGCAATCAGATCACCGGAAATTTCATCAGTTATTGCTATTTCTTCAGGAATCAGTTGTTTTCGCAGTTCATCTGAAACCCGGGGTATATAATGACTCCTGATTTTTTCAGGAACAGGAACCCTGTTTTCTTGTGACAACTGAGTCAGTATGTTTTCATTGTCCATATCTAAAGGCTCCGCCAGAGCAACACTTTCTGAATAGACTGACCCGGTTTCTGCTATTTTATTCTCAATAACAAATTCAGATTCAGCTGAAGGTTCAATGAGAGGTGTTTCTGCTTTTTCGCTCTGAACCTTAGGTTGTTCAAGCTTCATTACCGGAGTTTCGTTATCTGAAATTAATTCCCGGGAATTTTGCCTTGTAAATATCCTGTATGAAAGGTATGTCGCAAGACCGACCATCAACAGTACTGAAGCTGCACGGGCCCAGAGTGGTATGATTAATGAACGCCTTTTCCTGCTTTTTCCTGCCCTGACAAATGAATCCCATCCTTCATCAGCAAGATTATCGGCATTATAGCTGTTGAAAGCCTTCTTAACATTTTCCCTGAATATGTTATCAAACTCCTCCATTGCTACTTCTTTCAGAGTTGAATTTTTTTCTGTAAAGATCCCTAAGCATTTTTTTTGCCCGCGACAAATTAGATCTTGAGGTTGATGTGCTTATGTCAAGCATCCTGCCTATCTCCTCGTGCGAATAACCTTCGATCTCATACAGGTTGAATGTAAGCCTGTAGTTATCAGGCAGACTGTTAAAAAGAGATAGAATCTCATTTGCCGATAATTCGGCATTTATTAAAGGTTCCTCCATTTCTGCTACTTCCAGATCGCTTATCTGCAGATGCGACACATACTTTGAGTTCCTCCTGTAATTATCAATAGCCGAATTGACAAGTATTTTTCCATACCACGACCTGAAAGATCCCGAAACATCGAATTCTTTAATGCCTGATAGCACCTTCATATAACTGTCATTAACTATCTCCATGGCCTCATATTGGTCTCTGGTATATCTTATACATATCGACATGGCGAATGAGAAATAGCGTCTGTAGAGAAGTTCCTGTGCGCGGGACTCCCCTTTCGAACAACGCCTGATAAGATCAGAGTCCGACAGTGTTCTGTCATCTTCCTTGCTTCCTCTCATTCCTGCCATCCATATTAAGCTTCCTCAAAGTAACTTAATTTGAATGGTCTTATTACTGATTTATTCATATTTCTTATTACCTGAATATAAAACCGAGTTGTACCTCAATCCGGTTAAAGCGGGTAATAATTTCATTGGTGCCTCTTCCTTCCCAATGTCGAATTTGTTCATATACTATCTTCTGATAGCGGTAACCCATGCCCAAACTAACAGCATTCCTCCTCCATGAAGCGAGTTCGATACCCGTTCCTGCATTGAACATAAATCCTCCCAGTGCCTGGGGAAAATAACCATAGTAATAATATTGTCCGTCATTAAGTTTACCAAAGGCAAAAGACCACCCGCTCTTCAACCATACAAAAGGCGACAGACGCGTTTTGAGAATATTATATCTCAGATCAGCATATATAGGCATAACAGTAACATCAAACTCCTCCAACCCGGTTCCGATACCGGCACTTATGCCGTTCCGGAAACGGTAACCATTTGAAAAATGAAAACTCATATTGCCAACATTTCCTTCATCATTACGGCCGGTAAGTGCTGATGCTGAAATCCTTATCCAATAGCCATGCCTGTCAATAAAAGGCTTTTCAATGTCGCTGGCCCGTGTTGTATATGATATCTCTGATTTTTTAAGTGTTACAACCTGTGGAGTAGTTATCCGCAGTTTAAGATAATCAGAAGAATCGACCAGTATAGTGCCCCTTAGCCGAAAGCCCCCGTCAAATACTACTGTCTGTCTGTCTCGCTTCTGCGCAGAAAGAGTGACGGTTAATACAATCAGGATAACTAATGTTGAAATCCGGTAAGGGTTCATATTCTAGTCTTCGTCATCAACTATTTGAATATGGCTTATCTGAACAATGTTACCAGGATCGGAATAATCGTACTGGTAAATTCCATCTTCTCCGACAAGCATCAGAACACCATCCATTGGAATGACATCAAAGGCAAAGAAATCAGGATAATGAGCCAGCTTATTGTTTATTATGTCAAGAGGATCTGATCTGTCAAATATTTTTAATCCGGCAGCACCGTCACATATGAAAAGGAGATTGCCGTCTATCCCCAGCCCGTGCGGATTGAACATAGGATACGACTTAACAAGGTAGGGAGTTGTAATTGAAGATATGTCAATAACTTCCAGCAGGTTTTGTCCGCTGGTGCATCTGTTCCCTGTACGCAAGGTTACATAAGCGTAATTACCATCAGCAACAACCGGATCACATGCAGTGATGTGGTCATAATGTGATATCAGGGTTGGCTTTGTTGCATTAGCAACATCGTAAATCAGCATTCCTGTTGTTGTGCCAACAAACATTTTTTCTCCAAGCATGAACAATGTTTCCATATTCCTTGAAACATCAAGACTGTCTACAATAATCATCTTTTCAGCATCTTCAACATCAACAGTTTTAAGCATCCAGGGATGAGCTATCACATGCAGATATTTATCATTGAGCATAAATCTTGCCATCGAACCTGCAACTCCTGCTCCTGCTGACCAGTTGGCTCTACTATCCGATGCTGACATTGATAACATATCATTCTTGAATAGCCATCCGCCCCAGGAAGTTCCGGGTTCACGCTCTTCTGTAACCGTCTCCACTTTCCAGTCTACTATAACACCTTCCGACTTATCAACCATTGCATAGGGATACCATTTATCGCCTTCCGGCATGATTTCAGGAAAGACATTCTCGATCCTGTTGATCTCAACAGGATTATTGACATCAGAGATATCTATTGCAACAAGATCAATAAAGCTGTCTGCAAAAAGAATATTTCCCTTTATGGCAATGTCGACATTTCCCATGATCTCATAAAAACAAAGCTTTTTTGGATCAGCGGGATCAGAGTTATCAATGACATGTATGCCTTTCCCAACCTCATTGACAAAAAGATAATTATCCTTAAAATAGATCTTTCCGGGATTGGTGATCTCAATTGCCTCACCTTTGCTGAAGCTGTTCCGGAACTCACTGAATGACATGTACACAGGCACGTTTGCCTCGTATGTCACCCTTTCAACAGTCTTGTCAGTACAGGCGCTTAACGAAGCAGCCAGTACAATAAGAGCAATGGATGTTTTAATGATAGTTTTCATATTCATATATTATTTAAGTTTCGCAAGTGGTTCCAGGAAAGTTGTATTAGAGTACCTTACAATCCAAAGAGCCATTAACCATAAAGCGGTAGAAAACATCCTCTATCGCTCAATCCTTCATTTAAAGCCCCTGGTTCCCCAGAAATATTAAAATTGATTTGCGTCTTACTAAGGCCGTGTGCAAATTCATGAGCCACAATGTTAAGTGCCACAACAGGGTCAATATTACCATCCCCAAAAAAATAATCTCCATATAATGAAGCTGCATTATCTATGCCATAATATGGATCATACCAATGGACATATCCTGTCATTGTTCCATTGGTTCCATTGGTTCCATTGGTTCCATTGTAACTATGCCAATTATGTGTATCGTGAAAATAGTCCCACGTTCTCTGTAATCCCCACATGACATCTAAGGCTGCCATATCCTCACTGCCATTTTCATATTCTGCCGAGGTCCAATCATTATTAGCATCTGCGAATATTGCAGCAGAACCTTTATAACTTGCATCATGATCCTCAAGATTTCTTACCTCAATTGTTGTAGAACCTCTACTAATATCTCTCAAATAGTAAGTATTAGATACAAGATCTGTTGTTATCGCCAGATCGTTACCACTATAATATGTATCTGCTGTGCCATCAGCAGAGGTTAGATCTAATAAATAATGCTTATCAACAAGTATCCCATTTATTGCATTGATGCAGATTACTTGATCACGAATAGTTTTATTGCCCTCTAAGGTAAATTTATATGCTAGTTGAATATCTTCGCTTTTCCAATTGCTCCATATTATAGTATCACACGTATAACGTAATTTTGAGATAATATTTTCTTTTTTCAACCCATCTTGATCTTCTAAGGTTGTTAAAAGTATTCGAAAAGCCTCTCCTTTTGAGAGAGAAGGAAGTGATTCCACTTTCTCAGGGATTCTAATATAATTTCCATTTATCGAAGTAATGCTATTCTTTCGAGTGTGTATTATATATTCTCCATGTAATACTTTTAGTTTTTTAAAATACTGTTGGAAAGAATAGTGAATAGTTCCATTGGGTGATATTGTAGTATCCATGGGTAAAAAAGTATCCAATGGGTCCATCTGTAATTCTTTTTTTAAGAAGTCGATGAAGTTAATTTTGACTATAGATTGAACTCCTTCTTTATAAGTGATCATTCTTGGAGTTCCATTCTGTCTAAGATAAATACTATCTTGACAGAAGTTTAAATTATCGCTAACGATAATAATAAATAATGTGAGGGTTATTAATTTTTTCATGTCTTATTTACTACTTTTTTGGACCATAAATACCTGTATTGCATTCATAAATAAGTGTCTTGTCTGAGATGGCTTGAATAATTTCATCGCTACAATCTCCTTCTAAATCCCCTTTATGACATACTAGAGTACCACAACAATCCTTAATATACCAGCCGAATCCTTCTTGCATTATTAATAATAGCTCCCTATTTTCAAAATAAAATGAATATACTTGCAGAGGATAATTAGTGATACCTGCTTTTTCGACTTCTTCTTTTAACCATTGAATATTCTCAATCGGATTTTCAACATTACATGCAGAAGGGATCTTCTTTTCACACGATCCAAGACATAAAAATTGTATGATAAAAACGATAAACATAACTCTTTTCATAATTGTTATTGTTTCTATGTTTTAAGTGCTCATTAATCAGTCTCCAACTATCTTTCTTCTGACTTCTGACTTCTGACTTCTGACTTCTGACTTTCTCGCAGATCCCACAGATTTTCGTAAATTCCCATTCCCTTCACCCCTTTCCGCTGTTCAGAACTTCGTCGCGTTGCTCCTTATCTCCCCCTCCTTCTTTCACTCTGTTCTTTGCCCTTAGCTCCCAGCCCCCGGCTCCCCACCTCCTGCCTTACTCTTCCGGATTCACCACCTGCCCAATGAACATCAGTGTATTCGTTGTTCTTTCGCGAATAGCAAAAATGAATGATTTGTCAATAACGAACTGAGGCGGTTCTGATGGCATACTTGTTAGTCTGATACCTATCGTTGTTACAGCCGCGGCCTCAGTTCCTTCTTCATCAACTTCCACGAAAGTGTTCTGCTTTACAAAGCCGACAAATAAAGATTCATCGGAGATACCCGACAAGTCAGCCTGGAATGGCATAAATGCATCAACCATACCCATACTTTTCAACTGATCATTCAGATATTTTTCATACGAGAATTTGAACTTTGGCATGAAAACTTTCCTTTCTCCGAACTCAGGGATCTGATCAAGGTCCGTTGTGAGTTGCTCCCATGAGTTGTGTGTAAAAGAAGTATAAAAATCACTCAGACTTTCATCCGGAACGATCACTATCATTGTAAAGTTGGTCCTGCCATAGGGCATTTCAATGGCCTTGAAGCCATTACCATCAACAGCTTTCGAACCCACTTCTCCGTTCATTGTGCTGACATTAACAGTAATTCCGCCATCGGGGTAAAAAGGACGGTCCTGTGTCAATGATTTATCAAACTGATAGCTCCAGTCGCCATTGAAATAAAGAGCGTTCATAATGAACATCACATCATCTTGCGAAATTTCCTGCAGCACTTCAGGTATCTTTCCGTTTGTATTGTCGCTGGCCCACTTATTTATTGTTGTTAGTGCTGACTGGGAACTGAAATCGAGTCCTTTTATATAAGCTTTGTAATCATTGTTCATAACATTCAGGAAAGGATCCTTGACTACAAAACCGTTACGGTAAAAAATCGCATTTGCAAGGGCAAGCTTAACCTTTGGATCGGCATTAAGCAACTGTCCAACAAGGCTCTTATAGGCTTCGTTGATCCCGCTTATCGTCATTCCGGAAGGGTATTTAAGAACTCCCTGTAATTGTGTATAGGTATCCCCGCCACAGCCGTTAAGAAGCATTGTTAACGCAGTACTTGCGCTTAACGGTGAAAGCATAAGATTTTTACTTTCTGATACAGCCACCCTGGTGAAAAGTTCCAGCCCAAATTCATTGCTGCTCTCAATAGCCTGGGGTGCCAATGCTGTCAGAGTAATCTTCTTTGGAGTCATATCGGGTTCCGTATTTATATTCTTGGAACATGAGCAGTTACAGGCAATTATAGCCACTCCTGCTAAAAAAAGAATTACCTTGCTTTTCATATAATTATCTTTTATTGAATTTTATTTTGTGTTTAAAATACAATACTGATACGCAGCAGGCCTCTAAAACGCTGCAGCATTTTGTAAATTTATTTCAGAAAGATCTGGTTTTGTCCTTTGTGACCGGACGTCAGAAATCAACTAATATCAGTTAAACTCAGATAACCCAACTTCAACTGAAAATTCCATCTTCTCCCATATGAATTCTTCAGACGAATATCTCTAATATATAACTGTGAAGACAATAATTATCAGAGCTGTTAATTTTGTCCTCACTAAATACATCCAAACAAAAAATAATCAGAAAGCCAGATTCATCCTCAGATAGACATTACGTCCGGGCTCAACACTTATGCTTCCCCTGTTTGTTGAGAGATGGCTTGTATAGCTGCGGTCAGTAATGTTATCTATGCCTGCAAATATCTGTAACCTTACAGACCCCAGGCTAATCGATGTTGAACTAAGCCCCAGGTCCAGACGCGCATAACCGCCTGTTTCAGTTTCTCCTGCAGCTATCTTATTCTGAGCAGCAGCGCCAATTAAAGTTATTTCAGCTGCACCTATCCTGTTATGAGTATAACGTAAACCCAGACGTCCGCTGAGAGGCGGGATCTGCGGAAGATTCATATCTGCCCTGGTGTCTTTTCCGCGCACATAGGATCCGGTACCAAAAACAACAAAATCGGAATAGAAATTATACTGAAACCCAAAATCAAATCCGTAAAGGAAAGCTTTGCTTACATTAGTATTGACAAGTGCAGGAAGAGTATCAGTCAGACCTTCCGAAGCTCCCGTATTTATAGTATAGATGAACTCACCCGGAGCTTCAACAATCATATTGAGTATCCTGTTTGCAAAAACATCGGCCTGAAAATTGAAGTTTTTCTTCCATATCCTCAGACCAAGATTTGCAGAATATCCATTTTCCGGCTTAAGATCCGTGTTGCCAAGAAGCACGTAATTACCAAGATCAATATATTTAAACCGTTCCTCAAGCGAAGGAGCCCTGAATGAACGTGCAACACTTAATGACAGGTCGGTCTCTCTAAAAATGTTGTATAAAAGACCCGCATTTGCACTCCATGAAATGCTGCTTTTATCGCTTTCTTCAAATGTTATGCGTTGATTGGGAGGCGTATCATTCCTAACTCCGTTTATTATAAGGTAGTCAATATCTAAACCATGCTCATTTCTGACTCTTATTCCATCCATCCTCCCTCCAGTTATAAGAGTCAGTTTATCATCCAGAATCTGTGTCTCATCCTGAATAAAAATCCCGGCGCTTGTAAATGATGACTCCGGTATGGGAGTTTCGCCCCTGACAAGATTATTTGTTTTTACAACATCACCCTGGGGGTTCAAAACTTCCACAAGAATGTTTTTAATACGTTCCGTATATAGCTTGCGCGACCATACATCAAGTCCTGCAATAAGGGTGTTTTTATCGGAAAGAACCCAGGTTCCCTGAAGCTTACCTCCCTGAGTAAAATGATTCCCTATGGGTGTAACGAGCTCAGGCGTTATACGTTGCGAACCCGCAGGAGTGGGATTAATTGTCTCCGTATTGGGACGCATGGCAACATTGCGTTGAATGTATTGTAAAAAATAACTCAGCTTCAGAGATGAAAGCCTTTCTCCTATGTTCTTTAATTCATAAGATGCTGCAAGCAGCTGCCTGCCGATATCTGTATATGTTGCCTCAGCTGGTCCGGGGAAAGCATTACCTCCCGGGATACCTACATCAGTAGACCAGTTACGCTGATACTGAATATTGAACTGGTGATTTTCATGAGGCTTGATTGCTGTTTTAACAGTTATGTTGCTTGTTGAGAACTGGCTGTTGGGCAGGATACCTTCGGGAGTCCTCATATCATCAGCCTTGCCATAGGCTCCGCTAAGCCTCAGATACCACTTGCCTGAACCGGTGTTTATGTCAGCATGATTCATAAAAAGCTTATTAGCTGAAGAAAAACCGGAAATAACATTACCTGACAGATAGGGCTTCTCAGAAAAATGACCATCCTTTGTTATAATGTTCACAATGCCGCCCATAGCTCCGGTGCCATAAAGAGACGACTGGGCACCCTTGACAACTTCCACCCTTTCAATATCGTTAACATCAGTCATGCTGAGCGATGCAGTAAGATCAGTGGCTGTCTCCACACGATTGCCATCTATCAGTGTCACAAGACGGTTTTCGCTGAATCCCCGGATATTGATATTGGTTGCCCAAACACCATCATTACCCATTGCTATACCCGGCTCAGAGGCCAGTACGTTCGACAGGGTTATGGCTGATAATTTATTGTATTTGTATGAAGGAACAACAATTATCGGAGTTGGCAGCTCTCTTACCATGCGGTTGACAATGAAGCTCGTGACCTCAACCTCCCCAAGACTTATTGTCTGGGATGTAAGGAAAAATTCCATATTCATGTCGCCGCTGATATTTAATTCATGTGCCTGGGCTGAATAACCCAGCATTTTCAAAGCAAGCAGATATCTGCCAGCCGGCAGGGAAATTTCAAAGCGGCCCCTTATATCAGAAAGCTCATACAAGAT